>SDBU01000008.1_pt1 | contig 304794 bp, 320 predicted proteins | sample 2277071 | NCBI WGS metagenome assembly SDBU01 (sample SAMN10397929, study PRJNA504765) | marine sediment metagenome | isolation source: marine sediment core GS08_GC12, 126 cmbsf | place: Arctic Ocean: Gakkel Ridge, Loki's castle | collected 2008
TTAATCGTTCCGATTGCGATGGAGAAAGAACTTCGGTTTGCTATTCGCGAAGGCGGTCGGACAGTCGGTGCCGGCGTTATATCCGAAGTTGTTGAATAAGAAAGGGCAGGAAAAATGCCTCAGAAAATCAGAATAAAATTAAAAGCTTACGATCATCGCATTTTAGATCAGTCGGCAGAAGAAATTGTAAATACAGCAAAAAGAACCGGGGCAAAAATTGTCGGACCGATACCACTACCCACGAAAAGGTCGTTGTATACGGTGCTGCGTTCGCCCGTAATTGACAAAAAATCAAGAGAGCAGTTTCAGAGTAGAACACATAAACGTTTATTGGATATTATTGAACCAACTGCAAAAACAATCGATGCGCTTAAAAAACTTGATTTGCCGGCTGGCGTGGATGTCGAGATTAAGTAGTTCAAAGTTCAAGGTTCAAAGTTCAAAGCTGGAAAAAATCAAAAAATATAGTTAAAAAAAGGCGATAGAGATGCTTGGTATTTTAGGTAAAAAAATAGGAATGAGCCAGTTTTTTGAAGATAGCGGAAGATGTGTCCCGGTTACGGCTATTGTTGCCGGACCCTGTTTTGTTATCCAGATTAAGGATAAAGATAAAGACGGCTATCGAGCTGTTCAACTGGGGTTTATGGAAAAGAAAGAAAAAAAGACAAGTAAGGCGCAGCTCGGGCATTTTAAAAAAGGAAAACTAACTCCGAAAAGGTTTATCCGGGAAATTCAACTTCGCGATGATGAGCGATATGAACTTGGACAAAAAATAGAAGTGGATATTTTTAAGACCGGGGATTTTGTAGATGTTACCGCAACCTCTATTGGTCGAGGTTTTCAGGGTGGAATGAAAAGATGGGGCTGGAGTAGTGGGCCGAAGACTCATGGTTCGATGTCACATCGTCGTCCCGGTTCGATCGGGACAAGCGCCACTCCGAGCAGAGTTTTGAAAGGGCACCATCTCCCGGGGCATATGGGCAATAGAAAAACAACCGTACAGAATTTAGAGATTATAAACGTCGATAAGGAAAATAATGTATTAATGGTCAAAGGGGCGATTCCCGGACATAAATGCTGTTTTGTATTTATCGGAAAGGCGAAGAAGAAATAAGATGTTTACGCTATCGATATATGATTTGACCGGAAAAGAAGTTGGAACGGTAGAATTAGATAAAAATGTTTTTGACGGGAAAATAAATCTTGCCTTGTTGCATCAGGTTATCCTCATGTATCAGGCGAATAAACGTCAAGGGACGGCTTCTACTAAAACACGTAGAGATGTTAGTGGTGGAGGGACTAAACCATGGCGCCAGAAAGGAACCGGACGGGCCCGGGTTGGCTCAAGTCGAAATCCGCTTTGGCGAAAAGGTGGCGTTGCGTTTGGACCACATCCGCGGGATTATTCATATCAAGCACCGAAGAAAGTAAAAACAAAAGCCCTGCTTTCCAGTTTAAACTCGCGCTTAACTGATAAGCAGGTGAAGATATTAGAAGAGCTTAAGGTTGATTTGGGTAAGACAAAAGAGTTTATCCGGATAATAAATGCACTCAATCTTAGCCGGAAAATATTGTTTGTTTGTGATCAGGCGCCAACAACCCTGATAAGATCATCAAGAAATATTAAGGCCGTAAATATAAAAGGGTGGCAAAATTTGAATGCCTTGGATGTATTAATGCATGATAATCTGGTTATTACCAGGGAAGCTTTAGACCAACTTACTAATCGCTTAAAACGGAGAGACAAATAAAATAATGCAAAGTCCATTCCGAATTGTTAAATATATCCTGCGCACAGAAAAAGGGACAGTTTTAGAGGCAAAAAACAAGTACTTATTTTGTGTGGATAAAAAAGCAAATAAGATTGAAATCAAAGATGCGATTGAACATATTTACCGGGTTAATGTTGAGCGAATAAATACAACAGTTATGCCGGGCAAGCCCAAAAGAGTTCGTTTTAAGGCCGGCCTGACTCCGGAATGGAAAAAAGCAATCGTAACGCTTAAAGAGGGACAGAAGATAAGCATTACTTAGTAAGTTAAAAGTTAAAAGTTATAAAGCATAAATTATAAATTTAAATATAGTTTGGGAGAATAAAAAAGTGGGGATAAAAAGGTATAAACCAATAACTCCATCGCTGCGTTGGCGTCGCGGACCTGATTTTTCTGAGATTACTAACGACAAGCCGGAAAAGTCCTTAACGGTTGCTTTGAAGAAAACCGGCGGAAGAAACGCCCAGGGACGAATAACCTGTCGACATCGCGGGGGAGGACATAAGCGCAGATATAGAATAATTGATTTTAAACGCGACAAACATGATATTGCGGCAAAAGTGCTTTCTATAGAATATGATCCTAATCGTTCAAGCCGGATTGCTTTACTTAAGTATGCTGATGGAGAAAAGCGTTATATTATTGCGCCACTGGAGATTCATGTCAACGATGAAATTGTCGCCGGAGAAAATGTAGAGATAAAACCGGGCAATGCTTTGCCGATTAGCAAAATACCGTTAGGGACTTTTGTCCATAACATTGAATTGGCACCGGGACGTGGTGCGATATTAGTCAGGGGCGCGGGAACATCTGCTCAGGTTATGGCTAAAGAGGGAAAATATGCACATATCAAATTACCATCTGGTGAAATCAGATTAATTCGTATTGACTGTTACGCTACGATCGGGCAGGTTGGAAATCCGGACCATGAAGCTATTGTTTTAGGTAAGGCCGGGAGAGCTCGTTGGTTAGGGAAAAGGCCCCACGTAAGAGGAGTCGCAATGAATCCGGTTGACCATCCCCATGGTGGTGGGGAAGGAAAAGCGGGACAAGGTAATCCGCATCCGGTTTCTCCGTGGGGGAAGCCGACTAAAGGATACCGGACCAGAAAGAAGAAAAAAGCTTCGAATAAATTTATCGTAAAGCGTCGTGTTGTAAAGCGTCGTAAGAACTAAATTCATAGTAGCCCTGCACCGAAATGGGACAGGAAGGGAGTAATGGTTATATGACACGTTCAGTAAAAAAAGGTCCCTTTGTTGATCCAAAACTGCTCAAAAAATTTAACAGAATGAGTAAAAGTTTGGAAAGAAAGCCGATAAAGACGTGGTCCCGGCGTTCGACGATTGTGCCGGATTTTGTTGGCTATACATTTACGGTGCACAATGGGAAGTCATTTATTCCCGTATTTGTAACGGAAAATATGGTCGGGCACAAGCTCGGTGAATTTTCGCCAACACGAATATTTAGAAAACATAGCGGCGTGAAATCTAGAGACGTACAGCAAAAAACCTAAAGAGGACAGTAAAAGATGATTGCGAAAGCGCGGGCTCGGCATCTTCGGACGTCGGCCAGAAAAATGAGAATGGTTTTAAAGCTTATTAAATATAAGTCTACCCAGGAAGCCTTGGCTGTTTTGGTTAATACCCCAAAGCGGGCCTCACTGATGATCAATAAATTGCTGCGCTCAGCGATTGCTAATGCTAAAAACAAGGGGATTGAAGAAGAAGGTCTATATATCTCAAAAATTTTTGCTGATGAAGGCGCAACCTGGAAACGTTTTCAGGCTAATGCATTTGGAAGGTCATCAAGAATCAATAAACGGACTTGTCATATTACGTTGGAGCTTGATAAAAAAATAGTTAAACCAAAAGTTGTGTCGCCGGTAAAGAAAAAAAGAATAGTCAGAAAGGTTAAACCTGTCAAATAAAGCCCAGACTTACGGAGCGAAGCGCTCGTAAGGCTGATCGCTGAATTTGACCCCCACACCAATTTTACACGCTGATGTGGGGTGCGCGAAGCAGGGTTTATGGTAAAGTTGATGAATATATTATACCAAAGTGAATTGTACAATTGGTGTGGGGGTTTAATTCGCACTTATAACTTATGTTCGCTGGCGTTCCATAAGTTATGTGCTCATTGAAGGAGGAGACGTGGGACAAAAAGTACATCCCTTGAGTTTTAGATTAGGCTATATTAAAGATTGGAGTTCGCGGTGGTTTGCAAAAAATAAAGATTTTTCAACATTGCTCCTGGAAGATTTGAAGATAAGAAAATTTATAAAAAAGACTTTCTCTTCAGCAAGTGTTTCAAAAGTTGATATCGAAAGAGCAAGTAATCGCGTACGCGTAATCGTCTATTCAGCCCGACCGGGGGTAATTATTGGCAGACGTGGTGCTGATATTGATCGCTTGCGTGATGATTTACAGGGGATAACAAAGAAAGAGATATATGTTGATATAAAGGAAATAGCTAATCCGTCGATTGATGCGCAGTTGGTAGCGGAAAATGTAGCTTTTCAGCTGGAAAAGCGGATCGCCTTTCGGCGAGCAATGAAAAAAGCAATTGCCCAGGGCATGAATAGTGGAGCCGGGGGCATAAAAATAATGTGTTCCGGACGTTTGGGCGGAGCCGAAATTGCGCGTACGGAAAATTATAAAGCCGGAAAAATCCCTCTCCACACCTTAAGAGCAGACATAGATTATGGTTTTGCCGAAGCCCGTACTACTTATGGGGCAATTGGTGTGAAATGTTGGATTTATAAAGGACTTGTTATTGAGAAAAAGAAAGAGACAGCGAGCGAAGCGGAACAAGTATCTGTTGAAGGAGAAAAGAAGTAATGGTTTTAATGCCGAAAAGGGTAAAATATCGTAAAAGCCATCGTGGACGCAGAAAGGGGCTTTCTGTTTCTGGCTCCAAGGTAAATTTTGGTGAATTTGGGCTGCAAGCGCTGGAATGTTCCTGGATAAAGAATACTCAACTAGAAGCGGCGCGGGTAGCTTTAACGAGATCAGTCCACCGGGGTGGCAAGATTTGGATTAGAATTTTTCCGGATAAGTCGGTAACCAAGAAGCCGGCGGAAACAAGAATGGGTAAAGGAAAAGGGATGCCGGAATATTGGGTTGCCGTTGTTAAGCCTGGCCGGATCATTTTTGAAATCGAGGGTGTGCCGGAGGATGTGGCAAAGGCATCAATGAGATTAGCCGCATCTAAATTACCAATGCGGACGAAGTTTGTAAGCCGGACCCACATATAAAAGTTAAAAGTTAAAAGTTAAAAGTTAAAGAGTTAGGTTATGGCGATAAAATCGAAAGAATATATAGATTATACAAAACTTGAATTAGATGATAAGCTGCGACAGTTTGAGGAAGAATTGTTTAATCTTAGATTCAAGGCAAAAACATCCAAACTGGACAAACCGCACAAGATAAAAATAGTTCGCCGGGATATTGCGCGCATAAAAACATTTTTAAGGCAACTCAAGTTAAAAGAGGAAAAAGGGGATTAACCAATGAGTAACGAAATGAGCACACGCAAACAAAGGGTCGGAATTGTCATCAGCAATAAGATGGATAAAACATGTATTGTGCATGTCGCGCGTTTAACCAAACATCCTTTGTATAAAAAGACAATTAAGAAATTTGTTAATTTTAAAGTCCATGATCAGAAAAATGAAACTAAACTGGGCGATCAGGTAAAGATTATGGAAACCCGGCCGCTTTCTAAAGATAAACGCTGGAAGCTTGTTCAGGTTTTACGATCCAAAAAGGAGTAGCTGGATAATGATATATATGCGTACGATTTTGGATGTGGCGGACAATACCGGAGCCAAGAAAGTAAGCTGTATCGGTGTGCTTAAACGTGCCGGTAAAAGGTATGCGCTTATTGGCGATATTATTAGCTGTAATGTAAAAGAATCCATGTCGGATGCTGCGGTAAAAAAGGGTGAGGTCGTCAAAGCGGTTATTGTGCGGACCAAATTTCCGATTCGCCGTAAAGATGGGAGTTGGTTACGGTTTGATCGTAATGCCGTAGTAATTATTGACGCGCAGAATAATCCGCGCGGAACAAGAATATTTGGGCCAGTAGCCCGAGAGTTAAGAGAAAAAAACTTTACTAAAATAATTTCCTTAGCTCCGGAGGTAATATAGTCTTCTATGAAGAGAAATCAAGGAAGAAAAGTAGAGAGGAGAAAGTAGCAAGTAGCGAGAATTAAAAAATCAATATTTTCTCTCTACTCTCTACTAGCTACTCGCTACTTAAAGGGATGATAGATTATGAGGATAAAAAAAGGCGATACTGTTTACGTAATTGCGGGAAAAGAAAAAGGCAAGACGGGCAAAGTTTTAAAGTTCTACATGGAGAAAAACCGGGTTTTGGTCCAGGGCGTTAATTTTGCAAAAAAACATACCCGGCAAACACGCCAAGATAAACCGGGCGGAATTTTGCAAAAGGAAAGTTCTCTGCACTTTTCAAATCTTATGTTTTATTGTCCGCGTTGCAGCAAACCATCGCAATTGAGGACAAAGTATTTATCTGATGGGACAAAGAGTAGAATTTGTAAAAATTGTCAAGAGATGGTGTAAAAAATGAAGTCACGATTATTAGAAAAATATTGTAATACAGTTGTGCCCGAGATGATGCAGCGGTTTAATTTCAAGAGCAGGATGCAGGTGCCGCGATTAGAAAAGATAGTTATAAACATTGGGGTCGGCAAAGCCAATGAAGACATAAAGATTTTAGATGCGGCGATGAAAGATCTGGCGACAATTACCGGACAAAAACCGGTAATTACGCGGGCTAAGCAGGCGATTGCCAATTTTAAGATCAGAAAAGGAATGCCGGTGGGGTGTAAAGTTACTTTGCGCCGAGTAAATATGTATGAATTTTTTGACCGCCTGGTGAATTCTGCTCTCCCACGGATTAGAGATTTCAGGGGAATATCTCCGGATTCATTTGATCAACAGGGGAATTATACGCTTGGTATCACGGAGCAGTCTATTTTTCCGGAAATAGATATAGACAAAGTGCAGCATGTACACGGGATGGATATTGTGATTGTGGTTAAAACAAAGAATAAGGAACAGGCTAGGGAACTTTTAAGTCTTTTAGGCATGCCTTTCCGGAGTTAAGCTGTTATGGCAAAAAAAAGTTTAATAATAAAAGCTAATCGGCCCCCAAAATTTAGAACGAGACACTATGTTCGCTGTAAAGTCTGTGGTCGTTCTAGAGGATTTTTAAGGCGGTTTAAACTATGCCGAATTTGTTTTAGAGAGTTGGCATCAAGGGGATTAATCCCCGGTGTATGTAAGGCTAGCTGGTAAGAATAAACCAAAAATTAAAAATAAAAAACCGAAAATTTTATTTTTAGCTTTTAACTTTTAGTTTTTAATTTAAGAAAATCAATAAGATTAAGGGAGATAAATATGAGTATTACAGATCCGATTGCGGATATGCTTACCGTAATTCGCAATGCCCAGAGAATCAAAAAGGAAAAGGTGGATTTTCCGGCGTCAAAAATAAAAGAAGAGATTTTGAAAATAGTAAAAGAAAAGGGTTACATTGTAAATTATCGGCGCATCGAAGATGGCCGACAAGGGGTCTTAAGAGTATATTTAAGATACTCCAGGACGAAATCAGGAATGATCTCTGGATTAAAGCGGATTTCAAAACCGGGGCTGCGCATTTATGTGAGCAAAGAAAAGATTCCGTCTGTTTTTAGCGGAACCGGGGTTGCGATTATTTCTACGGCCAAGGGGATATTAGCTGATAAAGAAGCCCGCAATTTAAAAATCGGTGGCGAAGTTATTTGTTATTTATGGTGAGCAGAAATAAGTAAGCTTTAAAAAATAAGATTAGCAGGTGTTAGTTATGTCAAGAATAGGTGTAAAGCCAATAGCGATACCCGGTAATGTGAAGGTTAATATTGGAAAGAGTTCTATCGGCGTTGAGGGACAAAAGGGAAAATTACAGTTCCCTTTAGGTTTACGGATAAAGGTAACCGTGGAAGCTGATCAGATAAAGGTTAAGCGGATTGGAAACACTAAAAAAGACCGCGCCTTGCACGGATTAACCCGGGCGATGATTGCGAATATGATTAAAGGGGTCAATGGCGGTTTTTCTAAGCAGCTTGAAATTATCGGTGTCGGATATCGGGCTCAAGTATCCGGGAAGAAGTTAACTCTTCAACTTGGTTTTTCACATCCTGTAGAATATATGATCCCGGAGGGGATAACAGTCGAGTGCCCGAAGCTTACTCAGATTATTGTTAGCGGTATAGATAAGCAAAAGGTTGGACAGGTTGCGGCAAATATCCGCAAATACCTGCCGCCGGAGCCTTATAAAGGTAAAGGAATTCGTTACGTTGGTGAACAGGTAAGACGTAAGGCTGGCAAGGCAATGGCCAAAGGATAATTTTATGAAGCCCGCAAGAATAAAAAGACATAAAAGAATTCGTAAAAAAGTATTCGGGACAAAAGAACGACCGCGGCTTAGTATTTATCGGAGTTTAAAAAACATCTACGTTCAATTTATCGATGATGATAGCAATACCACACTTTTGACTTGTTCAACGTTGGATAAAGAGCTAAAGCTTAGCCGAACGGGCGGGAATGTAAAAGCGGCAACTTTGTTGGGTGCAGTTGTGGCTCAAAAAGCAAAAGCTAAAGGGATAAATAAGGTTGTATTTGATCGCGGAGGATGTCTCTATCATGGCCGGGTCAAAGCGATAGCAGAGGCGGCGCGCAAAGAAGGGTTAGTATTTTAAAGGAGGACAAAGTTGGAAGAGTTATTAAAAGAACAACATGAAATAATAGAAAAGGTTATTACCATAAACCGGGTTACCAAAGTTCATAAAGGTGGAAAAAAGATGTCTTTTAGTGCTTTGGTTATTGCTGGTGATAGACATGGAAGAGTTGGTTGCGCATTGGGGAAGGCTAATGAAGTTGCCGATGCCATACGCAAAGGGGTTAGTATTGCCCGCAAAAATCTAATCGAGGTTCCCTTAAAAGGGACAACAATTCCCCATGAAATTATTGGCGCTTTTAGTGCGGCGCGTGTAATGCTTAAACCCGCGGCGGAAGGTACCGGAGTTATTGCCGGCAGTTCTGTGCGCGCGATATGTGAATTAGCGGGAATTAAAGATATTTTAACAAAGTCATTGCGTTCGGATAATGTAATCAATGTGGCTAAAGCAACGATGGAAGGACTCACGTCCTTAAAGAAGCATATGGAATTAACTATTGAAAGAGAATCTTCTGTTAGTGAGGAAGAAGGCCAGGGCGCAGGAAAAGAAGAAGTGGACGTAACAGCAAAAGAGGAAAAGAAAGAAGATGCTCAAACTTAGTGATTTAAAATCGCCAAGGGGTGCGCGGAAAAAGAAGAAGGTTGTTGGTCGGGGTTCGGGCTCAGGGCATGGTAAAACTTCCTGCCGTGGACACAAGGGGCAGTCTTCGCGGGCCGGAAAGGGTAGACGTTTTGGTTTTGAAGGAGGGCAAATGCCCTTAATCCGGAGAATTCCTAAACGGGGATTCAACCCTATTTTTAAGCAAGAGTATCAGCTTGTAAATCTCCAGGCGCTTAATAAATTTAAGGATGGAACAGAGGTTAATCCAACTGAACTTTGTAAACTTCGTCTAATAAAAAAAGGAGATCTTCCGGTTAAGATTTTAGGCAAAGGGAAACTAACTAAGCAGCTGACAATTAAGGCGCACAAATTTTCTAAAACTGCGCTAAAAGCAATAGAAGAAATAGGCGCAACAGCAGAGATGATAAAAATAAAAAATAAAAAATAAAAAAGACATGATTAGAACGCTTAAAGCACTGTTAAATTCTTTTAAAATTCCAGATTTAAGACAAAGAATTTTATTCACGCTGGGTTTGATTGCGATTTATAGGTTAGGTTGTTTTATCCCGATCCCGGGAATAAACAGCGAAGCCTTGGCACAGTTTTTTGCTAATGTTACCAATAAACAGGGCGGGACGCTATTTGATATTATGGATCTTTTCACCGGCAGGGCGCTAAGCCAGATGACGGTATTTGCGTTAGGGATAATGCCGTATATCTCAAGTTCAATTATTATGCAGTTGCTTACGGTTGTTATCCCTCAACTAGAGAAGTTGGCAAAAGAAGGTGGGGATTACGGACGCAAAAAGATTACTCAATATACACGTTACGGGACCATGTTTTTAGCTCTTTTTCAAGCATTTATTATCAGTGTTTATTTGGAAGACCCGCGTCATTTCATGGGGCTGGCGATAGTTGAGAATGGCGGGGTGGGCTTTAGGTTACTCACAATGATTACGCTTACTTCCGGCACGGCGTTTATAATGTGGTTAGGCGAGCAGATAACCGAGCGGGGTATTGGTAACGGGATGTCAATTATAATTACGACCGGTATTATTTCAAGATTACCTACGGCTTTGCGTTTTGTTATGCAATTATTATCGCCGTTTTCTCCAGAGAGCAGACAAATTGAACCCTATACCCCGGTGATTATGGTCGGGTTGCTTGTGCTCGTAGTTGTTTTTGTGGTTCTGATAACGGAAGGCCAGCGCCGGATTCCGGTTGAATATGCAAAGCGAATTATCGGAAGAAAAGTTTATGGAGGTCATAGTACGTATATTCCCTTGCGGGTAAATCACGCCGGAGTTATTCCGATAATCTTTGCCCAGTCAATAATTCTTTTTCCGGCAACGATTGGTCAATTTGTCCCTCAATTACAGCGATTTGCGGAAACGATGATGCGTGGACATTTATTATATACCGTGGTTTATAGTTTATTGATTGTCTTTTTTGCATATTTTTATACAGCGGTTACTTTTAACACTCAGGATGTTGCTGAAAACATGAAAAAATACGGTGGCTTTATTCCCGGGATCCGTGCCGGCAGACGAACCGCTGAGTATTTAGACTATGTATTGACACACATCACGTTACCCGGGGCTATGTTTTTGGCGGCGATCGCGGTTTTCCCTGATTTAATCATGGCTTGGTTAAAGGTGCCTTATCTTGTCGCTAGTTTTTTTGGCGGCACAGGACTTTTGATTATGGTCGGGGTTATGCTCGATACAATGAGGCAAATCGAGTCACATCTATTGATGCGCCATTATGAAGGGTTTATGAAAAAGGGACACTTGCGTGGTCGGCGATAAAAATTTTCAGGTTAATATAACTTAATACTTACAACTTATAACTACGGACTTATAATCGGAGAGTTTAATGCGCTTAGTTTTATTAGGACCGCCAGGGGCCGGAAAAGGAACACAGTCAAATGTTCTTGTTGAAAAGTTTAAACTTTTGCATATTTCTACCGGTGATCTGTTGCGAGAAGCGGTAAAAGATGATACTCCGATTGGGCGCGAAGTCAAAATTTATATGGATAAAGGGGAACTTGTCCCGGATGAAATAGTTACAAAGATGATTACTGAAAAATTGAAAAATGCCAATCCGCGTACTGGTTTTATTCTGGATGGTTTTCCGCGAACGCGTGGACAAGCAGAAATTCTGGACAATGCTCTTGAGCAGCTGAAATCACCTTTAGATATGGTACTTTATTTTCAAACAAAAGAAGAAACAATTTTAAAACGTTTGACCGGCAGACGTGTCTGTCGCAGCTGTGGATACAATTTTCATGTTGTAAATATACCGCCTAAAAAAGAAGGGGTTTGTGATTTTTGTGAAGGAGAACTTTATCAGCGAGTGGATGATACCGAGCAAATAATAATTAAAAGAATCGAAGTCTATAATAAACAAACAAAAGAACTTATCGATTACTATCAGGGAAGGGATACGCTGAAAAAAGTCTCGGGCGATTTAGAAGTGGAGCCGCTATTTACAAAGTTGCAGGATGCTTTTAAAGAAGCCGGCTTGGTATGATTCCGATAAAATCAAAGAATGAATTAAAAAAGATTAGGAAGGCAAGCTTAATTGTAGCCCAGACGCTGCAATTTTTGAAGACTAAAATAAGGCCGGGGATAACGACAAAAGAGTTAGATGAAGCAGCCGCAAAGTTTATAAAGGAACGTGATGGGAAAGCTGCTTTTTTAGGGTATCGGGGATATCCGGCACATATTTGTACCTCGGTTAATGAAGAAGTGGTCCATGGTATTCCAAGCGGAAGATTGCTAGAAAAAGGGAACATCATTAGCTTGGATGTGGGCGTTGAATACCAGGGATATTTTGGTGATGCGGCAATAACTTTGCCGGTAGGCAGGGTCAGCGAACAAGCCCGTCGCTTAATTGATGCAACGAAAGATGCTCTTTATAAAGCAATAGATGTTGCCCGGGAGGGTAATCACCTTTCCGATATTTCTCACGCTGTACAGCAGCATGCGGAAGCCGCTGGTTTTTCTGTGGTTCGGGAATTTGTCGGACACGGAATTGGCGCTAAAATACATGAGGAACCGCAAATAGCAAACTTTGGTGAACCGGGTAATGGGGTGCGGCTTAAATCAGGAATGGTTCTGGCGATTGAGCCGATGGTTAATGTCGGGGTTTGGAAGATAGAAATTCTTGAAGATGGTTGGACGGCAGTGACAAAAGACAGAAACTTTTCTGCTCATTTTGAACATACTATTTGTATAACAAAGGCAAAGGCGGAGATTTTCACCGATTGTTAATGCCGAGTATCTTTAATTTGCGGAAGAAAAAATTATGGCAAAAGAGGCGGGAATTCAGGTTGAAGGAAAAATATTGGAGACATTACCCAATGCGATGTTTCGCGTTGAGCTTGAAAATGGGCATAAGGTATTAGCTCATGTTTCTGGTAAAATGCGGATGCATTTTATTCGAATTTTGCCGGGCGATATGGTAACCGTAGAGCTTTCTCCTTATGACTTGACCAGAGGCAGAATTATTTACCGGGGTAAATAAAATGAAAGTTCGTTCCAGTGTTCGCAGAATGTGTGAAAAATGCAGAGTTATCAAAAGAAAGAATGTCGTAAGAATTATTTGTAAAAACCCTAAGCATAAACAAAAACAGGGTTGATTTACCCTGTACCAGAGCAAAGCTCGGTACAGGGTTCGATTCGGCCAGATAATTTACGGTCGCTTTGTTCTGTAAATTATGGCCTCATTGAAGGAGGATATTGTGCCACGAATTGTCGGAGTCGATTTACCTAAAGAGAAAAGAATAGAGATTTCATTGACCTATTTGTATGGGATTGGACGATCTATTTCGAATAAAATATTAACTACCGCCAGTATCGATCCCAATATGCGGGCGAAAGATTTAACCGAAGAAGAGATATCTCGAATTACGGCTGTGATTCAGAAAGATTATCGGGTCGAGGGGGATCTGCGCCGGGAAGTTTCCCAAAATATAAAGCGGCTTATGGAGGTTGGTACTTATCGCGGTATGCGCCATAAACGCGGACTGCCCGTTCGTGGTCAACGAACTAAAACTAATTCCCGTACCCGTAAAGGCCCGCGCCGGTTTGTTGGCGGTAAGAAGAAATAAGGAGGAAGTGTGGCAAAAAAAAAGAAATTTAAAACACGTAAGAAAATAGCAAGGCATGTTAGTGAAGGCATTGCTCATATCCAGGCAACATTTAATAATACGATTATTACGATTGCTGATAAACAAGGCAATTCGATTGCTTGGGCAAGCGCGGGAACAAGTGGATTTAAAGGTTCACGTAAATCCACCCCTTTTGCGGCTCAAATTGCAGCTTCAAATGCGGCTAAAAGAGCTAAAGAGTTCGGGATGAAAGAGATTGCTGTTTATGTAAAAGGACCCGGCTCGGGACGAGAGTCGGCGATTAGAGCATTGCAGGCGGCGGGGCTTCAGATAAATTTGATTAAGGATGTAACCCCAGTTCCTCATAACGGATGCCGTCCGCCGAAAAGGAGAAGGGTGTAGTTATTAGTTCAAAGTTTAAAGTTTAAAGTTAAAAGTTAAAAGTTTAAAGTTAGAGAAAATAAAAGCTGGAGGAATAATGGCACGATACATAGGACCATCTTGTCGACTTTGTCGTCGCGAAGGAGCAAAGCTGTTTTTAAAAGGGAAACGTTGTAATACGGAAAAATGTTCATTTAATCGTCGTTCCTATGCTCCGGGGCAGCACGGAAAAGCACGAATTAAAGTATCAGACTACGGATTGCAGCTTAGAGAAAAACAAAAGCTAAAAAGAATTTATGGCGTCTTGGAACGTCAGTTTAGACGATATTTTCATGAAGCGGCCCGAACCAAAGGGGTTACCGGTGAAATATTATTGCAAATATTAGAACGAAGACTTGATACTGTAATTATGCGTTCGGGTTTTGGTGTTGCTTTAGCTCAATCCCGACAATTTGTATGTTATGGCCATGTACGCGTAAACGGTCGGAAGGTAGATATCCCGTCCTATCAAGTCAAGAAAGATGATAAAATTCAAATCAAAGGAAAGGAAAAATTCAACAAGCAGCTGAGAGAAAATATAGAAGTCACTAAAGGAAGAGTTATTCCTTCCTGGCTAAGCGTAGATTCAGCAAACTTAAAGACAGAAATCAGGAGTTTACCGAGCCGCGATGAAATTCCTTTCTCGATACAAGAACAGTTGATCGTCGAATTGTATTCTAAATAAAATGAGGATGCAATTTATGGAACTAAGTGAATATAAATTGCTGTTCAAATTTTCCCTTGACATTAAAGATGTCAAGGGTCTAATTCCGACAAATAAGTTATATCGTTTCTGTAAACTCTATAACTTATGTCGTCATTAAAGGAGGTACTATGGCAGTGCGATGGAAAGATTTTCAAATGCCAAAAATTGTTACTTGCGATGAATCCACCTTAACCAATGCTTATGGAAAATTTATTGCCGAACCTTTTGAGCGCGGATATGGCACTACGATTGGAAACTCGTTAAGGCGCGTATTGCTTTCTTCAATCGAAGGCACGGCAATCACTTCGGTAAAGATTGAAGGGCAATTACACGAGTTTTCGGCAATCCCCGGGGTGTTGGAAGATGTTACCGAAATCATATTGAATTTAAAAAAGTTGGTTTTAAAAGTTCATGGTAATACTCCGAAGACTATTTATCTTAAGGCGGAAAAGAAACAGGAAATTACGGGGGCAGACTTAATCGTAGATGAAACCGTAGAAGTAATAAATCCGGAGTTACATATCGCGACCCTGGCTAAAGGTGGTAAATTGAATATGGAACTTACCGCAACCAAAGGGCGGGGATATGTACCGGCTGAAAAAAGGCAAGAAGACGGCAAAGATATCGGCACAATTAATCTAGATGCCGTATTTACTCCGGTTAAAAAGGTGAATTTCGGGGTGGAACATGCTCGGGTCGGACAGGTTACCGATTATGATAACTTGGTTTTGGAAATCTGGACAAATGGCAGCATTCAACCAAAAGATGCCTTGCTGCATGCGGCAAATATTTTACAAAGACATTTAGATATATTTATGCAATTTGGCCATATTGAAGAGGAAGAAATAGAGGAAGAGAAGTCTGATGTTGATGAAGAACTCTTAGAGAAAATAAAAATGCCGGTTGCGGAATTAGATTTATCCGTGAGAAGCGCGAACTGCTTAAAAGAAGCGCGGATTAAAACTGTAGGCGAATTGGTTAAAAAGACAGAATTGGAGATGTTAAAGTACCGTAATTTTGGCAAGAAATCGCTGGCCGAAATAAATGGAATTCTGCAAGCGATGGGATTATCATTTGGGCTGAAAGTTAATGACATTTTAAAGAAAAAGGAATAGTTATATGCGTCACCGAAAAAACAGTAAGCGACTAGGAAGACAACGTGCCCACCGCAAGGCAGTTTTAAGAAATCAGGTTAAGAGTCTGCTGGCCAAAGAAAAAGTAGTTACGACTTTGGCCCTGGCAAAAGAGTCAAGACGCTTAGCGGAAAAACTTATTACTTTAGGCAAGCGTAATACCTTGGCCGCTCAGCGGCAGGCATTTAGAGTTCTTAGTGACCGGGATCTGGTGAAGTTATTGTTTGCTGAACTTGCTCCGAGATTTATTAATCGCCAGGGCGGATATACCCGGATCGTACATTTGGGAACAAGGCGTGGGGATAATGCCGAACTTGCGGTTTTGGAGTTAACTGAGCTTAAACAAAAAGATAAAAAGGAGAAAAAGCAATCGAAAGCAAAGAAAGAAGCGGTAAAAAAAGCAGAGGAAAAACCAACTCCGAAACAGATAAAAATTAAGCCGGGGGAACCGAAATTAGAGGAAGTAGAAAAAGTAGAAAAAGCAGAAAAAACAGACCAGCCGTCAAAGCCTGAGGTTAAAAAAGAAGAGAAAAAGCCGGAAAAAGAAAAAGAGAGCAAAGGTTTTTTAGGCGGGCTTCGAAAATTTTTAAAAAAACAAGAGCGAACGGAGTAAAAAATGGCCCTGGCGGCACGGGTTAAGGAATTAACGTCTTCACCAACACTGGCAATTACTTCAAAAGCAAAGCAGTTAAAAGCGAATGGTGTAGATGTTGTAAGTTTTGGCGCTGGCGAGCCTGATTTTGATACCCCGCAGCATATAAAAGATGCGGCGGTAAAAGCACTAGAGCAGGGCTTTACGAAATATACTCCTTCAACGGGAATTCCCCAATTAAAACAGGCAATTGTTGAAAAGTTTAAGAAAGATAACAACCTTGTTTATGAGCCGGGGCAGATTGTCGTTTCGTGTGGGGCGAAACATGCTTTATATAATATTTTTCAGGTAATCTGTGATCAGCAAGACGAAGTAATTATTCCGGCTCCGTACTGGGTTTCTTATCCGCAAATGGTAAAAGTAGCTCAAGGTGTTCCGAAATTCATTCCGACCACGGAAGAAACTTATTTTAAAATAACTCCCGCACAGCTTAAAAAATCGATCAATAAAAAAACAAAAGCTTTGATCATTAATTCCCCTTCAAATCCTACCGGCTCTGTCTACACAAAAGAAGAACTTGAATGGATTGCCGAAATTGCCCTGGCTCATGATTTGTTCGTTATAAGTGATGAGATATATGAAAAGCTTATATATGATGATTTAAAACATACCTCGATCGCTTCATTGAACGAGAAGATAAATGCTTTGACGATTACCGTAAATGGACTTTCCAAAGCCTATTCGATGACCGGCTGGCGCATTGGTTACCTGGCGGGCCCAAAAGAAGTGGTCGCGAAGATATCCAACCTGCAGGATCATTCCACTTCCTGCCCGAACTCGATTGCTCAGAAAGCAGCGGTTGAGGCTTTAACTGCGGGCGATGAGTTTATTAGCAAGATGCATAAAGAATTTCTGAAACGTCGAGATTACATCGTAAAACGAATATCGCTAATAGACAAATTGAGTGTTGTTAAACCGCAGGGCGCTTTTTATGTTTTTTGTAATATAGCTAAAACCGGGCTTGACTCTATATCTTTTGCTCAGAAGTTGCTTGATGAGGTGCAGGTAGCGGTGATTCCGGGCATTGCTTTTGGTTATGATACTAATATTCGCCTTAGTTTTGCTACCAGTATGGAGCAGATAACCAAAGGCTTAGATCGGATTGAGCAGTGGATCAATAAACTATAAGTATAGCCTATAATAAACATCACATGATGTAATAATTAAATCAAAATGCAAAAATCAAAAATCAAAATTACATATCAAAATTAAAAATTTTTATTATATTTTTTAAAATTTTCTTAGTAAATATTTTTTCATTTTTGAGTTTTAAATTATAATTTTGCATTTTGCATTTTGATTTTTAATTTTAAAACAAAAAGTAATATCTATTATAAGCACAAATTTTAAGAATTCAAGATGTCTGCCGGAAGGGGCTTGAAATGGCTAAGCACACGGTTACGTTTATCCCTGGTGATGGTATCGGCCCGGAGGTTTCTAATGCCGCGAGACGTTGCATCGAAGCAACAGGTGTGGATATTGCTTTTGAGGAGGTTATCGCTGGCGAAGAGGCCAAGAAAAAATCAGGGAGTATCTTGCCGGATTCTGTTCTGGAATCTATAAAAAAAAATAAGATTGCCATTAAAGGCCCCATAACCACTCCGGTGGGTAGTGGTTTCCGTTCCGTGAATGTTGCCCTGCGTAAAGCCTGCGAACTTTATGCCTGTGTAAGGCCGTGCAAGTCTTACGCCGGGGTCAGATCAAGATATGAAAAGATTGACCTTGTAGTTATAAGAGAAAACATGGAAGATTTATATGTCGGTATTGAATTTGAAGTTAAGGAATCCTCGACGAAAGAACTGATTGCAAAAATCGAAGCGCTTTCGGGTGCTAAAATACCAGCCGAATCGGGAATAAGCATAAAGCCGATTTCCATATCCGGCACGCAGCGGATTGTTAAATTTGCCTTTGAATATGCAATTGCCCATAATCGCCGTAAGGTGACCGCTGTACATAAAGCCAATATTATGAAATATACAGATGGTTTATTTTTAAAAGTATTCTGGGAAGTGGCTAAAGAGTATGCTGGAAAAATTGAATCCGAGGACAGGATTGTGGACAATATGTGCATGCAGCTTGTGCAAAAACCTGAACTTTATGATCTGCTGGTACTTCCAAATTTGTATGGTGATATACTTTCTGATTTATGTGCTGGACTTGTTGGTGGGTTAGGGGTTGCTCCGGGCGCAAATATTGGCAAAGCTGGGGCTATTTTTGAGGCAACCCACGGCAGTGCGCCTAAATATAAAGGTCAGAATAAAGTTAATCCGGTAGCGATGATTTTATCTGGCGCGCTCATGCTGGATTACTTAAAAGAAAAAAAAGCTGCCGAGATTTTAGAACAGGCAACAGCAGCGGTTATTAAAGAAGGTAAATCTGTAACCTATGATTTTAAGGCCGATAGAAATGATCCGACGGCGGTTGGTACACAGGAAATGGCTGACGCGATAGTTGAGAAAATTAAGCGTCTTAAGAAATAATAAAAAATAGCGGTAATTAGTTAAAAAAGTAAAAATGAAAATATCTATAATTGGTTCAGGTAATGTTGGCGGGACTCTGGCCCAGAGAGTTGTTGAATCGAATTTGAGCGATGTTGTGCTTGTAGATATTATTGAAGGAGTCTCTGCCGGCAAGGCTTTTGATCTGGCTGATGCGCATCCGATCCTTAAGGTTAACCGTAAGATAGAAGGAACGACTGATTATGCGAAGATTGGCGATTCGGATATCGTAGTTATTACCGCTGGACTCGCTCGCCAGCCAGGGATGAGCCGGGAAGATCTTTTGAAAAAAAATGCGGCAACGATAAAAAAAATAATAACGGAAGTTGTTAAATATGCCCCAAATGCAATTGTGCTTATGGTTACCAACCCCCTGGATATTCTTACCTATGTTGCGTTAAAGTCAAGTGGATTTAAGCCCAAAAAGGTTATCGGCATGGGCGGAATTCTTGATTCTACGCGATTTGCCAACTTAATCGCAAAAGAACTTAACGTCTGCGGAGATTGCATTCAGGCGCTGGTAATCGGAGCCCATGGGAAGAAAATGATTCCCCTGGTCCGTTATTGCAGTATTGCGGGAATTAGCATAACTGAATTTTTAGCGGAAGAAAAACTGAATAAAATTATAGCGGCGACGGTAAACCGCGGCACGCAGATTGTCTCTCTCTTAGGTCGGGGCAGTGCTTATTATGCTCCATCGGCGGCAGCCTTTTTAATGATTAAGGCTATTCTGGAAGATGAGCAGCGGCTTGTTTCGGCCTGTGCTTATCTGGATGGAGAATATGGGCTGAAAGATATTTGTATTGGGGTTCCCGTAAAGCTTGGACGCAATGGAATAGAGGAGATTATCCAGTTAAAGCTTACGGACAAAGAACACAAAGAGCTTGTTGTTTCGGCAGAGTCAATTAAACTGTCAATCACTAACATTTTAGATGGAAGTGAAAAGTTGTTTTAAATTTTTTCCTAGTTTCTTCCTTATCCCGGCCTTTTCTCTACTCTTTTGTAGTTGTTCTGGTAAAAACAGTTTAACTGAAGAAATGATTTTAATGGGGACCACGGCCAGAATTACCATCGTTGGGGAATCGGCTCAGGCGGAAGCGGCGATCTTTGAGGCCTTTTCTCTCCTTAAAGAATACGAAAAAAAAATGAATTTTCATTCTCCCGATAGTGAACTTAGTAAAATCAATAAACTTGCCGGTAAAAATCCGGTAAAAGTTAGTGGCGATACAATTGCGATAATTCAGAAAGCAATAAATTATTCAATGATCAGCGAAGGTGCTTTTGATGTTACGGCTACATCTTTACACCAAAGAGGTGGTTATGGTAATATTGTAATAGACCCCAAGCAAAGAACGGTCTATTTTAAAGACCCCGAGACGCGGATTGATTTTGGCGGGATTTTTGTCGGATTTTGCCTGGATAGAATAGCGGAACGTTTTAAACAAGCGGGAATAGACAATTTTCTTGTTGATATCGGGGGGGACATAATTGCCCAAGGGAAAAATGCTCAAGGGAAATTCTGGCGGGTCGGGATCCGCAATCCATTTAACCGCAATGAACTTATTGAAAATATTTCTTTACGTAATGAGGCGGTTACGACCTCCGGTAATTATCTGCGGCAGCACATTATCGATTTTGAACGAGATCGATTGCTAAATGACGATATATTGAGTGTAACGGTTATTTCTCAAAAATGCATCGAGGCTGATGCTCTGGCCACGGCCTTTTTTGTTATGGGACAGGAGGCCGTAGAAGAATTTTTAAAGGAAAATACAGACATTAAGACCGTTTTAGTTATAAATAATAATCGGCAACCGAAGGTGATTAAGATAAATTTCCAAAATTAAAAAAGAACGCTTGCTCCCGGCAAAAGGAGAATAAAAATGGGAAAAAATCTTACCTATAAAATTTTAGCAGAACATCTTATCTCGGGAAAATTAGTACCGGGAGAGGAAATTGGAATTAAAATTGATCAGACCTTAACTCAGGATGCGACGGGGACACTTGCCTATTTACAATTTGAATTAATGGGAGAGCCTAAAGTCAAGACGGAATTATCGGTAAGTTATGTGGATCATAATACCCTGCAGCAGGGAGTTGAAAACGCCGATGATCATCGCTATTTACAGACAGTGGCGGCAAAGTATGGTATCAAATTTTCGCGCCCGGGCAATGGAATATGCCATCAGGTTCACCTGGAACGATTTGGCAAGCCGGGAAAGACTTTACTCGGAAGCGATAGTCATACCCCGACCGCAGGTGCGCTGGGAATGATTGCTATTGGTGCGGGTGGTTTAGATGTTGCCGTAGCTATGGCCGGGGGAGAGTTTTTCTTAACTGCCCCGGAAGTAATAAAGATAGAATTTACCGGAATTTTGAGAAAATGGGTCTCGGCAAAGGATGTTGTTCTGTATATGTTGAGTCTTATGTCGACAAAGGGCAATGTTAATAAGGTGCTCGAATATGGAGGCGCTGGATTAAAGACGGTATCTATTCCGGAGCGCGCGACAATTAGCAATATGGGAGCTGAGACCGGAGTGACAACCAGTATTTTTCCGGCGGATGAAATAACCAAGAAATTTTTATCGGCTCAAGCACGAATTGCTGATTGGAGAGAGTTACACGCTGATGCTGATGCTGAGTATGCAAAAGTTATTACGATTAATTTATCGGACCTGGTGCCAATGGTTGCCCTGCCGCATTCACCGGAGAATGTCGTTCCGCTAAAAGAAATCGTCGGCAAAAAAGTTGATCAGGTCGAGATCGGAAGCTGTACAAATTCTTCTTTGCGGGACTTGATGATTGTCGGCGAAATATTAAAGAATAAGAAAGTTAGTCCCGATACGTCTTTATCAATTGCTCCTGGTTCACGCCAGGTCTTTTCGATGATTGCTAAAAATGGAACGCTTTCAAATTTAATCGATGCCGGAGCAAGAATAATGGAAAGCACCTGCGGATTCTGTATTGGTATTGGTCAGGCGCCCCGGACGAATGCCGTATCAGTGCGGACGAATAATCGAAATTTTGAGGGCCGCAGTGGAACCAAATCCGCTCAAGTTTATTTGGTTTCGCCCGCCACCGCAGCGCTGGCGGCAATTGCCGGGAAATTTATTGATCCGTTAAGTAAAGGAGAAAATGACTTTCCGCAGATAAAAATGCCGGATAAGTTTGATGTCGATGATCGCATGATCCTTTCTGGTTCCCCCGGCGAAGATGTTCAGCGCGGACCTAATATTAGCGAATTGCCGATAAATGCGGCTGTTACGGATAAAGCGACAGGTATGGTTGCGATAAAACTCGCCGATAAGATTACCACGGATCATATTATGCCGGCCGGAGAATATCTTAAATATCGTTCGAATATAAAAAGATATTCCGAGTTTGTATTCAAAAATTTAGCTGCCGATTTTTCTAAATATGCATTTGAAATCAAAAGCCGGGGGCAGGCCGTATTTATTGTCGCCGGAGAAAGTTACGGCCAGGGCTCAAGTCGGGAACATGCAGCGTTGTGCCCGATGTATTTAGGGGTAAGGGCAGTTTTAGCTAAATCCCTTGAACGTATCCATGCCGCTAATCTGGTGAATTTTGGCATATTACCATTGCTGTTTGTTGCTGCGAATGATTATGCAAAAATAGATAAAGACGATGAGCTCCAAATAAAAGAAATCATCAGCTGTCTTGATGCGGATAAAAATATAGTTGTTTTTAATAAAACAAAAAATTTAAAATTAAAAATGAAATATTCTCTCACCGTCCGGCAAAAAGAAATTCTTAAAGCCGGAGGGCTTTTAAACTATATAAAATTGCGATAAAGGAGATAGATCATGTCGACGATCGTGTTTGATATCGAAACGGTAGGGATGGATTTTGATGATTTGGATGATTTAAGCAAGGAGTCATTCCTAAAGAATGCTAAAGATAAAGCGCAGGAGGAAAGCATCAAAGAAAGTTTAGGCTTTTATCCACTGACAGCGCAGATTGTTGCGATTGGCATGCTCGAATGTAATAGCGAAAAAGGAGCAATATTTTTTCAAAGCCCCGGTCAGAAGGTAAAAAGTTTTAAAGAAGGTAATATTGATTATATTGTCAACACGGAAAAAGAAATTTTAGAGAATTTCTGGAAAAAAATAAGTCAGTATAAGCGGTTTGTTACTTTTAATGGCCGCGGATTTGATTGCCCATTTATCATCGTTCGTTCTGGGATTTCGAAGGTAAAACCAACAAAAGACTTAATGCCCTATCGCTATGACACAAAAACGCATATTGATTTATTTGATCAGTTGTCGTTTTATGGCGCCACGCGCCGGGGATTTAGCTTGCATATGTGGACCAAAAGTTTTGGGATTAAGAGCCCCAAAGTTGGTGGGGTCGCTGGCGCTCAGGTAAAAGACCTTTTTAATCGCGACGGGAGTCTTGATATTGCTCGTTACTGCATGCGCGATGTTCAGGCAACAAAAGAGCTTTACTTGTCCTGGGAAAAGTATATAAAACCCCCTTTTAATCCGCAATGGAAATAGTGGATAATTAGGATGCGACTTAAAAATGAGCATTCTTGAAAAAATGAAAAAGTGATTTATAAATAGGGGATGGCTATGGAAGTTATTGTAGATTATTTAGATGGAAAAAAGTTTTCTGCACAGTGTGGAAAGCACAAGGTAATCATTGATTTGCCTAGTGTCTTGGGCGGACAGGATAAAGGCCCAACTCCGCCGGATTATTTTTTAGTAAGCCTGGCAAGCTGTATTGGTGTATATGTTCTTGCTTATTGCAATAACATTCGGATAGATGCTAAAGGCATGCGTATAAAAATAACCGCCCAGAAACTATTGGTGCCTAGCCGGCTTGACTATATTACCGTAGAAATTTCAATGCCTAATGCCAAATTAGGTAAAAGAAAAGAAAGCTTGCTAGCTGTAGCGCGAAAATGTCTTGTTCACAAGACAATAGACCATCAACCGAAAATAGCAATTGATCTAATGACTTCATAAGATAGAAAGGGAGATTAGAAATGGCCCTAGTTAAGTGCCCGGAATGCAATGCCGATGTAAGTGAAAAAGCGGTTGCCTGTCCACAGTGCGGTCATCCCCTGGCGGCAATGGCTGATTTAACCCGCATGGCGCGCATGGCCTTTTGGGGCTATGAATGGAAAACAAAGACAGAAATTTTTGGCTGGCCGTTAATTCATGTTGCTGTTGGCCGGAGCAAAAAAACAGGCAAATTATTAGTCGCCAAAGGAATAATTGCGATTGGACAGTTTGCAATTGGTCTGGTCACTATTGCCCAATTCGGAATCGGGATCCTTTTCGGTTTCGGCCAGTTTATTACCGGAGCGTTAGCGATCGGACAATTTGCTTTAGGGGTTATGGTCATCGGACAGTTTGCTTTCGGAGGGTATGTTTTAGCCCAGGCGGGTTTCGGTAAATACGTATGGTCGATCAAAATAAAAGATCCCCAGGCGATAAAATATTTCCGTAGTTTATGGCAGACAATAAGGCCTCTTTTCTGTAAATAATATGGATTTGATTGCCATGCTCGGCATGGCTTTTATTAAATGTAATTGAGTTAAGTAATACTTTCCCAATCAGTATCCCACCGTAACTTCTTTTAATCGCATATGTTTTACAAGCTTTATAAAAGAATAAAACTTGTTAAGCTGCGCTTTTGCCTGCTGTTCTTTAGAAAGTTCTTGACACTAACCTTAAAATATAATTAAATATAACTAGATTAAATACCTCCAAGATGTATTAAATATGATTAGCGTGTGTCGTTGTCAATGGTGAAATATGAACAAGGAATTTTTGCAAGCAGAGGAAGCAGCCCAAAGATTAGGGATATCTAAACAAACCCTTCTTCGTTATGAAAAAAGAGGTATATTCCCTCGTCCGCGCCGGAACTTAGTGAATAAATGGAGGGAATACGAAGAAAGCGATGTGCTTCAATTAAAACGGATCTTAGGACGATTATAAAACGATGAAGAAAGAATTTTTGCAAGCCGAAGAAATAGCCCAAAGGTTAGGGATCTCTAAACAAACTCTTCTTCGTTATGAAAAAAGAGGTATATTTCCTCGTTCGCGCCGGAACCTGGTGAATAAATGGCGAGAATATACAGAGAACGATGTTATTAAATTAAAGCAGATATTGGGACGGATATGAAGAAAAAGCTTGCTGCTTTAATTGTTTTTTCAATAGTGTTGTTGTGCGGATGTACGGACGTCGGATTTAACGCAAAGCGTTCTGCGGAGGATGCGGATCGTGATTCGGCTAAGATTTTTAAGAATTTCGGATCGGCGGCAGAGAAAGGAATAAAAATAGAGCCGATTAAAAAAAAAGAGGAGGCTAAGCCGTCGCCGACTAAGGATTTAATGTTATCTCGTTCCGTGAAAAATCCTTTTCTTACTTTGGAAGAAATCATGGCACTTCAGAAACAAGAAAGACAGACAATTGAATATTTAAATTTGTCCGCGGTTTTTCTATCGCCGAGGGACACTTATGCGATCGTTGATGGCCGGATTGTAAAAGAAAAAGACATGCTCGACAATAAGGAAGTTGTGAAAATTGATCGGGAAGAAATTATTTTGAAAGATGCCTTAGGAGAATATATCGTAAAAATAAAATAAATTAAAAAGGACATGAAATTGTTAAGGATAACATTAGTTTACATGTTTGTGTTTATAACATGCAGCGGACATGCCCTGGCGCAAGAATTAAATGAACCTTCTGCGGAAATTGCGGCAGCTGAAGCTTCCGGGATAATCGCCGAAGACCAAGTTCAAGGAAAACCAGCGGAACAAATTGTGAAGTCAGTTTTAGAAATAAAAAGACTGGAAAAAGAGCAAGCACTTTATTCTATGGAATTAAAAAATGCAGAATTGGGAGATATTTTTAGAGTTATTGCGCATGATTATAATCTTAATATCCTGGTCGATGAAGATGTAAAAGGAAGAGTTACGGCAAGCTTGACCAAAATTTCGCTGGAAGAAGCCTTGGCAGAAATTGCGAACATGCGTGGTTTGGTCATGGAAAAAAAAGGAAATATAATTCGCGTAAGAGCTGATTTAATTACGAAGATTTTTGTGCTTAATCATATAGGGGCTAATACGCTTTTGAGCGCTAAAGAAAGCCAGCTGATTGAAACCCCGGGAGAATTAGCAGCCGAGGGTAGCGCAGGAGCAAGCCAACATTCGACACAGGCGGCGAGTATTTATGAGCTTTTATCTGAAAATGGTAAAGTATTTTTGGGTAAACACCCTAATTCAATCATGATTATTGATCATCCTGAAAATGTGGAGAAAGTAAGAATATATTTAGCAATGGTTGATAAAGGGATGGCAAGTAAAGTGTTCAAGCTTAAGTATATTAAAGCAAAAGAAATAGTTGGCGAAACGCAAACTCCATCAGCAGATACTTCGACGACGGAAGTAGTTAGTGAAAGTACGGAGAGCCTCTAAAAGGATGTAAGGAAGCTTAAAATGAGAAAGGAATCTCATCGTTTAACGCCGGTATGTTTTTATTTTCTTGTCTGTATGTGCTTACGCATAATCTTTAGTTGTTCCGCATATGCGCAGACGAGTTCAGATATAACGTCACTCCTTTCCAGTGAGGGCAAAGCACTTTTTGGTGAAGAGCCAAACTCCATCCTTGTCATTGATTATCCTAAAAACATAAAGAAAATTGAAGATTATTTAAAGATGGTTGATACCCCGCCCCAGCAGGTCATCATTGAAGCGCGAATTGTCGATGTAAAATTACAAGGAGAATTTGGCCTGGGAATAAATTGGCAGGCCTTTGCCGAAAAAGGTGGTTTTGAAATCGGTCAATTTCATGTTGGTTCAACTCCCGGAGGTTCCCTGGATCAAAATATTCCTTTTAAACCGACTTTTTATCCTCCGGGCAGCGTCCAATCGACTAATGAAGAAACCCCGTTTACGATGACTATATTTGATGAAAACATTAATCTTGTGCTCAACAGTTTAGCGAATACTCTTGATACAAATATTCTTTCTGCGCCACGCATAACTACGGTAAATAATCGGCAAGCAGAGATTAAAGTAATCCGGGAAGTTCGCTGGGTAGTACCTGAAGTCGTGGTAGAAGAAGGGGTTGTGACTTTAACCTGGAATGAGGCTGAGGATAGCCCGCGAGAAGTTGGGATCATACTTAAGGTCGTTCCGATGATTACCGAAGACGGCCAGATTTCTATGGAACTTGAACCCGAAGTTAGTGAACACGTAACAGATCTCGAACTGACGGCCGTTGCGGGGACGACAGAGGTTCCGTATACAATCCCGATAATTGATACCCGCAAGGCAGAAACAAAAGTGGTTATTGGCAATATGCAGACCCTTATTATTGGGGGCATGATTAAAGAGAGAAAGACAAAGGGAATTACTAAAATACCTTTTTTAGGGGATATTCCTCTGTTGGGTTGGCTTTTTAAGAGCGAGCGGGATACAAAGGAAAGATCAGAACTTTTGATTTTTGTTTCCCCGACCATAATTACGCCGGAAGTGGTGATGCGCATGAAGCGGGAAGAAAGGACCGGCGTCGGGAAATGGTATATGCAAAGCCGGGGGATGGAAGATAAGTTATTACTAAACGAAAGGGAAGTTGAACAAATTGGGCCGGAAGAAGACAGCTTTATATCACCCACAGCTTATATCGAAAAAGATGTCATAAATAGGTTAAAAAATAAGGATAGAAAGTCCGATTAAAAAGAGTAATAAAGATAAAAATCAAGTCGGCTGAATAAATAACAATAAAATACGATTACGGTTATGGCGAAGAATATCGAAAGGAAAATCGGGGAGATTCTTGTTGAACAAGGATATCTTACTCTGCATCAGGTGGAAGAGGCTTTAGAGGAACAAAAGACTACCGGGGAAAAAGTAGGAGAAGTCTTAGTAAGAAAAGGATGGCTGGCGCCGGAGGAACTGAGTCGGGCCCTGGCAACACAGTTAGGGGTCAGCTCATTTGATCTGGCTAATTACATTATTAGTGCGGAAGTCATTAAATTAATTCCGCAGGATATCGCGATTAAATATAAAGTAATTCCGGTGTTTAAAGTCGGGAATACTTTGACGGTAGCGATGATCGATCCGAGTAATGTTTTTCTTATTGACGAGCTCCAGAATATTACGAAATGCAGAATTGAACCAGTCTTAGCAGATGAGATGCCAATTCGTAAAGCTCAGGATCAGTATTATGGGGGGGCCGGGACAATTCATGAAATTATTTCTTCGCTTGATACGGCAAAATTAAGCGAGTCAGATAGATTAGGCGAAGAAGCCCCGGTTGTAAAGTTAGTAAATATTCTCATCGTCGAGGCCGTACAAACAAATGCTTCGGATATTCATTTTGAACCGGAAGAGAAGCTAATGAATGTACGTTATCGTATCGATGGGATACTGCATAAACATGCAATTTTACCTAAAGATTTGCAGGCCGCGATTATCTCTCGTTTGAAGATAATGGCGGAGTTAGATATTGCGGAAAAAAGGATTCCTCAGGATGGACGCATTTTAAAGAAGATCGGGAACAAAGATATCGATTTCCGTGTATCAACATGCCCGACTATTCACGGAGAAAATGTTGTTTTAAGAATTTTGGACAAAAGCAGTATGACCTTAGGGTTGGAAGTTCTTGGCTTCCCGGCGCGAGAGTTAAAAGCTTTCGAAGAAATTATTTTTGAGCCATACGGCATTATATTAGTTACCGGGCCGACTGGAAGCGGAAAAACGACAACCCTATATTCAGCACTTCATAAAATAAACCGGGAAGACATAAATATAATGACCGTAGAAGATCCGGTAGAATATCAGTTCTCGCAGATTCGTCAGGTTCAGGTTAATCAGAAAGCAGGACTTACTTTTGCTTCTGCGTTACGGTCTTTTTTAAGACAGGATCCGGATGTAATCATGGTTGGAGAAATAAGAGATTTAGAGACGGCACAAATTGCCGTGCAAGCGGCGTTAACCGGACACTTGGTATTATCAACTCTACATACCAACGATGCCCCGACCGCTTTTACAAGATTGGTTGATATGGGGATTGAACCGTTTTTAGTTTCAAGTTCTGTCTTAGGGGTTCTCGCCCAGCGGCTGGTAAGAAAAGTTTGTTCTAATTGTAAAGAAGCATATACCCCGCCGGCAGCATTGCTTCGATCATTAGGCTTAGAGAAAAAAGTCGATTCCAGTATAAAATTCCTCAGTGGAAAAGGATGTAAGCTTTGTAATAATACCGGTTATAAAGGTCGGGTTGGCATTTATGAAATGCTTAAAATGACTTTTCAGATTCAAGAGCTTGTCTTACGGGGAGCGCCGCCGGATGAAATTAAAAACTTAGCCTCTAAACAGGGGATGAGAACTTTAAGAGATATTGCCTTGGAAAAAGTTTTAACCGGGGAGACGACCCCGGAAGAAGTAATCCGCATAACTCAATGAGTGGGTGTGCCGTAGTTTCTTATTGCTATTGATTGAAAAATGTGCTAAATTTCAAAGAGAAACTGTTGGGCGGTAAAAAATTGCCGGGGGTTGTTTTTTTGAAATCGGAAAAGGAGGTGACTGATGACCAATTGGAAGGAAAACAAAGCAGTCGGGGTTGTAGCGGCAATATTGGTAATTTTGTGTCTGATATTGATGATTAAAGCCGGCATGAAAATGCGGACCCCAAAGGTACCATCAATAGAGGAACAGATACAGGCTCTGGGTGGTGATGTATAAATTCTGAAGGGAGGCGAAATAATGAAAAAGGGGTTTACTTTAATTGAATTGATGGTCGTCGTTGCGATTATTGGCATATTAGGAGCGGCATTAACACCGGCGGTCGGAGGATTGATACAAAGAGCGCGCGAAGCCAGAGCAGAATCAGACGTCGGGACGATCGTTACCGCGATGTACGCGCTTTTTAATGATACCGGGAGAACGCCGGGAAACGCAGATACTAATGGTACGGGATTAAATGCACCAGCCTATGGAATCATTCGTGCCAATCCTACTTATAATAACTGGGGTGGGCCTTATCTGGATAAAGCGGTTGAACTAGATCCTTGGGGAAGACAATATTTTTATGATGGAGCGCCGGGAGAATGGACCGGAGCGCCGGGCCAAGCTTCTTTTATGTGTCCGGGATTCAATGGGGTGCTTCAGTCGTGGAACCGTCAAGATTTAACCTTGCAGGGAGATGACATCGGCAGATATTTGCACATTTAAGTTTAATCCATAGGCTACCTCCTTTAAGAATATTAAATTATTATCTGGGAAGTAGCCTATTTTTTATATAAGTGATCGGATGTTTAAAGGCTGAGAAAAGTATAATTTTAAACTGTTTTTGTAAAATGGGTCTATTGCTTTCTTTTAAAGATATTAAGAAACGGTTTAATAAGACAACAGTATTAGCGGGGATAAACCTCGCCATAAAAGAGGGAGAGATTTTCGGGCTCTTGGGTGTTAATGGCGCGGGAAAAACAACGCTTATCCGTTGTCTTTTAAAATCACTGAAAATTAATGGCGGCAGTATTTTCTTTAAAGGAGCTCCTTTAAAGTCTGAAGATATACACAAGAACATTGGTTTTTTGCCGGAGAATTTTTTACCACCACAAAATTTAAAGGCCGTTGAATTCCTTAAAATTTTAAGCTGGGGACTGGATTCGAAACCGGACATTGCAAACATACTTTTAGAGAAAGTAGGGTTAAAGGACCAAGAAAATAAATATATAAAAACTTATTCCCGCGGCATGATTCAACGCTTAGGGCTGGCGGGTGCTTTGTTAAAAGATCCGCAGCTAATTGTCCTGGATGAGCCGACCTTGGGCTTAGATCCTTTAGGCCAACAGTACGTGCTCGATCTTTTAGCGGATCTCAATAAAAAAGGTAAAACCATATTTTTCTCTTCACACATTCTTTCTCAGATCGAGAAAGTTTGCACAAGAATCGGGATAATCCATGCGGGTAAAATGAGGTATATTGGACGGGTAAGAGAAATAGTAGCCAAACATCGGGCGCAAAGCTTAGAAGAAGCATTTTTAAAAGAAATCAAAACATAATGAAGAAGCTGATTTCCATTGCTTTTCTTAATTTTAAACAAGCGATCAGAGATAAGTTTTTTATCGGAGTAATTTTATTTTTTATATTTTATTTATCCTTCTGTTTGCTTTTGGGAGAACTTTCCCCGGGGCATGAGCATAACGTATTGCGGAATATTGGCTTGGTTGGGATTGAATTGACAACTGTTATTTTGATTATTTTTAGTTTTACCGTTAGCTTTTTTAAGGAGAAGGATACGGGCCTCCTTGAACTATATCTGGCCAATTACAGCCGGCTTATTTACATCAGCGGAAAAATTCTCGGCTATCTTTTTATCGCCTTATTTTATCTTATGTTTTCGGCCCTGGCCTATCTTTTTATCCTCAATCTCTATGCGGCTTCCCACATCGCTTTGTTTGTAGCGATATACCCCTTATTTTTAAAGATCGCGATTATTATTTGTTTTACCTGCTTATTTTCATGTTTATCTTCGACGGCGACGATCGCTTTACTCTGCAGTTTATTTTTATATGCGGGAAGCGAATTAATGCCGGTGGCGTTAGAAATTGTAAAAAACCAGAACCATCTCGGGCAAGAACGCATGCTGAAGATTATCTATGCGCTCTTGCCGAATATGGATAAGCTGGACATCAAATATCTTGCGGTCTACGGAGAATTGCCGTCTTTAGAATATTTTTTCTGGATAACTTTATACACATTTATTTATACTTTATTCTTATCACTGATAACTGTATTCATTTTTCAAAAAAAAGAATACTAACGTTTATCGCAATTAGAAAACAGGACTAAGGGCAATTATAAAAAATTAATGGTTAGGGAGAGATTTAAAACCCCATATTTTTTAACCGGGTTTATTGCCTGCGCCGTCTGTATGGTTAGCATTGTTTGGATCTGCGTTTATCTGCAGGAAATATATCCTGCAGATAAACGCAGAACTGTTTCAATTTCTCCCCTTGAATATGTAAAGCTGATTCGCGGAAACTTTCAAGGTGCTTTTGCCGACATCTTTTACATCAGTGGGATATTAGCGATCACTGATGATTTCCCAGAGCGTGCGGTTTGGTTGAAATCGGTACAGGATAACTTTGCCGCGGCTCTTTTGCTGGACCCAAAATTGGTTCAGGGATATTTTTTTGCCGGAGTTGTGATTGCGCGGGACAAACAGAGTATAAAGAAAGGGATAGAGTTTTTAGAAAAATACAGGAGCTTAAATTCATTAGAATGGAGAATTCCTTATTGGATCGGTTTTAATTATTTTCAAAAAGGAGATCATCTGGAGGCCGCTAAATGGTACCAGAAAGCTGCGGGTTTACCAGGGGCGCCGGCTTTTTTAAAAAGCAATCAACCAATGCTTTATTACAAAGCCGGCCGGCCGGCGCTGGGTATTATTTATTTAAACGGGCTTCTGACTTCCGTAAAAAATCCAAAACAACTTGAGTGGATCACCGCAAAACTATCCTGGCTTAAAAACATGGTGCTTTTAGAGAAGAAAGTAAATGAGTTTAAAAGCCGGCATGGCAAATATCCCAAGGGGCTTGATGAGCTGGTGCAGAACAAATTAATTATGAGCATTCCCGAAGACCCTTTTGGGCAAGGCTATTATTTGGATCGCGATACCGGAAGGATAAAAAGCAGGTTTATTCTCTTTAGAAAAGAATGATCCAAAGCGTCATTGTTTTCTTCTCCATGACAAAACTTTCGCATGTATCTGTATTTTTTCCTTTAGCGAAAAGAATTATTTTGCAAAAATAGAAATTTTTAGTTATCATTTTAAATGAGGAAAAAAAATGATCTTCTTCCAGCCAAAAGCAGTCACACTTATTGAGATGATAATCGCCTTGGTGATTATTGCGATCGTTGCCTTTGCGATAACGATGTCCGGAGGCCTTGCCAGCTCTCAGCGATTGGATTGCGAAACAAGAATGCTAGCTGCTGATTTGCGTTGGGCAAGAGCAATGGCCGTTTCAAAACATAATAATTATATTATTGATTTTGATCTTGCGAATGAAATATACATGGTCTATGAGGGCAGCGTTATCCCCGCGAATTTGCTTAAGCGGCAAAGGTTACAAGTTGATATAGTTTCGCTGTCTCCGGCTCCGAATCGGATAACATTTAACTCTCCCTCCGGGAACAGTCAAGCGAAGCAGATTGATTTAAGTTATCGAGCCAAAACCGGACGGATCACAATCTTTGGGCAAACCGGGTATGTAAAAATTCAATAACCAGATTTACATCAGCGGGATGAAAAGTAATATTCAGGAGAAGCATGAGGAATAAGCGGCGCGATAAAACACGGGAAATTATCGTTCGGAATTCAGGTAAAGGCCTCAGCTTAATCGAGGTTTCCATTGCCATCGTTGTTTTAGCTTTGGTTTTTGGCGGGATGCTGGCAATGTTTAAGCGCGGATTCAGGATCGGCCGAAAATCCAAAGATTTAATTAATGCCAATGCGATCGCCAGAGAAATTATGGAGGAGTATTCCGATTGGAACAGATTGGTTTGGCGAACCGGAAGTGATCCTCCGGCCATTGGTTCGTATACCGATCCACCTTTTTCGGTTACCCGGAATAATACGACGTATACGGCGATCCTTGATATTTCTAATGGTCCGATCCCAGCCACACCCAGCCTTAAACAGATTGAAGTAACCGTTACCTGGGGCGGGGAAAGTTTTGTGCTGCGGACATTAAAAGGGAATTACTAATGAAGCCAGCAGCGACGATAATAATTACAGAAAGCAGAGCTGTTCCGGGCAAGACCACAAAACAAACGCTCGGCAATAGTTCTCGGTTCGGGTTTACACTGATTGAAATCATGGTCTCGCTCACGGTTATTGCGTTAATATTTGCATCATTAGGGGGCGTGTTGGTTTCCATCCAGAGGTCTTGGCAAAAACAGAGGGATATGATTGATATTCTGCAGGATGTTCGACAGGCCGCGGGCTTCATGACCAATGAAATAAGGAGCACCAATAGTAATGCTAATGTGGTCGGAGGAAATATGTGGTTTGAATTGAACCCGGGCGGTCCGGCAAATAGGGTCTGGTATTGGCGCGGAGATGATGCGGCTTTGGGTACAATCGATATAATATACCGGGGCATCGGAGCCGCGATTGGCAACGCTAATACTAATCGCCAGGAAATAGTTAATTTTATCGTGAATAACCCTAGTGGCAATCCTATTTTTCAAGTGCATCCAGCGGATAATAACTTATATATTATTGAATTATCGGTGCAGAAAAATGATCAATTTTATACTTTAACTACTCAGGTAAGGGCGCGGAATAATTGAAAATAATGAAAAATAATGCTCAGCTTTTAATAACCGTTCTTTTTCTTTTACTGATGGTCGGGACGCTAGCCGGAGCCTTAGCGGCCTTATGGCCGGCGGAAATTAGAATGCGCGTGGAAGAAAGACAGGGATTAATTGCTTTTTATCTGGCCCAGGCCGGGATTGAGCGGGCCAAGATCGAGGTGATTAATGATGTAACTTTATTTGGAACTTCCGCCTGGTTAAATGATTTAGATTTGGCCGGGGATAGTTATACATTTCGTTACAATTTTAATGTAGTTATTATGGGTCCGCAAAGAAGGCTTATTGGTAGAGGTGAGGTGCTTGATCTCAACAATAATCTTCTTGCGCAGCGAGAAATCGAAGTAAGAATAAATGGTATTGTGGATGTTAACCCTCCGGGGGGCGATGGGATAGATGATGATGGCCTGGCAAGTTTAGTATCCTGGAGCTGGCAGGAGATATGATTTATGCTCAAATATCTTTATAGCGCAAGAGATGAGAGAGGAAAATTAGTTAAAGGGATAATGCTTGCTGAAAATGAAGTGGAATTAGCTAATAAAATCTCTCATCTGGGTTATTTCCTGACCAGTTATAAAACCTCTAAGGAATTATCCAAAAAGACATCTAAAGCTAAAACAAAGCTATCCGCGCTTACTGCCAAAGAAGTGCTGCAACTGACCTATCAGTTGGCGACATTATTAGATGCCGGATTGCCGCTTCTCGAGGGCTTAAGAAATTTGGCTCAGGATGCCTCAAGTGAAAGAACACAGCTGGTGGTTGATGATGTCCGTTACCGGATCGAAAGCGGAATCTCGTTTAAAGAAGCACTTTCTTTTCATCCCGATACTTTCTCCCGGGTATATCAAGCATTAGTGAATGCCGGCGAAAATACGGGTAATTTGCCGGAAGTACTTAATGAGTTAACTTGGTTTCTGGAATGGCAGATGGAATTAAGAGCGAAGATAAGAGAAGCTGCTACTTATCCCGTTATTCTTTTTTGTGTAATGCTTATCGTTGTTGCGTTGCTGGTCGTAAAAGTTATTCCGACATTCGAACCGATATTCGCCGAAGCGGGTGCGGCATTGCCGTTACCAACAAAAATTGTCTTGGCCGTGAGTCATTTTGTGCGGGATTTCTGGTATGTTTTACTGGGCATAATCGGGTCCGCAGTTGCCGGCTATATTTTTTATAACCGGACCGAAGAAGGTCGCTATCGACTGGATAGTTTAAAATTAAAAATACCTTTTTTGGGATTATTGATACGCAAAATTGCGTTATCCCGTTTTGCCCGTACTTTTACGATATGTTTTGAATCGGGAATCAGTTTGCTTACGGCTTTAAATATTGCGCGGGGAACGATCGGTAATGCGCGGATAGAAATGGCGGTTACAAAAGCAAGTGAATCTGTTAACGTCGGAGAAAAACTCGCAGTGTCTTTGCAAATGACGGGAGAATTCCCGGCGATGGTTGTGCGCATGATCGGGGTCGGAGAGCAATCTGGAGCTTTGCCTCAAACCTTAAGGAAAGTTGCTAATTTTTATGACAAAGAAGTGGCCGCCGCGATAAAAGCTATATTTGCTTTGCTGGAACCGATGATGATTATTATCATGGGCGTCGTGGTCGGCGGAATTGCCCTGGCAATATTTTTGCCGATGTTTCAGCTCTCACAAATGATGGGATGATAAATTATGGCACTAATCGGAATAGATATCGGCACGCGTTTTGTAAAGGTTGTTAATATAGAGTATAAAGGGAAGTATTATTTAAAAAATGCTTTTTTGTTCCCCGCTGTTTATCAGGGGTCTCATCCGCCGGGAAAAATAAATGAAAAAGATTTTTTTAAACAGATCATATCTAAAATTCCCCTGCCGGAGTTTAAAACGTCATTGATCGCCGTAAATATTCCCTCATCTTTAGTCCAGGTAATGACCGTTGATTTGCCTAAGATGAGTAAAAAAGAATTAAACATCGCCGCGATCGCCGAAGCAAAAAGGAAACTGGTGCCGCCACCCGGGCCGAAGAGTATTTTCGAATATTCAATTTTAGGGGAGATTATAATTAGTAAAATTCCCCGCTATAAAGTTCTGGTAATAAAAACGGAAAAAGATTATATTGAGCAGTTGATTAATATTTTCAATAAATTTGCCGGGATAATACCGGCTTTTATTAGCTCTAGCTCTTATACGATCGCGCATGCCTTTTCCCGGGATAGCACAAAGGGGCAGGCCGCGACGGCATTTATAGATATCGGGCATGACTCAATAGATATTGATATCGCGAAGGAAGGCAATTTGTATTTTTATCGAGATGTTAAGTTTGGATTAAAGAATATTATTGCTCATCTATCGATGAAATTAGATCTTTCTGCTGATGAAACAGAAAGAGTTTTGCAAGATAAAGGTGTCCCCGAAGTTGATTTTGATCTTAGTGATCGCGTAAAGGTAGCCGAAGAAATAATGCGCCAGAAATATGAGTTGTCTTTAGCCGGGAAGACGCAAACAGAGATTAACCCGTTAGAGCTTAGATTGGCTTGGGAGGCGAATATAGAGAGGATTGTTCATGAGATCAGGAGAAGTTTGGTTTATTATAAAGAGCAGTCCGCCGGAGGGCGGGTTGAGAATATATTTTTTGTCGGCGGCGGCGCTAAAATACAGGGATTGGTTCCCGCGTTGACTAAAAATTTCGGCGGGGATTGTCGGATTTTTGATCCATTTCAAGAAAGAGGGATCTCTTTTAAAGGAGAAAATTTTCCGGATCTTGAGCAACAAAATACGTTCTTTGCTGTTGCGTTATCAATGGCGTTGAGCATTCCTCTGACAAAAAAGGACCGCAGCAATGTGGTTAACTTTTTACCTGTAGAATTTAAGCAGCGAGAAAGTATTGCCCAGAAACGGTCGATATTGATGTTTGTAAGTATCCTGCTTATTTCTTTTTCGATTTTAGGATGGACCAAGTTTCTTCGGGACAACAAACTTTTGAAATTGGCCGTTAACCGCATCGAAAAAGAGATGGAGGAAGTAAAAGATACGGTAACCGCACTGGAAAGGTTAAAGCGGCAGAAGAAAAATATAGATGAAAAGTCGGTGAAAGTAAGAGAAATCATCAGACGGCGGGCGATCTCAGCGGAAGTTTTGATGGCCATCGCTCAATCTACTCCGGAAAAAATTTTATTGATAGATATTATGATTTCTTCGCCGGCGGTTTTTTTGCCGGAGCAAGGGACTGGTTTAGAACAAGAGCAGACTTTGACCGATGGGCCGGCAGATTTAACCAAAGATACCGCGCCGGGAAGTTCCGGGCAATTTTATAAAGTAAAAATAGAAGCGTCCTGTTTTGCTGATTATGAGAAAATGGTTGTGCTTGCTCAGGAGTACAAAGAAAAATTGGAAACAAATCGTTATTTTCAAAATACACGCTTAAACCTTCCGGAATTAGAAAAAGTGCTCCCGATGGTTGAAAATACACGGGATATTATATTGACCGAGACAAGATTGAGGATATTCAGCATGGAAGTAGATTTAATGAGCGGTGAAAATGAAAAATTTTAAAATTGCGGGATCAATAATCGGATTATTATTTGTGCTGTTTTTTTCTCTGTTTATTTTTGAATTAAATAAATACTTCCGCTTTAAAAAAGAAAAGATTGAAAAAACAGAAAAAGTTCAGGCGGCCCGGGCAGCAGAAAAAGAATGGGAAAAATTACAAACTAAAATAATCGAGATGGATCTAAAGGCATCGCAAATAAAGAAAAGGATTCCCTATGATGAAAAAAAGCCTTTGGAATTGATAAAGCAGATATCTCTTTTAGGTGCCCGCTTTAAAATAAAAAATTTGGAGTTTATATACAAAGGGGGAAAAAAAGGACAAGCCTCCTCATCTTCATCAACAACGAGCGACTTAAGCTCAGCAAACAATGCAAATAGCGGGTTTTCTTCTCCGGGGACAGAGAATATATCCTCTCCCGCCTTTTCCGGGGCGGCGGCGGAGATAAAAATGCACGTAATTGAAGTTAATTTTGAAAGTGAATTTATGCCGTTAACATCTTTTTTAAAAGAAATATTAACGCTGGACCGCTTAATTAGTATCGAAAAAATTAAAATCCAGCGTCAGGAGCCGATCCGTTCTCATCAAAAAGTAAATATGGATATTATTACCTACACGTTTTCCAGCCAATAAGAACGGCGTCCGGCCTGATCTGTGCCACGCGGGGTTTAAGTTCTCTTGTTGATTGACGAAAGCATAATTTTGTGTTATTTTAACTTGAGTCTGTTTTGCGAAATCGGTAATCACTAAGCTTAAATTGGATGCTGATTAATGTAAAAGTAATTACGAATGCGGCAAAAAACCAGATTATTCAAAAGTCGCCGAACGAATTTGTTGTCCGGATAACCGCTGCTCCCGAAAAAGGTAAGGCCAATAAAAAAGTCATTGATTTTTTGGCTGATTATTTTAATCTAAAAAAGTCTGATATCCTGATCAAAAAAGGGCAAACCAGTTCACGGAAGATTATTAGTATTAAGGAGTAAGGGTAGATAACGTGTTCATTAAAAGGAGGCAGCGATGAAAGATGAGGTGGAAAAAGTATTAGCGCAGATAAGGCCAGCTTTGCAAGCTGACGGCGGAGATGTAGAGCTGGTTGATGTAACCGAAGATGGTTTGGTGAAGGTAAGGCTTACCGGGGCCTGCGGTAGTTGCCCAATGAGTCAGATGACGCTGAAGATGGGCATTGAGCGCAAACTAAAGCAGGAAATTCCCGCCATAAAAGAAGTGCAGGCGGTTTAAAAATTGACGTCGAGGATGACTTTTTTTAGGTAATCAGATTTCTGAAATCTTAAGTCTGATAAATATTATTCAGCGGAGATAACGATGGCCGGACGGGTACGCTTTGGTGTGTCTTTAGATAAAAAATTACTTGATGCTTTTGATCGTTTGATTGCTGAGCAGGAGTTTGCCAATCGTTCCCAGGCGATTGCTGATCTTGTGCGCAGTCGATTAATCGAAAGGGATTGGGGCGCAAAAAACAAGAAAGTTGCGGCGATAATAAGCCTGGTTTATAATCATCATCATCGGGAATTGGTAAACCGGATTATGGATATCCAGCATAAATTTCAGGGGTTAGTTATTTCTACACAGCATATCCATCTTGACCATGATAATTGTTTGGAAATAATTGCGACAAAAGGACAAGCAAAGCAAATTATCAACCTGTTCCACCGGTTGCGTGCGGTCAAAGGCATTAAGCATACGGCACTTACCGCGACTACGAGTGGCCAGGAATTGACTTAAAATCAGGTAAGTTCTTAAAAAGCTCGCATTTCTGGCTGATATTTCCCCCGGCTCATCTCTTGCGCCCCGGAATAATAACTGTTTTTGATTTTTTCTGCCTATTTTTTCTTACCGGTGCAGAAAAACTTGATATATAGAGAGATATTTGCTAAAATTAAATTTGTATACTATGAGTAAAAAACCGGCTTTTTTAATCAGCTTTGAAGGGATCGAGGGAACGGGGAAAAGTACTCACGTTCAAATTTTAAGCAATTATTTGCGAAATAAAGGCTTAAGCGTTGCAGTTTTTCGAGAGCCGGGGTCTTCGGCTATCGGTTTGAAGATAAGAAATATTCTCCTGCATGATAAAGGAAAGGTCACTAATTTTTGTGAAATAATGTTGTTTTTTGCGGCCCGGGTTCAACTGGTAGCTGAGAAAATAAGGCCAAATCTGTATAAAAAAGACGTAATTATTTTAGACCGCTATATCGATGCAACAGCGGCTTATCAGGGCTATGGCGCCGGGGGTGATCTTGAATTAATAAAACGATTGAATCAACTTGCCGTAGATGAGTTGATTCCGGAATTAACCCTGTTATTAGATGTTTCTCCTAAGCTTGGTCTTAGACGTTGCGGACGGAAAGATCGTTTTGAAAAGCGTAAACTTGCCTTTCATAATCGCGTCCGAAATGGTTATCTAAAATTGGCTAAGCTTAATTCAAAAAGAATAAAAGTTATTTCGACAAGAGGAGATATTCAAACTATTCAGAGCAGGATTAGAGATATAGTTTGTGCGGCGCTCGCTGGTCGCCGGAAAAGATAGAATTTTTAAAATGGCAAGGCATATGTTAAGGCCCCAAATAGAAGATGATTTACTCCGAACTTTAACTTCCCAAAAGGGGGGAAGTTTTTTGTTTGTGGGCGAGGATAAAGAACTAATATTTGAAGTGCTGGAAAGATTAGTGAAGACGCTAATTTGTACGGCGCAAAAAGGAGAAATTATAGATAACGATTATTGTGGTCAATGTAAGAGTTGCCGGAGATATCAGCATCGGCAACATCCGGATGTGTTCTGGATCGAGCCGAAAGGCCTTTCGGCATCAATAAAAATAGAAGATATTCGTAACCTTAAAGAGCGGATTAATTTTAAGCCGTATGAAGCGCAGGTAAAGATATTTATTATTCAGGACGCCCAACGATTAACTCCTCCTTCAGCTAATGCTTTATTGAAAGCGCTTGAAGAACCGCCCGCGGATACGATATTGATTCTGATCGCCGAAAGCGCAAGTCAGCTTTTACCAACGGTTGTTTCTCGCTGCCGTCTTATAAGATTTCCGCATCGTAAGTTTTCTTCTCTCGAGCAAACAGGTTTAATTGACCGATTGGCGAGCCGGGTTTTTTCTAAAAGTGCGCAACTAAAGGCAGATGATTTTTGGCAGGAGCGTAAGCTGCTTGAAGATATTGCGGCGCTGGAACGAAACCAAATTGAACAGCTTTTGCAGGAGCTGGCATTTATTTTTCGGGATATTTTAATTATCAAGTTAGGCCCCGCGGATAGAATATTTATGAGCCGACAAGCACCGGAATTTCTAACGGGATCCGCCGGGATTTTTAATGTTGAGGCGCTGACATATTTACTGGATGAGACATTGCAGGTAAAAAATTATATCAAACAAAATGCTAATATAAAATTATGTATAGATTTGTTAATAAAACGTATCCAATCATATCGAAAAACTAAAACCACCTTAAGCTTATCTCATCATGAGTAAACTTCTAGAGTGGTTGTCGGTACAGACAGGGGAATTATTGTGAAGATAGTTGAAGTAAAGTTGCGCGAACAGGGAAAGATTATGATTTTTGATGCAAACGAGGTGAATTTTAAAGCTCAAAATATTGTTATTGTTGAATTTGAGCGCGGGATTGATTATGGTCAGGTCATGTCGGAAGCCGAGCCGGTAGTCAAAGATAAACCTGAGAAAACGCTCAAGCGGGTTTTAAGGGTTGCTACACTGCAGGACATCCAACAAGTCCAAAGGAATAAGCAAGACATGAAAAGTGTTTTTGAAACTACGGAAAGGAAAATCAAAGAACGCAAGTTGCCGATGAAACTGGTCGAAGCAGAGTATTCCTTCGATCGCAGTAAGATCATTTTTTATTTTACGGCCGAAGGTCGGGTTGATTTTAGAGAGTTGGTAAGAGATCTGGCCCATCTTTTTAAAGCCAGAATCGAGCTTAAACAAATCGGCGTACGGGATGAGGTTAAGATGTTTGGCGGATTTGGTTGCTGCGGCCGAACTCTTTGTTGCGCTACCTTTCTTAAGGATTTTGAACCGGTGACAATCCGGATGGCTAAGCAGCAGAATATGCCTTTGAATCCGGAGAAGATATCTGGCCTTTGTGGACGGCTCATGTGTTGTCTTAGCTACGAGTATCAAACATATAGAGAATATTCCAAGAAATTGCCCAAGGAAGGCGATTATATCGAAACCGCGGAAGGAAAGGGCAGAGTGGTTAGCGTGAACACATTACAGCAAAAGGTTGTGGTTGAGCTTGAGGATGAAAAAAAAATAGAAATTTGTTATAAAAGAAAAAAGCATAGGTGACGATGAAAGATAAAAATAAATTTTATATCACTACGGCCATTGATTATCCTTCCGGCAGGCCCCACATCGGGCATGCTTATGAGAAGATTTTGGCCGATGTAATTGTTCGCTGGCACAAGCGTCAAGGCAAACAAGTGTTTTTGCTCACCGGAACAGACGAACACGGGCAAAAGATAGAAAAGTATGCCCGTCAGGTCAATGAATCTCCGCGCATGTTTGTTGACAAAATGACGAAGCAGTTTGTTGAGCTTTGCGAGATGCTTAATATCTCCAATGATGATTTTATCCGGACGACCGAGAAACGTCACATCGAAGTTGCCCGGAAAATTTTCAAAAAGGTTTTCGCTAAGGGAGAAATTTATAAGGGCAAATATGAAGGATTTTACTGTCTGGATTGTGAGGCATTTTATCTGGAAAGAGACCTTAAAAGCGGTAATTGCCCGGTCCATGGCAAAAAGGCAGATTGGATAGAGGAAGTTGGATATTTTTTTAAAATGAGTAACTATCAGCAACGGGTCTTAGACCACATTATGGCTAATGAAGATTTTATCCTCCCGCGGGCTCGGCGGAATGAGGTGATTAATCGGATTAAAGAAGGCGTGCGCGATTTAAATGTTTCTCGTTCTAATTTTAAATGGGGGATACCCCTGCCCAATGACAAAGACCATGTGATTTTTGTCTGGTTTGATGCCTTGGTAAATTATGTTAGTGGGTTAGGATATCCCGATAGTGAGCGGTTTAAATTATTTTGGCCGGCTGATGTCCACCTTATTGGCAAGGATATTGTTTGGTTCCATACGATGGTTTGGTCGGCAATTTTGATGGCCGCAGATATTGAATTACCGCGGACGGTATGTGTGCACGGATTTATTAATTTGGGGGGAGAAAAAATTTCGAAAAGTAAAGGCCAACTCGTAGACCCGTTGGCCCTTGTAAAAAAATATGGAACCGATAGCTTGCGTTATTTTCTCTTGCGAGAAATTTCCTTTGGCGAAGATGGTAATTTCTCCGAAAGTGCACTCATCCGGCGCATAAATAGTGATCTGGCTAATGACCTGGGCAATCTTGTTTATCGGACATTAACGATGATCGAGAAATATTTTCAAGGAAAGATCCCGCAGTCAGCTTGTGGGTCGTTAGAGTCAAAGTTAATGTCCGAGACAGAAGAGCTGACCTCAGCCGTAGATAAGGAAATGTCGACCTATAATTTTAACCAGGCGTTGCAGAAAATTTGGCGGGTTATAAACAGCGCGAATAAGTTTATCGAAGATACTAAGCCGTGGGTTTTGTTTAAAGCCGGAAGAATGGATGAGCTTAGTGATTTCCTTTTTGTTTTGAACTTTGTTATACTTAGAATTAATGAAAATATCCAGTGTTTTATGCCGGGAACGTCGGAAAAAATACAACAGCAGTTTGCCCGGGGGCGGATAAAGAAAGGAGAGCCTCTTTTTCCCAGAATTCAAGATGTTAATTGACACTCATTGCCATCTTAATTTTAAACAGTTCGCTGCGGACCGAGATGAAGTTATTCAGCGTGCACACGAGGCCGCAGTTGCAGTTATTATAAATGTTGGCTCATGTCGAGACAGTTCTCAACAAGCAGTGGAATTGGCTGATGCTTATGAGATGATTTTTGCGGCGGTCGGGATCCATCCGCATAACGTTTTAGGAGTTACAAATGAAGATTTCTTGGCGCTTGAGCGGTTAGCCGAAAATAAAAAGGTCGTCGCCATTGGTGAGGTTGGACTTGATTATTATGATTACCGCGCCCCGGCGGAGGAGGTCGCGCGCAAGGTAAAAGCTGCTCAAGCTGATGTTTTGCTTAAGCTTTTTGAGTTGGCTAAAAAGAAACAACGAGCGGTTATTTTTCATTGCCGGGAAGCCCTGTACCGAAATGGTGCCGGGCCGGCCCTGTACCAAAATGGTGCCGGGCAGGCCGGAGAGGATTTGCTGGCGATAATTAAAAACAGTTTGCCAATGCCGGTGCGAGGAGTAGTTCACTGTTTTTCACAGGACAAAAAGTTTTTGGATGTTTGTTTGGATCTGGGATTATATGTTTCGTTTACGGCGAACATAACTTATAAAAAAGCACAAAATTTGAGAGACCTTATTGCCTATGCGCCGTTAGATAGAATGCTTCTTGAGACGGATGCGCCGTATCTTGCGCCTCAGATTCTTCGCGGCCGGCGCAATGAACCGGCAAATGTAAAAATTTTAGCTCAGGAAATAGCCCGGATAAAAAAAATAGATTTTGAAAAAGTAGCGGCAGTTACTACGGAAAGTGCACAACGGCTTTTTGGAATATGGATACAAAAGTAAGTATCGTTCGGTGTGCGGATTACAACCAGACTCATGTCTATGAAGCGGTAAAGCAGTCCATAGATCTACTTGGTGGCATAGAAACATTTGTCCAGCGGCAACAGAAGGTCTTAATTAAGCCAAATTTGATAAAAATTGCTCATCCGGAGGAAGCGGTTACGACGCATCCGGAACTGGTTAGAGCGGTTATTCGTCTGGTTAAAAAGCAAACAGATAAAATTTTTATTGGCGATAGCCCGGGCGGGCTGGTAAAAACCGAAGCCGTGTATGATAAATGCGGCATTAGTCAGATTGCTCGCGAAGAAAAAGTAAAGCTGGTAAAATTTGACCGAATTGCTAGTATAGATAATATATTCTTGGCGAAGATTAAAGATGAAGTAGATGTGTGTATATCTTTGCCAAAATTCAAAACGCATAACCTGACAACAATTACGGCCGCTGTAAAAAATGTTTTTGGACTTGTTCCGGGATTATATAAGGTTCAGTGTCATAAGGAGGCACCTAATTACAAAGCCTTTTCCTTGTTGCTGGCAAAAATTTATGGTTTAGCGAAGCCCCAGTTAAGCGTTATCGATAGCATCTTAGCGATGGAAGGAGAAGGCCCGAACACAGGAACCCCGCGCCGCGTAGGACTTATTCTTGCTTCCGGGGATGGCGTGGCGATAGATGCGGTGCTGGCAAAGCTCATTGGACTTAAGGCCCTGGATGTGCCGAGCACAAAAGAAGCATATCGCTTAAGACTGGGCCAGGCAGATTTAAAAAGGATAGAAATTAGCGGAGAGTCCCTCGATAAAATATTGATAAAAGATTTTAAGTTGCCGAAAATTTGTGCACTTTACCGGATGCCTAATTTTATTACCCGGTTTTTGGGTAAAGTTATTCCGTTGCTTGTGGGCATCGATTGTCGGCGATGTAATCATTGTTTGATGTGTAAAAATATTTGCCCGCAGCAGGCCATAAAAGAAAATAATGGTAAATTAAAAATTTCTCCTCAGCGCTGCATGTTATGTCTTTGTTGTGGAGAGGTGTGCCCTGAGAATGCTATTTATATGCGTTTTTTTAACCGGAGGCTAAAATCGTGAGAAATAAAATTTTTATTGTCGAAGATGAACTGAAGGATATTGACTTTCTCAAAAAGACATTAAAAAAAGAAAAATATGAAGTTATTCATGCCAAAGATGGCAAAACAGCTTTTAATTTATTGGCAAAAGATGTTCCGGATTTAATTATTTTAGATATTGTGCTTCCGGATACGGACGGTTTTGAGATATGTAAACGCATCAGGCAAGATGAGCGTCTGGAAAATTTGCCAATCCTCTTTTTTACGCAGAGTTCTAAAATTGATGATAAGTTGCTTGGTTTACAGTTAGGCGCTTCTGATTTTCTGACAAAAACCAGCGATGAACGTGAGCTTCTGATTCGCATCAAAAATCTTTTGCGTTCAAAAAGACTGTATGATGAAATGGTCAAGCTCTCCGTAATCGATAGTCTTACCCATATTTATAACCGAAGATATTTTCAACACCGCATGCTTGATGAAATCGAGCGCGGTAAACGCTATAACCGTGAGTTTTGTTGTATTATTATTGATGTCGACAATTTCAAACCGATAAATGACACTTATGGTCATCCCGTTGGTGACGCGGTATTAAAAAAAATAGCCGCATTTTTGCGTCGGAGCACGCGGACATCTGATGTTCTCTGCCGTTATGGCGGAGATGAGTTTGGCTTGCTCCTTCCGGAAACAGACTTAAGGGGCGCTTATACAACAGCCGAAAGAATACGTAAACTTATGGAAAAAACGGATGTTGGCCAGCCGCCTGAGCTTTCTATTTATGTAACTTTAAGTTTTGGGATAAGTTCTCTTGTTGCGGGAGGAGCTTGGGGGATGGATGAATTAGTTACCCAGGCCGATGTGGCTTTGTATAAAGCAAAAAGGCATGGGCGCAACCAAACCGTTGTTTACGGTGAAGATTAGGCAGCGCAAATAAAGCGTCCGGGCCTTAGCATATAATTGACAGAGGATGCGATGAAAAGGAAAATTTTAATTGTAGAAAATAATGTGGCGGAACTAAAATTTTTGGAAAAAACATTGCAGAAAGAGCATTATGAGACGATTAGCGTGGTTAACGGTGATGCGGCTTTATTATCATTGGAGAAAGAAAATCCAGATCTGGCTATTTTAGATACAATGCTTCCGGATCTGGACGGTTTTGAGTTATGCCGGCGGATTAAAAAAAATGAACGATTTGTTAATTTACCGGTTCTTTTTTATACTTCGGTGAGAACGATGGATCTGGCCTTGATCGCGATGGAAATGGGCGCCTCGGATTTTATAAGCAAAGATGCGTCTGAGCAAGAATTATTAATTCGGGTTAGAAATCTTTTGAACACAAAAAAGGTAATTGAAGGGATGGTTCAACTTTCCGTGGTCGATAATCTTACTGGTGTTTATAATCAGACATACTTTCAGCATCGTTTGCGAGATGAATTTGAACGCGGCCGGCGGTACAAGCGAGATTTTAGCTGTGTTGTTCTGGGTATTGATAATTTTAAAAAAGTTAACGCTTCCTTTGGGTATCTTACCGGAGATAATGTCTTAAAAAACCTGGCCCAATGCGTGCAACATAATATTCGCCGGGCCGATGTGTTGTGCCGCTATTGCGGCGATAAATTTGGCTGGTTGCTTCCGGAAACAGAAATAGATGGAGGTTTTCAGGCCGCGGAAAGAGTTCGACAGTTTATCACCACTGCGGAATTAGGCACTCCGGAACGTAATATTAGTTTAACAATAAGTTGCGGGGTTAGTGCCTTTACGGAAAGAGCCGAAGTTGCCGAGAATTTAATCGCTTATGCTGAAGAGGTATTGCGTAAAGCAAAAAGCGAGGGCCGCAACCAAACAAGAGTTTATGAGTGATAGATAAATTGAAGCTGGAAACGGTAGCCTGGGAAAAAGGAGCGGTTAAGTTAATCGATCAGAGCAGATTGCCGGGCAAACTGGTATATTTACGCTGTAAGACGGTGAAGCAGATATGGTGGGCAATCCGCAAACTAAAAGTGCGTGGTGCTCCGGCGATCGGGGCGGCCGCGGCCTTAGGCTTGGTTTTAGGGACAAGGAAAAGGAAGTATTCAAACTTTAGCATTTTTAAAAATAGGCTGGATGAGCTTTTTGTCTATCTTTTCTCAGCCCGGCCCACAGCCGTTAATCTTGTCTGGGCTCTGCTCCGAATTATCAATGTCGCGATTGAGAATAAATCAAAAAAAATAGAGCAGATAAAAGAGCTCCTGTTCCGGGAAGCAACGGCGATCCTGAATGAAGATAAAAAAGTCTGTCGCCGGATGGCGAATATTGCACAAGTTTTGGTTAAAAATAATGACCGGATACTTACCTATTGTAATGCCGGAATCCTGGCGACAGTTGATTACGGCACGGCTTTGGGCGTAATTTATCGGGCAAAAGAACGGGGAAAGAAGATAAAGGTATATGCCTGTGAAACCAGACCGTTGCTGCAAGGGGCAAGGCTCACCTGTTGGGAATTAAAGAAAAACAAAGTGGATGTAACGCTTATTTGTGATAACATGGCGGGATACTTAATGCAACAGAAAAAGATTGATAAGATATTTATTGGTGCCGATAGGATTGCCCGTAATGGAGACGTGGCTAATAAAATAGGTTCCTATTCCCTGGCGGTGCTGGCCCGGTTTCATCAGATCCCTTTTTATGTGGTCGCACCGCATTCGACTTTTGATCTGAGCCTGGCCAACGGAAAAAGAATACCGATTGAACAGCGGGGGGCCGAAGAAGTACGGGGTTTATTTTTTAGACAATCCATAACGGCAGCTGATGTTGATATCTATAATCCGGCATTTGATGTTATTCCACATCGTCTCGTCACTGGTATTGTAACTGAGTCAGGCCTTTTAACCCCACCTTTTAAGAAGAAGATTTCTCATTTATTTGCGCCAAAAGAACAAGCTTGCAAAAATCCTGTATTTTAATCCACGCTAACATCGGCTTAACGCGAGAGCGTTATTCGAGGAATTATTGTTCACGGATATAATTTAAAACATGAAGACATTAAAGCAGACAGGGGAGTTTAAGTTTATCGCAAAGATTGCAAAGCTGTGGAAAAAGAAAAGAGGTGTTATTAAGGGCATCGGTGATGATGCCGCGGTGGTCAATTTTGGCAAAGGTAAATTTTTGCTTTTTACCACGGATATGCTTTTAGAAGATGTGCATTTTAGAAGGCAACAGCCCCCCGCACAAATCGGCCATAAAGCCCTGGCCTGCTCAATTAGCGATATTGCGGCGATGGGCGGTTTGCCTAAATATGCATTAGTGAGTATTGGGCTGCCTAAAGATTTAAAAATTTCTTTTGTCGAAAAAATATACCAAGGGATAAAACAGACCGCTAAAGGCTTTGGTGTCGAAATTATTGGTGGGGATACAAATTGTTTTGAAAAAATAATCATTGATGTTTTTCTTTGCGGTGAAGTTAAACGCCGGGAACTGCTCTTGCGCAGTGGAGCAAAAAAAGGAGATTATATTTTTCTTACCGGGAGACTGGGCGGATCAGGATCTGGCCGGCATTTGCAATTTACACCGCGGGTAAAAGAAGCACAATTTTTAGTAAAAAATTTTTCGCTAAATTCGATGATCGACATCTCCGATGGATTGCTTCAGGATTTAACCCATATCTTAACATCAAGCCGGGCGGGGGCGATATTATTTGCCGATAAAATTCCGCTTGCTGCGGATGCGACTTCGCTAAAAGATGCTTATTACGACGGGGAAGATTTTGAACTTTTATTTACGCTGTCCAAACCGCAGGCGAAAGAATTAATTGCCCGTTGGCCGTTTAAAGCAGCCGTACCTTTATCTTGTATTGGCGAGATTGTTGATCGGAAGTTCGGTTTAAAAGTTAAAGATAAAAAGGGAAAAATAAGAAGGGTAAAGATTTCTGGATATCAGCATTTCAAATGAGGTGGCGAGTGGTGACCATGGCTTGTAAAAAGAACTTAGAGTTTGTCAGTAACGATCCCCGGGCGACCGTTAATTTTGGTAAATATATCGCCCGGTTTTTGAAAGCAAATTCAATCGTTGCTCTCTCCGGCCAGCTTGGTTGCGGAAAGACAACGTTGATTAAAGGAATTGCCCAAGGGATGGGCATTGATCCACGGCAGGTGAACAGCCCCTCTTTTGTCCTGATCAAAGAATATCAGGGCCGACATTTTCCTTTATTCCATTTTGATTTTTACCGGTTGAATCGGCTGGCTCAGGTAGCCGATTTGGGCATCGAGGAATATTTTGAAAAACAGGGAGTTGTGCTGATTGAATGGGCCAAAAGGGGAGAAAAACTCCTGCCGGAGGAACATCTTTGTATTGACATTTTTTTTGTTGCTAAAAATAAACGCCGGTTTAAATTTTTTCCCCACGGCCGGAAATATCAAGCTCTGGTAGAAAAAATAAAAATATCAATTGAAAAAGTAACGTTTTAAAAGGTTATTTAAGCTTGGCAATTATTGGAGAATAATGTGTATTTTCTCAGTTTAGATACATCGACTAAATTTTTGTGTATTGTCTTAGCGCAAGGCGCGCGAGTTCTCAAATATTATAACCGCTTACAGGAGAGAGGGCATAGCCGGCTTTTAATCTCAACAATTGAAAATATATTGCGCAAGAGCAAGCTCAAGCTGACCGACATCGGCTGCCTGGCGGTTGATAATGGCCCGGGGTCTTTCACCGGAATTCGGATCGGGCTGGCGGCAAGCAAAGGATTGGCAATGGCTTTAAAGATTCCGCTGGTGAGTTTTTCCAGTCTGGATGTTTTAGCTTTTAATTTAAAAAACAAAGGCGGTTTAGTCTGCCCGATCATCGACGCCAAGAGGGGTCAGGTTTATGGTGCGCGGTATGAATTTACGAAAGCCGGTTTTAAACGCAAAGGTAATTATTTTTTAGGGGATATCTTTAAGTTTTTAAAAAAACTGAACGGCCGCGTTTATTTTACCGGGGATGCGCTTTCTATTTATCGGGAGCAGATTAAGGGAGCGAAGAATTTTAACGCGAGCTTTGCCGCGGAAAAATTTTGGTACCCTCAGGCCGTGGCTTTGGCCGAAACAGCGCATTTGTTGTATAAAAGAAAAGAGTTTAAGCGGGCGGATAAGCTTTGCGCGCTGTATCTATATCCGGATACCTGCACCGTAAGAAAAAAGTCAAAAATTAAAAATCAAAAGTAAAAAACCAAAAGTAAAAAGTCAAAAGAAAAAAGTCAAAAATTAAAAATTAAAAGGCAAAATTAATAACTAATAACTTATAACTTATAACTTATAACTTAGATATGGGGAGATGATGGTTACATTACGTCCAACCTGGGTAGAAATAAATCTGGCGAATCTGGCCTTTAATTTCCAGCAGGTTAAAAAACTGGTCGGAAAGAAAGTAAAAGTCCTGGCCGCAGTAAAGGCTAATGCCTACGGGCATGGGATATTAGAAGTTTCCCGAAGGTTAGCGAAATGCGGGGTGGATTATCTCGGCGTAGCTAATGTTGATGAGGCGGCGATTTTGAGAAAAGCGGGGATTAAAACACCGGTTTTGATTTTAAGCACTCTTTTTTCTTATGCTGAAATAAAGTTAGCCTTGAAGTTAAAAACAATAATGACGATTGCCGATTTCCGGTCGGCGCGGATGTTGAATTATTATGCCAAAGTCACGGATAAACCAAAGGTCCACATAAAAGTAGATACGGGGATGGGGCGCTTAGGGATTTGGCATGCCCAGGCCGAAGATCTGATTAACCGGATATTAAAACTGAAAAAATTGCAAATCGATGGTATATACACACATTTTCCCAGCGCGGATACGGATCCAAAATTTACGCACAAACAGATCGATATTTTTAAAAAGTTATTACAGCGCTTAGAGAAGAAGGGCTTACATATTCCTTTTTCTCACGCCGCCAATAGTCTGGCGGTTTGCCGGATAAAACCTTCATATTTAAATATGGTCCGTCCGGGGATTATGCTTTATGGTATGTATCCGGATCTAAAGTTACGGAAGGTTTTGAAATTAAAGCCGGTGTTAAGTTTTAAAACCCGGGTTACTTATTTAAAAGAAGTAACCGCAGGCAGGAGCATTAGTTATGGCCGCACTTATATAACTAAAAAGAAGACCAGGATTGCAACCATTCCGGTCGGCTATGCGGATGGATACGCACGAGCTTTATCAAATAAGGCAAAGGTTTTAATAAATGGCAAATTTGTCCCGGTCGTCGGACGGATCTGCATGGATCAGACGATGGTTGATGTCGGAGCTTTGGCTGAGTTAGAGTTAGGTGATACCGTAACCTTAATCGGTAAACAGAAAGGCAAACTTATCGCGGCGGAAGAATTAGCCGCTTTATGTAAGACCATCCCCTATGAGATTACTTGCTGGATTTCATCAAGGGTCAGGAGAGTATTTAAAAATAATTGACTTAAGATAGCACGATGTTATAATAAAAATACGGAAATTTTTATATGGGAAGAAAGTTCTTAAATTCTAAAGGTTTTAGTTTGGTCGAGGTGGTTATCGCCACCTTGATTGTCGTCCTTGTTCTGCTGGCATTTTATGGCGTCTATATTAATGCCAAAAATACGCTTCTTCTTGCCGCCCATAAAGTAACAGCTTTGTATTGGGCTCAGGATGAAATTGAACGCTTAAGGAATCAGGTGCGCGGCTCGCCGGATGGTTCAGATACATATCAGGATGAACAAAGTGAATGGCCTTTTGGGGATAATACCGGTGGCGGAGGTTATCCAACAAGTGCTCTTCCCGCCGAAGGATGGTCTGGCAGCCCACGGCAACATCGCAATTTGGTAGATGACGGTGTTTCAATAAGCTATATAACAATGTTTCGCCCGACTCCGACTGGTGCAACTGTGCAATATAATCCGCCGGGATACATCCCGCTTTATGCGACGGCACAAACTTATCATAATTATCTTATTGATGAATTAAACGGTATTATTTGGCAGCATGTAGATTATAACAGTACTGATTTGGGTGCGGCATCTACGGCATGGCGTCAGGTAACAGTAAAGGTAAGATGGGATGAAGACTGGTAGTGGTTTGACCTTAATTGAATTACAAATAGCGGCGATATTGCTCACTGTAGTTCTTGTTGCTACAGGCGTAGCTTTTTATTTTGCCTTAGGGACGATAAGATATATTCAAGATGCGTTCGAAGTGCATATGAACGCTCACACAGCAATAAAGGTGATTACCCGCGAAGTTGTCATTGCCAATCGCTATGGCTGGAGTCCGCTACCGTCTACGCCCGCCACAGACGGGCCATATGATCCTATTGGCTCAGGTCAGCCCTGGAGTGAGTTTGCTTGTATTGCTAACGGAAGATACGTTACGCTTGATGTCGGCGCGAGTGTTTTTCAGGATGCTGCGGCTATAGTATACTTGCGTCAGGATGTTCCGCCGATAAGCTGGCTTGGGGTCGGGGATACTACTCCCCATCGTTATTGGGATGATGATGTAACGGTTTTTTATCTTAGTCAGCCCCCTGGTTGGGTGGCTGGAGATCCATTTGAACTTCGGATCGTAAAATTTCCGGGAGGCGCCACACCAACAAATGCTATTGGTGCCATCGCTAATGGCACAGGAGAACTGATCGCAACAAATATAACTAATCTTACTTTTAATAAACACGACTTTAACCATTTAGGAGTACAAGTTACAGTGCAGGGTGATATCGCTGATCCGCTCAGCGCGGAACAGTATAATGAAATTACTTTAAGGACGAGGATAAATTTGCATTCTGCGCCGGCGCGGGCTTCCGAGCCGATTTGGGCGACGGATGCGGCGAGCGGGTATGCTTCATTTTACTGGTAAAAATTATAAACGCGTTTTTCAGGGTTAATAATTGATGGACAAGAAGAAAAATAGGAATAATAAAGCGCAGGCAATGATTGTTGTTTTTGTTTATGTTGGCGTACTTGCTTTGATTGCCGTTTATGTTACCACTTATGCTAATAATCTGCATCGGATGGCCGTAAAAAATATTAATCATACTAAAGCTTTCTATGCGGCGGAGGCGGGAATAATTCGCCAGATGGCAGTGGCACAACTTGCTGCGGACCCGACGAATCCGACGACCGTAGTTATTGCGGCTTTTGATTTTCCTGATTTAGGGGAGATTCCTCCCGGGACCGATCCGACCCATGACCGGCTTCAGTGTACGGTTACAGTAAGTGTATCGAATGCGGGCATGGCACATACTGATGAATATTGGATTCGTTCCACGGTGAGTGATTGGTGGACTTATTAAAAGCCTGAAGTTAAGGCGATAAAATTTATCGTTATTAAATAAAGAGTTTCTTTTAAATAAATAATGGATAAGGAGTCAAACGATGTTGTTTGGGATAGGGCAGATTATTAATGGTTTCAAACGCATTAATAAAGAATATATTTTCCTTTTTCTTATTATTCTGTTGGTTGGATTTTTGTTATACTCTACGACTTCAATGTCTCAAGCCCCGGAAGAGATAACCTTAACCAGTTTTTATCCTTCTCCTTTTGGTGAATATAATGAAATATTGACAAAAAGAGTACTTGATTATGATAATCCGTTGACGTATGTTCTTGATCCGAGCGGAGAAAGCACGATGTGTAATATTAGGCTTCTTGCGGCATCTGCGGCGACTACAGATCTAGGGGGGTTGACCCTTGATGGAAAAATTCATGGTACCAGCGCGGAGAATTATTATATTGATCTAAATGATACTACTGTGCCCCCGGTTCATATGATTCCAGCAACTGTAAACTCTATGTACTCTTCAATTTACATAAATAGCATTCGAACGGAGAGTTATATATTTATGGGATCTAATACTCCAGATATTTGTCCAAATCCTGCTTATCCTGATGGAGCTGCTCATGCTGTAGATTTACCGGGAGGTTGTGACCCCAGCAAGCCTCCCCATACCACACCATATGTAGGTAAACACGTTTATGATGTCTCGGAAGGAATGATGGCTGGCGATTGTGAGCCGGGCGATGTTATGCTCATAAGTCCTGATAAGGACCAAATGCTGGTAAGGTCATCGAAGAGATTTGATCCGACAATAGCTGGCGTGATTTCTGAAAATCCAAAGTTGTATCTTGGTGCTTTACCTGACCGCAAGCCGGTAGCTTTAATCGGAATTGTTAAATGTAAGGTAACGGCGGAAAATGGCCCGATAGAAAGAGGTGATCTGCTGGTTAGCGCTTCTAATGCCGGTTATGCAATGCGCGCTGACGTAGAAGATATAAGGCCGGGAATGCTCATTGGTAAGGCATTGCAAGTCTTAGAAAAAGGGAAGGCTAAAATTTATATATTAATTAATAAACAATGAGAAAAGTAAGTAGATTTTTCAGGAAGGATGTTTTTTGCGGCCTGATTGTTGTCAGTATGGCTGCCGTGCTCGTCTTAAGCACAATTTCTTTTTCGCAACAGGGACGGGAAGTCTCTATAACTGCGTATTATTCCATTCCTTATGCTGCTTATGGTCTGTTGCGAACGAGAAGAATACAGGATGTAGATATAGAAAACGGAATTACATTTGTTGTTGATCCAGATGGAGAAAGCATTTTAAATAAAATCCATCTCATCGAACCAGCTAGCGCAACTACAGATGAGGGGGACCTTCAGCTTGACGGTAAAATTCATGGACTTCTCGCTTCTCCGAATCAATATTATGTTGATTTAAACTGGAATCTGCCGCCTCCCGGCTATATGACTCAACCGATGGTTGATACATATGTAGCCGGTATTTATGTAAACAGTATTCGGGCAGAAAACTTTATTTATATGGGTGCTCAGGATCCTTATGTCTGGGGAGTTCCGGTTCAAGGTAAACATGTTTATGATATTGCCGAAGGCATGAGGGCTGATAATTGTGATGTTTTTGATGTCGTAGTTATAAGTGAAGATGAAGATTTTTTACTAGTTAAATCAAAAGATAAATTTGACACCAAAGTTGCCGGAGTAATTTCGGAAATGCCTAAGCTTTATATGGGTGCTGACCCTGCTTTAAAGCCGCTTGCTCTGGCCGGGATTGTTAAATGTAACGTAACTGCGGAAAATGGCCCGATAAAAAGAGGTGACCTGTTGGTGACCTCTTCAGAACCAGGGTATGCGATGCGCGTTGAGCCGAGCGAGGTTAAGCCGGGGATGCTCTTAGGTAAGGCATTGCAGGTCTTAGAAAAAGGAAAAGGTAAAATTTATATATTAGTTAACAAGCGCTGAAAAAGATAAATAAAGTTGTCAGATGAAGCCCCTCCGACACGATTCATGGCGGGCTCATTAAATGAGGTAAACGATGTTGTCTGGGTTTAAACGGATTATTAATGACTTAAAATGTATAAACAAAGAATACATTTTCCTTTTTCTTATTATTCTGCTGGTTGGATTTTTGTTATACTCTGCGACTTCAATATCTCAAGCCCCGGAAGAGATAACCTTAACCTGTTTTTATCCCGCTCCTTTTGGTGAATATAATGAAATCCTGGTAAAAAGAGTAGTTGACTATGATAATCCAGGGACATATTTTCTTGACCCGAGTGGAGAAAGCACGATGTGTAAGATCAGACTTCTTGCGGTATCTGCGGCAACTACAGATTTAGGGAGTTTGACCATTGATGGAAAAATTTACGGGACATCTACGGATAATTATTATGTTGATTTAAATTTTGCTCCTACGTCTCCGGATATTCCAACCGGCAATGAACCGGCTGGAATTTACATAAATAGTATTCGGACAAAAAGTTATATTTTTATGGGGGCGATGACTCCAGGTTCATACGACCCGCCGCTGACCGGTAAGCATGTTTATGACATCTCGGAAGGAATGATGGTTGGTGATTGTGAGCCGGGAGATGTTATGCTCATAAGTCCTGATAATGACCAAATGCTCGTAAGATCATCCAAAAGGTTTGATTCGGCAATCGCGGGTGTGATTTCCGAAAGTCCGAAGTTATATCTTGGCGCTTTGCCTGACCGCAAGCCGGTAGCTTTAGCCGGGATTGTTAAATGTAAGGTAACTGCGGAAAATGGCCCGATAAAAAGAGGTGACTTGCTGGTTACTTCTTCAGAACCAGGGTATGCGATGCGCGTTGAGCCGAACGAGGTTAAGCCGGGAGTAATTGTTGGGAGTGCATTAGAGCCCATGGAGCAGGGGAAAGCTCAAATCTATATTCTGGTAAATTAGTAAAGAAAGAAGACAGAAGTCAGAGCTCAGAAATCAGAACTTCAATAGTGTCTGTTTTCTATACTCTGTTTTCTGTCTTCTGTCTTATGATGGAGGAGTTGATATGTTACGAAGCGAAAAAATAAAAAAAGGCATAGAGCGTGCTCCGCATCGTGCTCTTTTATTTGGCACGGGGCTGACGAAACACGATTTAAAAAAACCATTTATTGCTGTTGCCAGCTCCTATAATGATTTTATTCCTGGGCATATCGGAATGCGTGATTTAGAACGATTTATTGAAAGAGGGATTTTGAGTGCCGGTGGAGTACCCTTCTTTTTTGGGATTCCGGGCATTTGTGATGGGCTTGCCATGGGGCATGAGGGGATGCATTACCCGCTGCCGTCCCGGGAATTAATTGCTGACTCTGTGGAATCAGTTGTCCGGGCTCATTGTGTTGATGGTCTGGTTTGTCTTACCAATTGTGATAAGATTACTCCGGGAATGCTTATGGCTGCAGCACGCTTAGATGTGCCGACAATTATAGTTACAGCGGGGCCGATGTTATCCGGAAGACGTCGCATGAAACGGCTTTCTTTTGTGCGTGATACATTTGAAGCCTTGGCAAAAGCCAAAAAAGGTGAAATTAGTGAAGATGAGCTTTCTTGTCTGGAAATGGAAGCTTGTCCGGGCCAGGGCTCATGTCAAGGGCTTTATACGGCAAATACCATGGCTTCTCTGACCGAAGCGATGGGGATGTCCATGCCTGGATGCGGAACGAGTTTGGCCGGGATGGCAAAAAAAAGGAGAATTGCCCAGGGCAGCGGAGAAAGGATTATCCAATTAGTAAAGCAGAATACAACGGCCCGGAAGATAATAAATAAAAAATCACTTGAAAATGCAATCATGGTCGATATGGCTCTGGGTGGTTCGAGTAATACAATTTTACATCTTCTGGCGATTGCTCATGAGTGTGGGGTAAAAATACCGCTGGAACGGTTTGACCAGATAAGCAGAGCGACCCCGCATATTACAAATTTGCGGCCCGGCGGAGAGCATTTTATGGAGGATTTAGAATTTGCGGGCGGGCTTCCGGCAGTCCTTAAACGATTAAAGGGTAAGTTAAATGACAATATCACTGTTTCCGGCAAGCGGATAAAGCAAATTGCTAAGGAGTCAGAAATTTTTGATGAAGATGTAATTCGTCCACTTAATAAGCCTTATCATAAAGAGGGTGGGATGGCCGTATTATTTGGAAATCTTGCTCCCGAGGGTGCGGTCGTAAAACAATCTGCGCTAAGTAAAAAAATGTTTTATTTTAAAGGTAAGGCTTGTGTATATAACAGTGAAGAAGCGGTAATGAAAGATATCCTTTCCCAGCGCATAAAGAAAGGGTCCGTGCTTGTTGTCCGTTATGAGGGGCCCAGAGGGGGCCCGGGAATGCGTGAGATGCTTGCTCCGACAGCGGCAATCATGGGTATGGGGTTGGCCGAAGATGTTGCCTTGATAACTGATGGTCGATTTTCCGGAGGAACAAGGGGGCCTTGTCTCGGGCATGTTTCACCGGAAGCATCTGCTGGCGGTCCGATTGCGGCGATAAAAAACGGTGATCTGATTATTATTGATATAAAGAAGAGAAAGTTGGAACTGTGTATAAGTAAAAAAGAATTGCGACAAAGATTGCTAAAAGTTAAGCATCCGCCCCCTAAGATTACTAGCGGTTGGCTTACCAGATATGCGCAGCAGGTCAGTTCCGCGAGTACCGGTGCGGTGTTGAAGATTAACTAACCGATAAAGAAAGATAAAATTATGAAGAAAAAAGGAGCACAAATCTTAGTTGATTCATTACTCAAAGAAGGGGTGCGGGTGATTTTTGGATATCCGGGTGGGGCAGTGTTACCTCTCACAGATGTGCTTTATGAGACTCCGCTAAATTTCATTCTCGTGCGTCATGAGCAAGGTGCAGCTCATGCTGCTGATGGCTATGCCCGAGCCACCGGTAAGGTTGGTGTTTGCATGGCAACATCCGGACCAGGCGCAACGAATTTAGTTACTGGCCTGGCAACCGCGCATATGGATTCTGTGCCGATCGTGGCAATTACCGGGCAAGTAAAAAGCATGCTTATTGGTAATGACGCTTTTCAGGAAGCCGATGTAACGGGAATAACCAGGCCGATAACTAAGCACAATTATCTGGTCAAAGATATAACTCAATTAGCCTGTACGGTTAAAGAGGCATTTCATATTGCATCGACCGGAAGACCGGGACCGGTGGTTATAGATATTCCGGTTGATGTTCAGATGCAAGAAGCAGAATTTAATTATCCCGATACGGTTTGTATGCGTTCTTATAAGCCAACGCTTACCGGCCATCTCGGACAGATAAAAAAGGCCGCTAAGTTAATTAGCAAAAGCCAAAGACCGATAATCTATGCTGGCGGAGGAGTGATTATTTCCGGGGCAAATGAAGAATTGTTGGAGTTGGCCGTGAAAACTGAAATCTCGGTAACAACCACGCTTATGGGGTTGGGCGGCTTTCCGGAAGATAATGATTTATCCTTAGGGATGTTGGGTATGCACGGAACAGTATATGCTAATCATGCGATAATGGAAAGTGATCTTATTATTGCGATTGGGGCCAGGTTTGATGACCGGGTAACCGGCAAGATTGATGAATTTGCGCCGCAGGCGAAAATTATTCATATTGATATTGATCCAACCGCGATCAGTAAAAATGTTCATGTCCATATCCCGATAGTTGGTGATGCCAAGAATGTCTTATCAAATCTTAATCGAATCGTAAAGAAGCCGCAGGCTAAAGAATGGCGTGCGCGGATAAAAGAGTGGAAGCGGCGTTATCCTTTAAAATATACTTCTGCGGGTAAAAAAATAAGTCCGCAGTATGTGGTTGAGCAGATTTATAAGGTTACTAAAGGAGATGCGATTATCTGTACGGAAGTCGGACAAAATCAGATGTGGGCCGGGCAGTATTATACCTATACCAAACCGCGGACTTTTATTTCCTCGGGCGGACTGGGAACCATGGGCTATGGTTTTCCCGCAGCGATCGGCGCTAAAGTCGGCCGGCCGGATAAGATTGTATTTGATATTGCCGGTGATGGGTCAATCCAGATGAACATCCAGGAGCTGGCGACGGCCGTTGTCAATAAGATCAATGTAAAAGTAGCGATCCTTAATAATGGTTATCTCGGTATGGTTAGGCAGTGGCAGGAGCTTTTCTATAAAAAGCGATATGCACATACAAAGATGATCAGTCCGGATTTTGTGAAATTAGCCGCAAGTTATGGCGCCGTCGGTATCAGGGTCAAGAAAAAGGAAGACGTTAAAAAAGCAATTAAAGAAGCGATTTCTATCCCGAATGTGGTGTTTCTTGATTTTGTTGTTGAAGAAGAAGCAAACGTTTTTCCGATGGTCCCGGCCGGCGAAGCGATCAATCGGATGATTGGCGGCATGGCATAGGAAAATCAAAAATTAAAAATCAAAAATCAAAATTGAAAATTCATAACACATAACACATCAAACATTACACAAAACAAGGGATAATATATGAAGCATACGATTTCTGTTTTGGTGGAAAATAAACCCGGCGTCTTAGCGCGCATTGCCGGACTTTTTAGTGCCCGTGGTTTTAACATTGATTCCCTGGCCGTCGGCGAGACACATGATCCGACTATTTCGCGGATGACGATCATTATTGACGCAAAGCATGAACGAATTTTAGAGCAGATAAAAAAGCAATTAAACAAGCTTATTGATATTATTACGGTGCGTGATTTGACGAAAAAAGAATTCTTTGAGTGTGAGCTTGTTTTGATGAAAGTCAATATTTCCGGTATTAGTAAGCAGAAATTAAATAAATTGTTGAATAAATTTTCGGCAAAGATTTTATCTCGCGATAAAGAAACGGTTATTATCGAAGCCGTTGGCAATAAAGAGGAAATCGGCAACTTGCTCGAGATTTTAAGTAAACTTAAAATTAAAGAATTAGTTAGAACCGGAAGAATCGCTATCGCTAAATAGAGGATGAAGGGGAGGGAAGTTATGGTTGAGATTGAACAATTATTGAGGATGATTGTGGAAAAAGGTGCTTCTGATTTGCATCTTACGGTCGGGATTCCTCCTCAGCTGAGACTTGGTGGTCAGTTGATTTATACGGAATTTGAACCGCTTACCCCGCAAATGATTCGCAAATTGGCTTACAGCATGTTAACCAATGAGCAGGTAAAATGGTTTGAAGAAAGAAAAGAACTTGATTTTTCCTGCGGGATAGAAGATTTAAGTCGGTTCCGGATAAATTTATATTACCAGCGCGATTCAATCGCGATGGCGGCCCGGGTTATTCCGTTTGTAATCCCGACGATTGAAGAATTGGGGCTACCGGAGATTGTTAGAGAATATGCGGATAAACCCAGCGGCCTGGTATTACTCACCGGCGCCACCGGAAGTGGAAAATCTACCACTCAGGCGGCAATTATAAATTATATTAATCGAAGAAGGCGGGCGCATATTATCGCGATTGAGGATCCGATTGAATATTTGCATAAACATAATATGAGTACAATAAATCAACGCCAGTTGGGAACTGATACCCTTTCTTTTCAAGAAGCGCTTAAGCATATCTTCCGGCAGGATCCCGACATTGTTGTTATTGGGGAAATGAGAGATCTGGAGACCATCCAGACCGTGCTTACTTTGGCTGAGACCGGGCATTTGATTTTTGCTACTTTACATACCGGCAGCGCCACAAATTCTATTTCGCGGATTGTCGATGTTTTTCCCGGCCATCAACAACATCAGATAAGAGTACAGCTCTCTCTGGTTTTAATCGGGGTTCTTGTCCAGCAGCTTATTCCCGATGCAAAAGGGGAAGGGCGCTGTTTGGCGTTGGAAATCATGAGCGTAATCCCGGGAATTCAGAATCTGATTCGGGAAAACCAAGTTCACCAGATCTACTCTTTAATCCAAACCGGAAGAAAGTTTGGAATGTGCACGATGAATCAGTCTTTGTGTGATTTGGTAGCGGCTAATAAGATTACATTGAAAGAAGCGTTAAAACATACCCTGGACGAACAGGAACTTAGTTCACTAGTTAGAAAAGTCAAATGAGGCCGTAATTTAACGAACAATAAGTGAAGTTAAATTGCAAGGCCGAATTTGACCCTTGACATCAGAGATGTCAAGGGTTTAATTCGCGCATATCATTTACGTCGCTGTCACTCCGTAAATGATACGCTCGTTAAAGGAAGGGGAAACATTATGGCAAAGATGTATTATGATAAAGATGCAGATTTAAAAATTTTAAAAAACAAAAAGATTGCGATTATTGGTTATGGTATCCAAGGAAGAGCGCAGGCCTTGAATTTGCGTGATTCCAAGCTTAAGGTAATCGTTTCCGAACTCAAAGGAACCGCCAATTATAATCAGGCGAAAAAGGATGGATTTAAACCGTTATCTGCCGAGGAAGCGGCAAAAAAAGCGGATCTAATTCAGATTTTAACCCAGGATCATCTGCAGGCCAAGGTCTATAAGGAAGCGGTAAAAAAACATCTTACTAAAGGAAAAGCGCTTGTTTTTTCGCACGGGTTTAATATCCATTTTCATCAGATTGTGCCGCCGAAAGATGTCGATGTGTTTATGGTTGCGCCGAAGGGGCCGGGGAGTCTGGTGCGGAGAATGTATGAAGAAAGTAAAGGCGTGCCTTGTCTTTTAGCGATTTATCAGGATGCGACAAAAAAAGCGAAAAAGATCGGGCTGGCTTATGCGCGGGGGATTGGCGGGACAAAAGCGGGAGTGATTCAGACCACATTTGCCGAGGAAACCGAAACCGATCTTTTTGGGGAACAAGCGGTTTTGTGCGGCGGGATAACCGAGCTTATTAAAGCCGGGTTTGATACATTGATTGAAGCGGGCTATCAGCCGGAAATTGCTTATTTTGAAGTGCTTCATGAATTAAAACTTATAACCGATATGATTCAGGAATCGGGGATAACCGGGATGCGGGTTCGGGTGTCGAATACCGCCTGCTATGGTGATATGACCAGAGGCAAAAGAATAATCACCGGCGCGACGAGGAAAGAGATGAAGAAGATTTTGAAAGAAGTTCAAAATGGTAAATTTGCCCGGGAATGGATAAAAGAAAATGATCTTGGCCGGCCGGTATTCAATGCCTTGTTTAAAAAAGAAAGTAAACACAAAATAGAAGATGTTGGAAAAAAGCTGCGCAAGATGATGCCCTGGATGAAGTAATTTCAAAATTAAAAATTAAAAATCAAAAATTAAAAATTAAAGAGATATGAGGAAGAAGATAGTTATATTCGATACCACGCTTAGAGATGGAGAACAAGCTCCGGGAGCAAGTCTTAATGATCAGGAGAAACTGGAAATTGCTCATCAGCTCGTGCGTTTGGGCGTCGATGTTATCGAGGCGGGATTTCCGGTTTCTTCGGCCGGTGATTTTAATTCGGTAAATAAGATTGCCCGGCAGGTAAAAGGAGCAACAATCTGCGGTTTGGCCCGGTCTTTAAATAAGGACATTGAAGCGGCGGCGGCGGCTTTAACGCCGGCAAAAAGAAAGCGGATCCATGTTTTTTTAGCAACCTCTAAGATCCATATGAAGTATAAATTAAAAAAGGCGGAAAGCGAAATATTAAAGATTGCCCGGGGCGCTGTAAAATACGCCCGCCGATTTTCTGATGATATCGAATTTTCTCCGGAAGATGCATCCCGGAGCGAAAGAGAGTTTCTTTTCCGGGTTATTGAAACCGTGATTAGCGCTGGCGCAAAAACGGTCAACATCCCGGATACCGTAGGTTTTGCCCAACCGGGTGAATTCGGAGATTTAATCAAAGCAATATGTGATAATGTTCCGAATATTCGCAAAGCAATAATATCCGTACATTGTCATAATGACCTGGGCCTTGCCGTAGCTAATTCTCTGGCCGCAGTTAAAAATGGTGCCGGACAGATTGAGTGTACGATTAATGGGATTGGTGAGCGGGCCGGGAATGCCGCTTTAGAAGAGATTATTTTAAGTTTAATTACCCGGAAAGAGCTTTTTAAAGGTAAAACTACGCAAATAAAAACAAAGGAAATTTATAAAACAAGTCGCTTGGTTAGTAAGCTTACCGGATTTGTCGTTGCGCCGAACAAGGCTATTGTTGGTGGCAATGCCTTTCGTCATGAGTCGGGGATTCATCAGGATGGGATTTTGAAAAAGAGGCAGACTTATGAAATTATTCGTCCGGAAGACGTTGGTTTTTACGGCGAAGGTCTTGTCTTAGGAAAACACTCCGGCCGGCATGCCTTAAGTGAACGTTTAAAGCAATTAGGTTTTATCTTAACCAATAAGCAGCTTGAAAGTGCGTTTGTGAAGTTCAAGGATTTAGCGGATAAGAAAAAAGAAGTGTTTGAAGAAGATTTAATCTCGATTGTTGAAGAGCAGATGAAGGGATTACCTGAAGTCTTTAGTCTTGTTGGTCTTGAGTTTTGCGGAGGAACTAATATTAATCCCCAAGCCACTGTAAAGTTGAAAAAGAAAAATAAAGTATTTAAGGCAACGTCTGATGGAGATGGCCCGGTAGATGCCTGCTATAAAGCAATTGAGAAAGTTACCCGGATGAAAGCTAGGCTGCTTGATTATTCTGTTTCGGCGATTACGAGAGGCAAAGACGCCTTAGGGGAAGTTAATTTAAAACTCGAAATAAAGAAAGAGGAAATCGTCGGCCGCAGTGCCAGTACCGATATTATTGAGGCTTCCGCTAAGGCATACCTTAATGCAATAAATAGATTTTTGTTTAAAACTAAGACCTCAGACAGAATAAGATTATAAAAAATGAAGCAAACCAAATCTACTCGCCGATATGGTCTAATCGGTCATCCTGTAAAACACAGTTTTTCCAAGGCAATGCATGAAGCGGCATTTAGCCATTTAGGCATTGATGCCGCTTATGAATTATTTGAGGTAAAGCCGGAAGAGCTGGAGGATTTTTTGCTCAACCGCAAAGATGTGACAGGTTTTAATATAACCATTCCGCATAAAGTTAGAGCGCGAGAGATTTTTGAGGATTTTCTGAATTCAGAGCCTTTTGATATTGGTAACCATGTTGAAATATCGGGCGCGATAAACACGGTAGTAAGAGACAAAAATAAACTATTTTACGCAAATACTGATGTGAAAGGTTTTTTATCTGCTTTAGAGGAAGATTTAGAACTCAAAGCTAAAGATATTAAAGACAAAAATGTTTTAATTTTTGGTTGTGGTGGTGCCGGCAGAGCGATTATTGCTGGCTTAGCTGGTGCCGGTGGATCTGGCAATATATATATATATGATCCAAGTGAATCTGCAACTGATTCGGCAAAAGAACATTTTTTTAAATTCTCATATTTGAAAAAGCAAGTAAAGTTTATTTTACAGCAGGAGATAAAAGAAGTGATAAGTAATTGTACTTTATTGGTTAATGCTTCTCCGGTGGGCATGAAAGAGGGAAATGCTTTTGTCGTGGAGAAAAAATTACTCCACAAAAATTTATCTGTATATGATGTTGTGTATAATCGAGAAACTCAGCTGGTTAAAGAAGCAAAAGAAGTAGGATTAAACGCAACCGGAGGATTGAAGATGCTTTTACATCAAGGCGCATGGGCTTTTAGGATTTGGACTGGACAAGAGCCCCCGATTGACGTCATGTTTGATGCTTTGCAGAAGGAACTGGAAAAATGCCGCAAATCCTAATAAAGATTGTTATATTTATTTTTGGCTCGCTGATTGGCAGTTTCTTGAATGTTTGTATATATCGGATGCCGCGGGAACTTTCTATCCGAAAACCAAAAAGATCGTTTTGCCCCGCTTGTCAACATCAGATACTTTGGTATGATAATATTCCGTTTTTAAGTTATTTATTTCTCGGCGCGCGTTGCCGGTTTTGCAAAAAGCGTATATCTTGGCGGTATTTTATTGTGGAGTTAGTTACGGCTACTACTCTAGTAATTATCTACAGTGTTTTTGGGTTGTCCGGCCATTTTTTTGTTTATTCGGTTTTAACCTGTGCGCTAATTGTGGCCACATTTATTGATTTTGATTTTCAAATAATTCCGGATGAGATAACCCTCGGCGGTTTAGTTATTGGATTAATTTTAAGCTTATTGTTCCCGGAATTGCACAATACAAATGCGCGTTTTGCCGCACTTATCCAGGCGGGACTGGGTATTCTTGTTGGGGGCGGCAGCATTTATTTAATCGGAAAATTTGGAGAGATGCTTTTTAAAAAGGAAAGCATGGGTGGGGGCGATGTTAAATTTTTAGCAATGATCGGGGCAATTCTTGGCTGGAAATCAGCTTTGCTTATATTTTTTCTTGCGCCTTTTTTTGGTTCGATTGTTGGCATTATTTTGAAGCTGCGAAAAGGGGCGGAAGTTATTCCCTACGGGCCTTATTTATCATTGGCCACATTTTTGGTTATGTTGTGGGGTAAAAATATATTGGATTATTTTTTCTGTATATAGTCAAATGAAGGCCAGATTTATGGAATTGAGTGAACATAAATCTGTCGCCTGAATTTGACCCCCACACCAATTTTACACGATGATGTGGGGTGGGTGAAGTAGAATTTATACTAAAGTTGATGAATATATTACACCAGAGTAAGTTGTAAAATTGGTGTGGGGGTTTAATTTGCGCAAATCACTTAGGTACACTTCGTTTCCTAAGTGATGCGCTCATTAAAGAAGGGATGATATCATGTTAAGATTTATGAGTGCAGGAGAATCTCATGGAGAATGTATGATCGCGGTTGTCGAAGGACTTCCGGCCGGCTTAAGCGTTAATCCGGCGATGATCAACAAGGATTTAGCGCGACGTCAGCAAGGATATGGCCGCGGTGGACGGATGAAGATTGAAAAAGATAAGGTTAAAATACTCTCCGGTCTTAAAAGCGGAAAAACCATCGGCAGCCCGGTTGCGCTTATGATCAAGAATAAGGATTTTAAGATTAATGTCCTGGCGGCGATAACTGAGCCGCGTCCCGGACATGCTGATCTAGCCGGGGCGATGAAATATGGTTTTTCCGATATTCGTTGTGTATTAGAAAGGGCTTCGGCCCGGGAGACAGTTGTGCGCGTTGCGGCCGGGGCGTTATGTAAAACTTTGCTTGGTGAGTTTGGTATTAAAATAGAAAGCCGTCTTCTCCGGGTCGGAGGAGAGACGCTCGATAAGAAAATTAAAGAGAAGATAGACATTGCCCGACAGCGCAAAGATACGCTCGGGGGTATCTTTGAAGTAGTGGCAAAAAATGTTCCGGTTGGTCTTGGCAGTTATGTCCATTATGACCGGCGCTTAGATGCAAAGCTAGCTTCTGCTTTGATGTCGATTCCGGGGATAAAGGGGGTTGAGATTGGATTAGGTTTTGGCGTTGCCGATGAGTTTGGTTCTCGTGTGCATGATGAAATTTTGTATTCAAAGCAAAAAGGCTTTTATCGAAAGACAAATAATGCCGGCGGTATTGAGGGTGGGATGAGTAATGGCCAGCCGATCGTTGTCCGGTGTGTGATGAAGCCGATTGCGACCTTAGGCCGGCCGCTATCTTCCGTTGATCTAAAAACAAAAAAAAGGGTTCCGGGGTCAATCCAGCGTGCGGATATTTGTGCCGTAGCGGCGGCCGGGGTTATTGCTGAAGCGATGAGCGCGATTGTCGTTACGGATGTTTTTTTAGAAAAGTTTGGGCAGGATGATCTTAAAAAGATAAAGAAGATTTATAGGTTAGGTTGAATGAATCTGCAGCAAACAAAGAAAAAAAACTATGAACAACTTAAAAATATCGCTTTGGCTGAGGGCGCGAGTTTATTTGCGGTTGCTGATTTAAAAAAAATAAATCTTGAAGTTTCTTCTGAAATAAGCCCCTTGCTTGCTAAATTGGACTTATGCATAAGCGTCGGGGTAGAATTATCAGATGCGGTATTAGATACGATTATCGACAAACCAACACTTCTTTATAGCTGGCATTATCGTCAAGTAAATACTTTGCTTGATCACATTGCCTTGGGTCTTAGTCGATTCATTCAATCACAACACAGTTTAAGCCTTCCGGTTGCGGCTTCGCAAGTCGTGGATTGGAAAGCTCAAAAAGCACATCTTAGTCATAAACATTTAGCTAAAGCTTGCGGGTTGGGATGGATTGGAAGGAACAATCTGCTGATTAATGAAAAATATGGTTCCCGGCTGCGCCTGGTAAGTATCTTGACCGATATGCCGCTTATTAGTGATCCGCCGGGCAATATTAATTGCCGGCAGTGTCGCGCCTGTATATCTGTTTGCCCGGCCCAGGCGATAAAAGAAAAACTAGAAGATTTTCAGCACCAGGCCTGTTTTGAAAGATTAAAGGAATTTTCCCGGTTGCCGGGGATAAAATATCATATTTGTGGGATTTGCGTAAAGGCTTGTAAAGGGGAAGCATAAAGTTATAAATTATAAGTTACAAGTTATAAATTATAAGTAAAAACCCAAAAAAGTTAAAAACTCATAACTCATAACTCATAACTCATGGGAACGATCATAAAGCATGAGCCGGTAAAGTTAATCATTGGCCTGATTGGAAAGGAAATTTTTTTTGATCCGGCAAAAGAAATATTAGCACAAAAATTTGGATTAATTGATTTTGAAAGTCAGGTTTTGGCTTTTAATTTCACGGATTATTATGAAACGGAAATGGGTCCTCAGCTTAAGCGCAAATTTTTTAGTTTTAAACAGAAGATCGCCCCTGAGGCCCTCTTAAGGGTAAAGCTTTTTACCAATAAAACAGAGCAAGAGTTTTTTAGAAAAGAAGGCCGACGCCAGCTAAATATCGATCCGGGTTATCTGACCTTAGCAAAGCTGGTTTTAGCGACGACTAAAAATCAGCAGCATCGTCTCTATCTTGGCCAGGGAATCTTTGCCGAGGTCACGCTTCGTTATCGGGATAAAACATTTAGCAAGTGGGATTGGACCTATCGCGATTATTGTAGTCAGGCCTATATAGAAATATTTAATCATATCCGTAATAACTTATTAGTGGAGCCTGAAACATGCAAACGGAAACAGTAGACAACCCTTATTGTCGAAAGAAAGACCAGCTTTTTCTGGTTAATCTTGGGATTACGTTTTTGTTTCTTGTGGTCATGATGTATAGTTTTTCCTTGCCCCTGCGCAATATGATTGGTGAAATTACGGAAAGTTCCATTATCGTTATTGCTTTGTATTTTTTAGCGTCTTATCTTTTTTATTTTATTTTTACCTTTGGCTTGAAGTATTACGAAGGGTTTATCTTAAAACATAAGTTCGAGTTATCCCGGCAAAGTTTTAAGGAATGGATAAGACAATTAGCAAAAAAAGAGGGATTTATTTTTTGTCTTCTTTTGGTGTTCGTTCAATCGACCTACTTATTGATGGAAATGCGCCCAAAATCATGGTGGTTGTGGGCGGGTATATTCTGGGTATTATTTAATATCTTGATCAGCGAAATTTACCCGCACTTCATCTCCCCCTTATTATATAAGTGCACCCTGCTTGTTGATGAAAAATTAAAACAGCGACTTATTCTTTTAGCGGCAAAGAGTGGGATGAAGATAGACGAAGTCTATTCCCTAGACCCAAAGGTTGATATTAAAATAAAAAATTTGATTTTAACTAATCTGGGATCCGTCCGCAGAATAATTTTAAATAGTGCGCTTCGCGATTATTGCGCAGAGGAAATAGAGATCCTTCTCGGCCGTGAACTCGCTCATCATCATTATGGACATACAAAAAAGTTATTAATATTGCGCAGCCTGGGAATCTTTTTTGTTTTTTTTGTTGTTGGTTTGCTTTTTAAACCGATTGCCGGAATGTTCGGTTTTCGGCCGGTTTCGGACATTTCTTCTTTACCGCTGCTAATGCTTTTAATTTTTGTTTTTTCAATTTTTATACTAATTATCCAAAATAATTTTAATCGCAAACTGGAAATTGAAGCAGATGAATTCACGCTCGATCTTACCCGCTTGCCGGACGCTTTTATTTCGGTAATGATTCGTCTGCTCGGAGAGAATTTAAGCGACCCGGCCCCCAGCCGCTTTCGGGAACGATTATTGTACAATCATCCTCCGCTTTTAAAACGCATCTGGATGGCGGAAGAGTATGTTCACGGCTTATGGTTCAAAAAGCGCCAGCGAAGATTTTAAAAAAGATTGTAACTGTTGCTTGCCCAATGGGATGTGTAACTGTTTGTGAATAAATCAATTGACATTTCCGGTTTAGTCATGTTAGATTAAAAGCGATCGAAAGGGAGGAAAATTAAGATGAACGATGAACATATTATAAGCCAATTGAAAGAACAGAACAGAATTCTTGAACAACGGCTTAAAATCCGCACGCAGCAGGTAAATCTGCTCTATAATATTGGACAGGAAATTTCAAGCTCCTTAAACATCAACGACGTATTGGAATCAGTTGTGGATAATATTTTATCCGCTTGGGATGCGGAAATCTGTAGTGTGCTTTTATATGATAGCAGTACGGATCAGTTAAAGGTTGCGGCGGCGATTGGTTTGGACCCGAAAATTATTAATACAATCCGCATCAAACCCGGGGAATCTATATCCGGCAGTGTTTATCTTAAGGGGGATGCAATTTTTGTAAAAGACATCGAACATGATAACCGCTTTGCCAAGAAAAACGTTGAGAAATATTACACCCATTCTTTGATCAGCGCGGCTTTAGTCGTAAAAGGTAAAAGTATCGGCGTTATTAATGTTAATAATAAAGAATCAAAGCAGCCATTTTGTGAAGATGACTTGTATTTGATAAAGAGTATTGCGGCTCAGGCGGCAGCAGCGGTTGAAAATGCAAGACTTTTTTCCGAACTGGAGGCGACTTATCTGCGCGCGGTATTAGCCTTAACCACGGCAATTGATGCGCGTGATCACTATACCAGTTCTCATTCTGAACACGTCACCGCTTATGCCTTGGCGATTGCCAAGAAGATGGACCTTTCCGCATCAGAAACGGAAATGATTAAGAAGGCCTGTCAATTACACGATATCGGTAAGATTAGTATTAATGATTCTATTCTGACTAAACCGGGAAAGCTGAACGCCGAGGAATGGGCACAAATAAAACAGCACACCTTAAAAGGAGCGGAAATTTTAAAGCCGCTTATTTTCTTAAATGGGGTAATTGACTTAGTCAAGGAACACCATGAACGCTTTGATGGCAAGGGTTATCCTTTTGGGATTCAAGGAGAAAAGATACTCAAAGGCGCCCGGATTATTGCCGTTGCCGATAGTTATGATGCGATGACGACTAAACGGCCCTACAGCAATGCGCTGACAAGGGAAGAAGCGATCGCGGAGTTAAATCGGAATAAAGAGAAGCAGTTTGACCCCGAGATTGTGGATGCTTTTCTCGAAGTTCTCAAAGCATCAGAGAAAAGTTAAGATCGGGCATTGAAAATCTTGCCGTTACATAAAATCAGTTTTTATTCTGTATTTTTCTAAAAAAGTAGCAAGTTGCTTTCCTGCGTTTCTCTGTATTTCTAAAATAATAGGCCGGAGATAAGATGATTCTTGTTAGTGCTTGTTTAGCTGGTGAAAAATGCCGGCATGACGGCAGCGATTGTTCTAATTTGGTAATCGAAAAGCTAAAGGAAAAAGGTAAAATAGTTGCCGTATGTCCGGAAGTAATCGGCGGCTTGCCCGTGCCGCGGTTACCTTGTGAAATTGTTCAGGGAAATGGGCAGGCGGTTTTAGAAGGCAAGGCCGAGGTGATTGACCTCGCCGGAAAGGATATTACCGGGCAGGTGCTTTCCGGTTCTTATGCGGCGTTAGCGCTTGCTAAAGAGCAAAAAGTACGGCTTGCGGTACTGAAATCTAAAAGTGCAGTCTGCGGAGTGGGAAAAATTTTCGATGGAAGTTTCCAGGGGAGAATGATCGAGGGCAATGGCATATTCGCAGCCCTTTTGCTCAAAGCCGGTATTCGCACCGTAAGTGATGAGGATTTTACCCTAATATAGGAAGCTTCTTTGTGGGGAAAGAAAAAGTGAAGAATTCGGAAATCGCTCAAGTGTTTAAAAAGATAGCCGATATTCTGGAGATAAACAACGAAAATCCTTTTCGGATTCGGGCTTATCGCAGAGCCGCTCAGAATGTTGAAAATTTAACCGAAGACCTTAGTGTTTTAGTCGCGCAAGAAAGGTTGAATGTTCCCGGCGTTGGTCAGGATTTAGCCGGAAAAATTAAAGAGATGGTAAATACCGGAAGCCTGGAATATTTTGAAAAAATTAAAAAAACGATTCCCGCGGGATTATTTGAAATGATGGACATCCCCGGCTTGGGGCCAAAAACAGTAAGGTCGCTTTATGATAAGTTAAAGATCGACTCGATCCGCAAATTAGAACGTGCAGCCAGGAATCATAAGATCCGCGGATTGTTCGGGTTTAAAGAAAAAACTGAGGAAAATATTTTACGGGGGATTGAGCTTATAAAACAGGGCCGCGCGCGAATGTTTCTTTTTACGGCAATGAATATTGCCGAGAAAATAGTTGGTAGTTTAAAAAAGTTAAAGGTTGTAAAAAATATTGCCGTCGCGGGAAGCCTCAGGAGAAGAGAAGAAACAGTCGGTGATATTGATATTTTAGTGACTTCCACACATCCGGAAAAAGTAATCGCGGTATTTACCAGTCTGGCTGATGTGGAGGAGACTTTAGCCAAAGGGCCGACAAAAGCATCAATCTATACTAAGGGTCGGGTTCAGGTGGATTTGCGCGTAGTAAGTCCGGATAGTTTTGGGGCGGCACTTTGTTATTTTACTGGTTCTAAAGCGCATAATATACGTATTCGTGATTTAGCCAAAAAAAGCGGTTTAAAAATTAATGAATATGGTGTTTTTAATGAACGGACAGATAAGAAGATTGCCGGGAAAACCGAAAAAGATATTTATAAGGCGTTAAAACTTCCTTTTATCGCGCCGGAGATACGCCAGGACACAGGAGAGATAGAAGCCGCCAAGATCCATAATTTGCCCCGGCTGGTTAGGCCGGAGGATATCAAGGCTGATCTCCATGTCCATTCAAACTGGTCAGACGGAGCGCATCCGATTGAGGGAATCGCAAAAGCGGCCCAAGCTCAAGGGCATAGATATATGGTGATCAGCGATCATTCGCAGAGTTTAGGTATTGCCCGAGGGCTAACCCCGCTGCGACTTAAAAAACAGATTGCGGAAATTAAAACTTTAAATAAAAAGTTTAAAAATTTCAGGATTCTCTGTGGAGCAGAAGTGGATATTAAATCTGACGGCCGTTTGGATTTTGATAATGAAATGCTAAAAAAATTGGATGTCGTGCTGGCGGCGATACACAGCGGTTTCAAACAGAGCAAGGAACAGTTGACGCAAAGATTAATCAAGGCGATGCAAAATAAATACGTAAATATTATTGTCCATCCTTTTGGCCGGCTTATTAGTGAACGCGCTGCTTATGAACTTGATTTTGAGGAAATTTTGAAGGTTGCCAAAAAAACAAATACCGCGTTGGAAATAAATTGTTATTTCAAACGATTGGATTTGGATTTTAAATATGTACGCCGGGCAAAAGAAACCGGAGTGTTGTTGGCGATCGGAACCGATAGCCATATCTTAGAACAATTGAAGATGATTGAATTAGGGGTTTCTGTCGCCAGGCGGGGATGGCTCCAAAAGAAAGATCTGCTTAACAGCCTTTCCTGTGGAGAATTTTTGAAAAGGATCAGAAAATAGACAATGAAGTTTAATTTCACTGACTTTTTAATTCAAAAATCAAATCTCGACCTTCACGATCCCAGCGATCCTGAAGTTCGTTCGCGTTATGGATATCTTGAAGGCGGGGTATCCTTGAGTGTTAACCTTGTTCTTTTTATGATTAAGATTGTGATGGGCATGCTTAGCGGTAGTATCAGTATTATTGCCGACGCTGTGCATACCGTATCCGATATTGTGACTTCAGCGATCGTAATCTGGGGCTTTAAGGTGTCTAAACAACCCGCGGATAAAGAACATCCTTTTGGCCATGGCCGGATGGAAAAGATAGTCACCTTGATTTTAGCCATCCTTTTGTGTGTCGCGGGATTAGAAATCTTTAAGAGTGCCTTTGTCAGATTTCTAGAACCACAGATTATAAAAGCTAACTTTTTCATGGTGGGAGTGCTTATTATCTGCATGCTTGTAAAGGAATGGCTGGGCAGATTTTCTTTTCATCTGGCGAAAAAAATAAATTCTTTAGCTTTATACGCTGATGCTTGGCATCATCGCAGTGATGCCATATCGACCCTTTTTGTAATCATTGCGATCATTGGTTCAATGTTTAAGATGTTTAAGCTTGATGCGTTTTTTGGCGGCGCAGTGGCGATATATATCATATATACCGGGGGTAAGCTGATCAGAGATTCGGTCTTTCATTTATTGGGGAAAGCGGTTGATCAGCAATTGCAAAGTAAAATAGAAGAAATTGCCAAATCAGTAGATGGCGTAGAAGGTGTGCATGATATTATTGCTCACGATTATGGAATGCATCATGCCATATCTTTGCATGTGGAAGTATCAAGTTCTTTAGATTCCGTCCGCGCGCACCAGATTGCGACAACGGTTGAAACCAGAATTGCTCAGCGGATAAAATCAAGCCCGATTGTCCATATTGATTTAGAAAGAAAAAAAAGACAAAAGTTGTCCGCGGACATAAAAATTTTAAAAACGATTGTTAAAAAGTATCCGCAGATAATAAATTATCACGGAGCGCAAATTTCCAGCAATGAAAGCGGAGATTTTTTAACCCTGCATATTGTTATTTCAAAGATGATGCAGGTTGCAGAATCACATAAATTAGAACATCGCCTGCAGCAATCTTTAAAAACGCATTTCCGGGACCATAAAATAAGTGTGCATATCGAGCCTTGTGACTCAAAGTGTGATCCGTGTGCGCAATCGTGCAAACAAACGCATGACCAAACTGAAGACGACAGATGACAGACCATAAAATTTAAATATTTTGCTTGACAGAAAAGGAGATAAAATTGTAAAATTATCTATACTCAATAATCATATCACTTTGCTTTTTAAGGTGGTTGCAATAAATAATGTTGGGGGTTTTAAAAAAAGGAGGGGCATATGAAACTTACCCGTAGGCAGTTTCTTAAGCTGTTCGGTGCTTCTGCTGTGGGGGCTGGGGTTTCAGGTCTTTACGTTCCTGAAATTGTCCAAGCTCTGGAGACAGCTGCGGCCGGGAACCCGCCGGTAATCTGGCTCTCAGGAGCAGGGTGCACTGGTTGTTCTGTTTCTTTACTTAATACTGTTCATCCAAAGATTGTTGAAGTTTTATTAAAAGTTATTAGTGTGAAGTATCACCCCACGATTATGGCGGCGGCGGGAAAACTTGCTATTTCTGCGTTGGACGAGGCGGCGGAAACGTATAAGGGGAAATTTATCTTAATCTTAGAAGGCGCAATTCCAACCGCGGAGAATGGGGCCTATTGTACGATTGGGGAACGCGATGGACATCATATAACATTGCTTGAGGAAGTAAAAGTTTTAGCGGAAAAAGCAGCGGCGCTGGTTGCGGTTGGTACCTGTTCTGCTTATGGTGGTATTCCGTCGGGAAAACCGAATCCTACCGCTTGTAAAAGTTTTGCCGAGGTTACCGGAAAAACAGTAGTAAACGTTCCGGGATGTCCACCGCATCCGGACTGGATAGTTGGAACATTAGTACATGTTCTTCTTTTTGGGATACCGGAATTAGACGATAAAGCGCGTCCGGTCTTGTTTTACGGTAAAAATTTACATGATAATTGTCAGAATTACTCTTATTTTGCCAATGGTGATTTTGCTAAGAAATTAAGTGATGATAAGTGTCTATTAGAACTTGGCTGCAAAGGTCCGATGTCCTTTGCTGATTGTTCAAATCGGCAATGGAACGGCTATGTAAACTGGTGTATTGGTGCTGGTGCACCATGTGTCGCGTGTTGTGAACCAGGTTTTCCTGATGATTCGACACCGTTTTATACAAAGTTACCAGATGAATTGATACCTAAACCTAACAAAATTGTTTGATAAAGGAGAGGTAATATGGCAAAACAAACTGTAGTAATTGATCCGGTAACTCGAATCGAAGGTCATTTAAAGATCGAGGTGGATATTGATGGGGGGAAAGTGCTGGATGCTCGTTCCAGTGGTACCTTGTGGCGGGGGATTGAAGTTATATTAAAAGGAAGAGATCCCCGCGATGCGCAGCATATTACCCAGCGGATATGCGGTGTTTGTCCGATCGGGCATTGTATTGCCTCTACGCTTAATTTGGACTCTGCGTTTGGCGTAAAGCCGCCGTCAAATGGACGGATAATCAGAAATCTGATTTTAGGTTCAAACTATCTCCAGTCACATATCTTGCATTTTTATCATCTGGCGGCATTGGATTATGTGCTTGGTCCTGAAACTGCTCCGTTTATTCCCCGTTATAAAGGGGATTATCTTTTACCAAAGGCGGTAAATGATGCCGCCGTAGGACATTATATTCAAGCCTTGGACATGCGGATGAAAGCCCACGAGCTTTTGGCAATCTGGGGCGGTAAAGCACCGATAACAATGTCTGTTACTCCGGGTGGAGTTACCGAAAAACCAACTGTAGATAAAATCGCTTCTTCACTCTGGAGAATAAGACAGTTGAAAGATTTTATTACGAATATATATCTACCTGAGGTTTTAGCTGTCGCTGGTGTATATAAAGATTATGCCGGTGTGGGTGCCGGGTACGGAAACTTTTTGTCTTTCGGTTGCTTTGATTTAGACGATGACGGCACGCAGAAACTTCAAAAACGCGGTCGTTATACCAGTGGTGTTGATTTAGACGTAGCGCCGGATGAGATAACCGAAGATGTTAAATTTTCCTGGTATAAAGAGGGCACTTCGGGCAAAAATCCGAAACAGGGTGTAACCGAACCAGACCCGCATAAAGCAAATGCTTATTCTTTTCTTAAGGCGCCGCGTTATGATGGCATTCCGCATGAAGTTGGACCATTAGCCCGGATGTGGGTAAATGGAGATTATCGTGCTGGCGTGGGCATTATTGATAGACACGCCGCTCGTGCCTTAGAAGCGAAGAAGATTGCTGAAGCAATGGAAGGATGGGTTCTGCAGTTAAAGCCTGGTGAGCCGGTATTTACTCCGTATGAGATCCCTGAGCAGAGTGAAGGTATGGGCTTGACCGAAGCACCACGTGGCGCATTAGGGCATTGGATTAGCATCGAAGGTAAAAAGATAGCAAACTATCAATGTGTCGTTCCGACGACCTGGAATTGCTCACCGCGTGATGATGATTATCAACGCGGTCCGGTAGAAGAAGCTTTGATTGGCGTGCCGGTACCGGATGCGGATAATCCGATTAATGTTGTCAGAGTTATCCGTTCGTTTGATCCTTGTATTGCTTGCGCCGTACATTTGACTAAGCCTAACGGCGAGATAAAGAAATTCCGAGTTTGCTGATATAAATATGCATGAATTTTATAAAATGATAACGGTTACGCCAACAACCAGCTTTCAGAAAACGTAACCGTTATTATTTTATTCTGTTAACCATGTTATCAGGTTAACTATAACTAGTAGTTGTAAAATAAATTATAGCGATTTGATTTTAAAAAAGATAAATCAGGTGTTTTTTTGACCACTAAAAAAATAGTTGTTTTAGGCATTGGTAATTTATTATTAAAAGATGAAGGCGTTGGTATTCACGTCATTGAGGCCTTAAAAAAAGAGACTTTACCTGAAAACGTGGAACTGATTGATGGCTCGGTATCCGGTTTTGACCTTTTGCCGATCGTCCAGAATTGTGATAAATTAATTGTTGTTGATGCTGTAAAAACAGACGATAAACCGGGCAGCATATATAAATTTAGCGCTCAAGATGTTGATATAAAAAGAGATACGCCGATATCCTTACACGATGTCGATTTTTTTCAAGTGCTGGAAATAGCCAGAAAATTTGGAAAATTACCTCCGACAGAGTTGATTACTATTGTGCCTGAGGTAATCGATTGGGGGATGGAATTATCCCCGGCCCTAGAGCAAAAAGTGCCTAAGTTAAAGCAGTTGGTAAAGGAAGAAATAGAGAAAGTAAATGTTTCCGGATAAGGTATTCTGAAAAAAGAAAGGAAGGCTGAATGATGTTTTTTACAAAGAAAGAAGTTTATTGGGTTAGCTGCGGAATTTTAGCACTCGTAATTAGCTTATCCTGGAATGCGGCAATCTTTGCTCAAGATTCTTCTATTTATGGGGTAAAGAGCACCGAACCTAAAGCGACGTATACCGGAGTAGATACCTGTAAAAACTGCCATCCGGAAGAGTATAAGGACTTTCTTGACCGCAATTTTAACTTGGCCTGGAATGTTTTAAAGATGCGCGGGGATCATGATAATCCGCGATGCCTTAAATGCCATACTACTGGTTATGGGAGGCCAGGTGGATTTGTTTCGGAAGCGAAGACTCCCGAACTTGCTAATAAACAGTGCGAAGCGTGCCATGGGCCGGGCTCAAATCATGCCGGTAACCCGGGCAATGCCAGCCATCGCAAAAAATTAAAGATTTCTGAAGCAGCGCACAACAACTGTATTGACTGTCATCTTTGTATGGATGCACATAAGGATGTTAATTTTTGATGATCGCGCTATTGCTTAAGCATTGAAAAATTTATTTACGGCAAAAGACTTTATTTTTTTTGTTATCTGCTTGTGTAAAATATCACAATATTGGTGAAATATATCACACTAAGCAACCCAAAAATAAATAACAGTTGTGGTTAAAACCGGTTTGGTTACCTATATGTTACGATAAAAATAAGGAAGGGAGGGATGGAAAAAAGCAACTTGAAGCGTTGGAATCGCGACGATAGACGATATATATTAGATCCTGACAATAAAAATACACTTTCAAAATTTTCCAAGGAGAACATGAAGGAGAACATGAATGAAGAACTTTAAAATTATTCTTACTGTAATAACTTTACTGGTTGCCCTGAGTTGCCAAAATGTATCGGCACAAGAAGCCGTGGAGTCTAAATATCCGATTAAATTGTATGGAAAAATTAAACTCGACCTTTCCTATGATGATGCCCGGGTTAACAATGGTAATTATGGTGCCTGGGTTCAATCTAGAGCCACGAATAAAGATGATGCGGAAATGAATATAACAGCCCGGGAAACTCGCTTGGGCGCTAATTTTTTCGGTCCGAATGTTGAAGATATGGAAACAACCGGAAAATTAGAATTTGATTTCTACGAAGGCGGCAGTGAGAACAAGAATCGCTTGCTGATGCGGCACGCTTATCTAAAGCTATCTTGGCCGGATGCAGATTTCAGTATCCTTGCCGGTCAGACCTGGGATGTTGCTGCTCCGGTTCTTGCCCCAACCCTTAACTATACGGTTATGTGGTGGCAGGGTAATCCGGGATATCGCCGTCCTCAATTACGCCTTACCAAGGGAGTTAATATCGATGACGATAAGAAGCTACTTTTCCAGGTAGCTTTAAGCCGGACCATTGGTGATGCCAGTGGTACTGGTACTGGGAACCAACCGTTTACTCCCGGAGATACAGGTGAGGACTCTGCGACGCCGACTGTCCAGGGCCGGATTGCGCTTTCATTACCGCTTTTAACCGAAGCCCAGTCCACAATCGGTATTTCCGGACTCGCCGGGACTGAGGAATATGACCTGAATGCAACAGGCACTAATTCCCGGGATTTTGACTGCTCATTGATTGCCTTAGACCTGAAATTACCCTTGGTCGATAAGATCTCCTTAAAAGGTGAATTATGGCAGGGTAAGAACTTAGACGCTTTTCTGGCCGGTATTGGTCAAGGCGTGAATATGACTACACTTAAAGAGGTTGAAGCTGATGGCGGCTGGCTGGCGTTTAGTTTTGGTCCGTTTGGTGACTGGCGTTTTAATCTCGGTGCTGGTGTTGATGACCCTGACGACGCTGATCTTAATGCTGGGAATAGAACGAAAAACCAGGTTGTTTACGGGAACGTCATCTATAGTATAAATGAAGCGGTTCAAGTTGGGCTTGAGATTGCCGACCTGGAGACAAAATACAAGGGACAGCAGGATGCCGATGCTTTACGGGTTCAGACATCGCTGATCTATAAGTTCTAACTTTAATAATAGCAAAGTGTTGCAGGATTAAATATGGTTAAGGCCAGGGGGGTGATATATAAAAATATCACCCCCTGTTGGCTAGATCGTTATTTCATGAAAAACTATGTTTTCTGTGTTTTTTGGGGACAAGACTTTTTTAAAATTTTTATTGACAAAAAATACTGATTATGCTAATCTAAGGTGAAAATATGACCCACTATATCCTGGATGATTTGGATATAGGTTGGGGTGTTTAATAATAAAAGGACTAAAATCATCATAAATAACTTTAATCTGGCAAAAATGGGGGTGATGGGAAGAGCAGCCGGAAGTTATACGATTATGGTGATATTGGCGTTAAATAAGAAGGTAACATCTGGGCAACTATAGGAACATAAATTTCTATAGACCTGGTTTAAAGTATAAATTAAAATTAAAATGTTTTTAAGGAGGTAAATAAATATGAAGAGAACACTAATTGTATTATGCGCTTTTAGCCTGGTCGTGCTTATGGCAATGCCAGTTCAAGCTGAAGTGCAGAATATAAAAATAAGTGGTGGCATCGCCATTAGAGGAATTTTTCGTGACAATTTCACACCTGCTAATTCTGGTGCCGCAAGAGCACTTGGTACATTTGCCGAGATTGGATCAGCTGATTATTACAACCAGATAACCCATTTAAATGTTGATGTTGATTTAACAGATAATGTATCAGCTTCGATTAAATTACTGAATGAAAGAGATTGGGGAGTAGGTGCTGCGACGATCATATCTCCATCAGCTTATATAACCGTCAAGGAGATGCTTTATTCTCCGCTGACCATCAAAGCTGGAAGAATGCCGGTAGTCGTTGCTGATGGTTTATTGATTGGCGATGGAACAATGACTGAAGGCCTGACTGCTTCCGAATTCTCAGTACAGAACGAGTTTGATGCTGTTGTCGCTGTTTTGGATTATGACCCATTAACATTGATTGTTGGAACACTAAAGCTTCAAGAAGGGATAGCACCGAATGCTGTTGGAACGGCGGATGGCGATATAGATGGGTATTTGCTGGATGCTATTTACAAGTTCGAAGATTACGATGCAACCTTAGATACCTATCTTGTGATGGCTCACTATTCTACTCCGGGTAGTCTTGCGACAGTACCACCAACACAGCTTTTTAATGGTCCAGCCGCAAACAGCACTGTGAGTACAGATGTTTGGGCATTAGCAACCAACTTGAAAATGGTTCCAATTGAAGCGCTAACCGCTGATTTAGGTATTGCTATCCAGGGTGGTGATTACATGAAAAGAACCGGTGCTGTAGCCCCAGCTGTTAACTCAAGAGATTTGAGCGCTATGGCATTTAATCTTGGTGTAAACTATGCATTTGATAATGAATATTCTCCGACACTGGGTGCAAAATACCTCTATCGTTCCGGAGATAATGGGGCTGGTACTGGCAAATTCAAAGGATGGTTGCCATTAGCCGAAGGTCAGATGCACAGTATTATCGTAGATCCAAACACCAATACCAATTCGTTTGGCTTAAATGCTAGCTTAGTGCCTGCAGACAGACTGACACTTGGTTTGGATATATGGTTCTTTAATTTAGCCAAGGCGCAAGCAGCAGCAACAGTAGTACCTGGAACAACAACACAAGTAACAACCACGAAGAAGGCAGTTGGTACAGAACTTGACATCAGCCTTAACTATGCTTACACCGAAGATGTAAATATAGGGCTTGTCGTTGCATACTTCGATCCAGGCAACTTCTACGCAAATGGTTTTGACAAAACAGCCAAAGAAGCAATGTTATCAATGGCCGTAAAGTTCTAAGTATAAACAGGACTTAAAAGCCCCCACCAAAGTTATTTTGGTGGGGGCTTTTTTTGTCTCCTAACTTCTTTATTTAAAAAGAGCTACGTTGACAAAAAGGAAATATTGAAATATAATAATACGGGATTTTCTACTTGACACTTTCTGGTTTTTTCTGTACTATAAAATATACACGCAAATTAAATTTTTCCCGATAACCTGCTAAAAAAAAGGGGGGTATGTGAATATCTTTTCGCCAAAAAGCCTTGAAGGTAAAATAATTCTTTGGTTAGGGTTAGCATTGATTCTTGTTTTAGGGATATATACATTCGCAAATGTTGCGGCGCAGAATAAGATTCTTCAAACCCAGGAAGAAAGGTTAGGAGAAATGCTGACCCAGGGCTTCTTACATGCAATTCATGATCCCATGCTTAAAGGAGAACAGGATTTAATCCAGGGAATTTTTGACCAGATTGCGAGTGAGGAAGAGATAGATATTCTCTATTTAACCGATCCTTCCGGAGTTATCAAGCGAAGCACAAATAAAGATAAAATCGGGGATAAAATTAGTTATGCCAAGATTATGGAAAACATGAGTAAAGACAAGAAGAGCGGCGGTGTTAAGTTCCAAGAATTAGTGATGAAAGAGGACAGTAGTAAAAAAATTTTTAGGACATATATTGCCGTGCCGAATGATGAAGAATGCCATCGGTGTCATGGCACAACAAGCAAGCTTAATGGTATTATCGGCTTGGATCTTGATTGGCATAAAGTTGATGCTTTTTTAAGTGAATCAAGAAATCGTGCGCTATTGAGTGGATTAATAACACTGGGTGTAATAAGTTTGGTTATTACGATGTTACTGCGCAGATTAGTTATTAAGCCGATTAATCTTTTGGTTAAGGCGACGGAACCAGCGGCTCAGGGTGATTTAACTCAGCGAGTGAAGATAACTTCAGAGGATGAGATTGGGAAACTGGGCAGTGCTTTTAACGGGATTATAGCTAATTTACACAGCATGGTTGGCAATATTAGAGATGTCGCCTCGAAAGTTTCTTCTTTTGCTCAAGAGATATCAACATCGTCGAAAGAGATGAATGCTTCGACCCAGGAAATTTCTTCGACAATTCAACAGATGGCAAAAGGAGTTACCACGCAGGCCAGGCGCATAGAAGATACTTCGAGACTCATGGATGGGATGTCAACTTCGGTAACACAGGTTTCTAATAATTCGAAATCTGCATCTAGAACATCTGAAAAATCATTACAGCAGGCCCAGAGCGGTGGGGAGGCCACCGAGCTTGCGGTAGAAAAAATGAATAAGATTACCGAGACAGTCAATAGTGCGGCAGCGGTTATTCAGTCCCTCGGTGAAAAGTCTCAGCAGATTGGCCAGATAACGGAGACAATTACTTCGATTGCCGATCAGACTAACCTGTTAGCGCTTAATGCTGCGATTGAAGCCGCACGTGCCGGAGAAGCCGGACGTGGTTTTGCGGTTGTTGCCGAAGAAGTAAGAAAGTTAGCTGAAGGTTCTGCGGAAGCAGCGCGGCGGATCGGGACTTTGATTAAAGGTATCCAGGTTGAAACCCCCCGGGCGGTAAGTTCAATCGAAGCCGGCAGCAAAGAAGTTACCGAAGGCGCGGTTATCGTTTCCCGGGTTTCAGATTCTCTTGCGCAAATTATCGACGCGGCTAAACAGTCATCGACGATGGTCAATGAAATCACGACGGCGACGCAACAACAGCTTGCAAGTTCTGAGCAGATCGTTAAAGCTATCGATGAGGTTGCGGCTGTCGCTCAGGAAGCGGCTTCGGCAACCGAAGAAGCTTCTTCTTCGGCCGAGGAGCAGACCGCCTCGATGGAAGAATTGACCGCTTCGGCAGAAGAATTAGCCCGCTTGGCAATGAATTTGCAGAGTTTGGTAGATAAATTTAAACTATTAGACAAAACAGCGGCAAAAGAAAAATAAATTGTTTTTATTATAAAAAGAGCTTTTTAAGGTTTGCCAAGAGAAAAAAAGAAAGTTTGAGTTTGTTGCAACGGAGTTGTCTTTTAGGTGGAGGGTAAATTAAAATGCCTGAAGATCGGAAAAGTAAAGAAGAAGTACAGCTGGTTGTATTTATGATCGGGGACGAGGAATTTGGCGTAGAAATAAATCAGGTAAGGGAGATCGTAAAACTTGTCGCGATAACGCGCATGCCGAAAGCGCCTCCGTTTATTGAAGGCTTGGTAAACTTAAGAGGGCAGATAATAACAGTTATTGATTTGTCAAAAAGACTTGATTTGCCTTCGAAAGGCCGGACGGAAACATCGCGGATTATGGTTGTCGAAGTCGGCGGCAGTACGGTTGGCATGATTGTCGATTTGGTATCAGAAGTGTTGCGTCTTTCAATGGATGATATCGAAAAGACTCCGGCACTTATTGAGACCGAAATCCATGAACGATATTTAAGGGGCGTTGGGAAGGTTGAAGATCGCTTATTGATCCTCCTTGATTTAAATGAAGTTTTAAGCATTGAGGAAATGCATAATATAAAAAAGCATGTCGATTCTTTAAAAGATGCGGGAACAAAAGAAGAAAAATAAGCAAGAAAGGAAGGGGTGTAGACTATGGGAGTAAGAGTGTTGGTGGTAGATGATGCCGTATTTATGCGTAAGATGATCGGTGATATTTTAAAAAAGGAAAGCTACGAAGTTATTGCGGAAGCTGAGAATGGGAAAGAAGCTGTCGATAAGTACAGTGAGTTTAAGCCGGATCTTGTTACGATGGATATTGTTATGCCGAAAGTTGGCGATATCGATGGAATCGGAGCCGTAAAAGAAATAATGCAGGGAGATTCAAAAGCAAAAATTTTGATGGTTAGTGCGATGGGGCAACATGCTTTAGTTGTCGAAGCAATTCAAGCTGGAGCAAAAGACTTTGTGACTAAACCATTTCAGCCGTCTCGTGTAATTGAAGCCGCAAAACGGGTTTTAGAAAGCTGATTTTTGTAAAATATCACTATTTTTCCCAAAATTCCGTTTTAAAATAGAGGTTTTTAAAATTTGTTAAAGGATAATATAGTTTTAACAGATAGCCAAAAAGATGTACTAAAAGAAATCGGAAACATATGCGCTGGTAACGCTGCTACTGCCCTTTCTCAGTTACTCAACAAAGTAATCTCAATGAACGTGCCGCGAGTTTTCTTTGTGCGCGTTGAAGAGGTGCCGAAAATAGTCGGCGGGGCGGATAAATTGGTAGTTAGTATTGTCCTGCAGGTTTTAGGTGATGCGCCAGGAATTATTCTGCTTCTATTTTCGCAGCAAGATGCCCTCGCTTTAGCGGGAATGCTTACCGGAAAAAAAGCCGCTAATGGAATTTTCACCGAAATGGACCAATCGGCAATTAAAGAAGCAGGTAGTATTTTGTCTGCAGCATATCTTAATACTCTTTCCTCTTTTACTCATTTAGGTCTGATCCCTTCTACTCCAGGAATAGTTATTGATATGGCCGGTGCGATTGTCGATTATATTCTTATCGAACTTTCGATGGTTACGGAATATGCCTTGTTAATCGATTCAGAATTTATTGATGCAAAAAAAAGTGTAAAAGGACATTTCTTTTTACTGCCGAATCCGGGAAGCCTGGAAGCAATTTTAAAAGCGATTAGAGAACATCATGGATAAACATGAAATTAGCGTTTCAATGGCTGACATGAAAACAGCAACCCCCCCTGTGATTTTGAGTTCATTAGGGGTGGGATCTTGCGTCGGTATTATTCTCTATGAGAGCCGTTCTAAAATTGGCGGGATGGCTCATATCATGCTTCCCGATATCGAGGCGGTAAAAAATAAAGCTAATCGGGCAAAATTTGCTAATACGGCGATTCCCGATCTGTTAAAAGAGATGCAAAAGATGGGGGCCGATAGAAGATTTATAAAAGCAAGAATAATGGGTGGGGCGCAGATGTTTGGTTTTGCAAGAGCAAACGTGATTTTTAATGTTGGCCAGCGTAATGTAGAAAAAGTTAAAGAAGTATTAAAAGAGCAACATATTAAAATCGCCGCTGAAGATACCGGCGGTTATCATGGCCGCTCTTTATTCTTTGACTTGGAAACCGGCGAGGTGCGCGTAAGAACAGTAGCGCATGGAGAACAAATTTTATGATTCGCGTCTTGGTTGTTGATGATTCCGCATTAATGCGCAGAAGAATTAGCGACATATTAGATTCCGATGAAGATATTAAAGTGATTAGTACGGCTAAAACCGGTGCTGAGGCAATAAAAAAGGTTGCTAAATTGAAACCGGATGTTGTAACTCTGGATATCCTGATGCCCGACATAGATGGTTTGACCGCTTTAAATTATATAATGCAGGAATTCCCGACGCCGGTGGTGATTATTAGTGCCAATGCTTATTTAGAATCTCAGAATGCCGTTAAGGCCTTAGAGCTGGGAGCGGTCGGGATTATTGCTAAACCCGGAGCAAAAGAAATTTCGGTTGATATCGGCGATGTTGAACAAGAGATTATCGAAACCGTGAAGGCGTCAAGCCGGGTAGATGTTAGCCGGATTCAGGCGATTTTCAAAAAAGTGACAAGGCAGCCACCGCTGGTTAAAAAGTTGTTTGTGGATTTAGATAAAGTTGTTGCGATTGGTAGCTCTACCGGTGGCCCGGCGGCGATAAAAGAGATTCTCCCATATTTTTCAGCGGATATTTCTGCTGCGTTTTTAATCGTTCAGCATATCCCCGCATCAATGACGAAAATAATGGTTGAGCGGCTTAATTGGATAACTAAAATCAAGGTAAAGGAAGCTGAGGCGGGCGATATTATTCAATCAGGATGCGCATATTTTGCTCCCGGTGAGTATCATATGGTCGTTGAGATACGCAATGGCAACCCAGTTATTAGCTTAACCCAAGAACCGCCGATGCATAGTGTTCGTCCATCGGTTACGGTAATGATGAATTCTGTGGCCGAGGTGTTTGGCGAGAGAAGTATTGGGGTGCTGCTTACGGGAATGGGACAGGATGGGGCTGAAGGGATGAAAAGCATAAAAAAAGCCGGGGGTAAGACTTTGGCGGAAGATGAATCTACCTGTGTTGTTTTTGGGATGCCCCGGGTCGCCATAAAAAAGGGGGCTGTTGATAAAATCGTCCCGCTTTTTCATATGGGCATTGAAATTATAAAGATGATTGGGTCTTAGGAGGATGCAGGATTATGGGTGTTGAGCAATATCGGGAATTGTTTGTAACAGAATCAGATGAGCATCTACAGATTATAAATAGTGCCATATTGCGTTTGGAAAAGGATCCAGATAATATGGAAATCTTAAATGAAATTTTCCGCAGTGCACATACTTTAAAAGGAATGTCGGCAACGATGGGATTTGAAAACTTAACCAAACTAACGCATAAGATGGAAGATGTTTTGGATATTTTTAGAAGCCAGAAGATTCCGGTCGGTTCTGAGGTGGTGGATACTTTATTTGGCTGTCTTGATATGCTCGAGATGTTAATTGAAGAAATAAAAACCAAAAAAAATCTAAATTTAGATATCAGTGCTATGGTTGTACAACTTGAGAGTATTATCCCAACGGTTGCTTCGATTCAAAGCCGTAATATTTTAAGGGAGAAAAAGGCGATCACGCTGACTAAAATGGAGAAGCAAAATTTATCCGATACAATTAAGGATCAGAAATTTAAAATTTTTAATATTGATATTTATTTATCCGCCGATTGCCAGTTAAAATCAGTCCGCGCATTTATGGTTTTTTCCCGGTTAGGTGAACTGGGCGAGGTCGTTAAATCTCAGCCACCGATCAAAGATTTAGAAGAAAATAAATTTGGTCAAATGTTCACAGTGCTGTTATTGACTAAGGTTCCTAAAAAGGATATAGAAAATGCTTTAACGCAAGTTATGGAAGTTGACCGTGTCGAATTTAAAGCGATAAAAGATATAAATAGCTTAGCTAGTGAACAGGAAGTTAGCGAATTGGAAGCTTCTGCCGGCGTTCCAACAAAAAAGGAACAGGATTCTCAGATAAAAACATTAGCTCAGCAGATCGGTTTTAAAAAGATTCAAAGTATTAGAGTTAGCACGAAACGTCTTGATAACTTGATGAATTTTATCGGAGAATTGGTTATCGCCAAGATTAGATTAATGCAGATTGCCCAGTCGCAGCAGATTCGGCCGCTCGATGAAATTTTAAAAAATATTGATCGATTAACCAGCGATTTGCAGGATGAAGTAATGCAAGCCCGCCTGATCCCTATCGCCCAGGTATTTGATCGTTTCCCGCGCATGATTAGGGATTTAGCCCGCAGTAAAGGTAAGCAGATAAATTTGGAGATTAGCGGTGGGGATATTGAGCTGGACCGTACGGTTTTAGATGAGATTGCAAATCCTTTGGTACATCTTTTGCGCAACAGCGTAGACCATGGGATAGAGTTACCGCAGAAACGCAAAAGCTGCGGGAAAAAACCCGTTGGCCTGGTAAGACTGGATGCTTACCGGGAAAAGACGAGTGTTATAATTAAAGTTTCTGATGATGGCAAAGGCATGGATCCAAATCTGTTGCGTGAAATCGCGCTCCGGAAAGAATTTTTAACCGAAGAGCAGGTAGGCCAGTTAAATGATGCCGAAATATTAAAAGTAATCACGTTGCCTGGTTTTAGCTCCATATCCGAGATCACCGATACTTCGGGACGCGGGGTCGGGATGGATGTCGTAAAAAGGAAGATGGAAGAATTGGGTGGCAGTCTCAGCTTTGACTCGCAATTGGACAAGGGCAGTAGTTTTAGCTTAAAATTACCGATTACCGTTGCGATTATCAAGGCGATGCTTGTGAAAATAAATGATGAAATTTATGCTACGCCAATTGCTAATATAGCAGAAACAGTGAAAATAACCAAAGACAAGATAAAACGCGTAGAAAAATTTGAGGTTATGAAATTAAGAAATGAAGTATTACCGCTAGTCAGGTTAAAAAAGATATTAGGGGAGAATAATGGAAGAGGTAGAAGTAGGGAGAACGCATTTGAAAACAGTCAAATATCGATTGTCGTTGTCGAGGGCAGCGGGACAAGGGCGGGATTGATTGTGGATGAACTTTTGGGCCAGCAGGAAGTAGTAATCAAATCACTTGGTAATTATTTAAAAGGGATTAAAGGCTTTGCCGGAGCGACTATTTTAGGTGATGGCCGGGTGGCCTTAATTTTAGATGTTGCTACTCTAATCGGCCAACATTAATGTGCTTGAGATATGCTTTGCAATTAAGTTTTTATTTTAAGGAGGAAATAAAATGTCTGAATTGTCGGAATTAAGTGATATTCAGCTGGATGCTTTGCGAGAGATAGGTAATATTGGTTCCGGAAATGCGGCAACTGCTCTTTCCCAGTTAATATCAGAGGTAATCCAGATCAGTGTTCCATCCGTGAAAGTTTTGCCTTTAGAAAAGGTCGCATATGCCTTAGGCGGTCCGGAGAAGGTTGTTCATGTCATCTATCTTGACGTATTAAGCCGGATGAGTGGAACGATGTTAACGATTATTACCCCCCAAAGCGCTTCTTTTTTAGTCAGCAAGTTAATCGGTGAGGAAAAGCTGGATATGGATTCTGAATATACGCAGTCGGCCTTGAAAGAAGTCGGTTCTATTCTTTGCGGTTCTTATTTGAGTGCGTTAAGCCAGGTGGTCGGGATCAGTTCGGTGGCTTCGGTGCCGATGATGGCTTGTGATATGCTGGGAGCGATGCTCGATTTTATTCTGGTTGAAGTTGGGCAGGTGGCCGAAGGAGTACTATTGATCGATACAGAACTTTTTGTCGCGGATACCAGGCTGGAATGCTCCCAACTTTTCTTGCCTAAACCAGATGCGTTAGATACGATACTTGGTTCCATTGGAATGCTATAACGGGTTAAAATACTTAACGATGATGAAAAATAAAGGTAATATTATATTCTCTTTAGATATTGGAACACGTAAAGTTGTCGGAATAGTTGCCGAGCAGTTGCAAGATAAATTGCGGATTATTGATCTGGAAGTTATCGAGCACAAGTCCCGGACGATGCTTGATGGCCAGATACATAACGTTAACGAAGTTACTAAGATCGTGAAAACCGTAAAAGAAAATCTGGAAAAGAGACTAGGTATAAAGTTGGAAAAAGTCGGGGTTGCTGTTGCCGGAAGAGCATTGAAAACAGTTCAGGCAAAGATTGAGAAAGAGATTTCTCTCAATGAGGAAATTGTAGAAGATGCCGTGCGCAATCTTGAATTAGAAGCGCTGAGCAGTGTTCTCAATGATGCCAGCCATAATTTCGGCCGGGGAGATTATTACTGTGTTGGCTATAGTGTGGTCTATTATGAACTTGATGGGGCGACGATTGGCAATTTGTTAGGGCATTTCGGTCAGCATATGGCGGTTGAGGTTATTGCCACTTTCCTGCCGCGCATGGTGCTTGATAGTATGCGCAGTGTATTAAACAAGGTAGAATTAGAAGTGATTAATCTAACCCTTGAACCGATCGCCGCGATAAATGTTATTGTCCCGCCAGATATGCGCCGGTTAAATATTTCACTTTTAGATATCGGAGCCGGGACTACAGATATTGCTTTGACTAAAGAAGGAATGGTGTTTGCTTATGGGATGGTGCCGGAAGCCGGCGATGAGATTACCGAATTTATATGTGAAAAATATATCCTGGATTTTAATGCCGCAGAAAAAGTAAAAAAATCAATCATGATTCAGCCGAAAGTGAAGTTTAAGGATATATTAGGCAGAACTTATGAAATTGATTCAGATAAGGTCATAAACGAGATATCTCATCGCGTAAGAGAACTGGCGAATTCCATCGCTAAGTGTGTGCTTGAACTTAATCAGAAGGTACCGCATGCCGTTGTTTTAGTCGGTGGGGGCAGCCTTACTCCACTTTTAGACCGAGAACTTGCTTGTTCTTTTCCCCTTGATAACTCAAATATTGGTATTCGGTTGCCCGCGATGATATCCGGCATCGAGAACAAAATCGGGAGATTAGAAGGCCCGGACATGGTTACCCCGCTTGGAATATGCTTGATGACGGCTCAATCTTCCGGATTAAAGTTTATGGAGTTCTCTGTAAATGAAAAACGTGTGCATGTGTTGGATATGCAACAAAACCTTGATGTCTTAAGTGTTTTGGTTGCTGGGGGCATTGACCAGCTTAAATTATATGGCAAGATCGGCCGTGCTATTTGTGTAGAAGTAAACGGGCAGTTGAAGATAATAAAAGGAAAGATGGGCAAACCGGCCCAGATTAAACTTAATGACAAAAAAGCAGAGTTAAGTTGTAAAGTAAAAAATAGAGACAGCATAACCTTTGCCGAAGCAGAAGATGGGGAAGATGCACAGGGAAAAGTTAAAGATGTAATCGATGCTGCGAATTTAACGCTGATGTTTAACGGACAACCGCTCGAGGTAAAGCCGCAGATATTCGTGAACGGCTTTCCCGTCGCTCTGGATGCGGATTTGGTTGATCGGGTTACCGTTGCGTACAAACAGTCTGTCGATGTACGGCACGTTCTAAAAGAAGCGGGCATTGATATGGAAGCGCTTACCGAACGAGAAGTGGTTATTAGGGTTAACAAAGAGCCGCGTGTTTTATCACAAAGCAATTTTCGTTTATTAGTTGATGGCAACCGGGCTTCTTTAAATACTGAAGTCTCTGCGGAGAGTGTCATTGAATTTAAAAATGATCAACCTGAATTCTATCGGATAAGGGATGTGGTGGAAATTCCGTCTCCGGGACTGAGTGTAAGCGTGCTTTTGAACGGGCAAAAGCATATGATTAGCGGTGCGCCCGGAAAAATTTTCATGAACGGGCAACTTGTTGAATCGGAAGAATTTCTTATTGATCGTGCGGAAATAATTACTTGTCCTGGTGAAAATGTGCCCCCGACAGTTTCCCACGTATTAAAATATCTGCCGCTCAACCCTGAAGAGCTTAAAGGGAAAACATTGAAAATTGTAGTTAACGGCAAACCAGGAGGATTTACTACTCAACTTTCTGACGGGACTCAAGTTACGGTTTGCTTTGAGGAAAGATAAGATCCGATAGTTAAAATCCGCCAAATTTTAACCTTTCTTTAACGATTCATTCTTCCTTAACTGTTAAGACAACACCGCTGGAAAGGGCAAAAGTATTGACTACCGCTTTTAAATAAGTTATTATATCAGCAACTATAAATCAAAATAAAAGGTTATGAAAAAATTAGTTATTGTCGAATCTCCAACCAAGGCCAAAACAATAGGACGGATTTTAGGCCAAGATTACATTATTTATTCTTCGATGGGGCATGTCATCGACCTGCCGCGGCGAAAAATCGGCGTTGACATTGAGAGGGATTTTAAGCCTACTTATGTCGTCATCCCGGGGAAAAAGAAAAACCTTGCCCGGCTTAAAAAAGAGTCTCGAGATTGCGAAGTTATCTATCTGGCGACAGATCCTGACCGCGAAGGCGAAGCAATTAGCTGGCATCTTAGAGAGTATTTGCAAAACAAAAAGGATAACCATCAATTTTTACGGGTTGTCTTTCATGAAATTACTCCCCAAGCGATAAAAGAAGCGTTTAATAATCCTCATTCGGTTGACCTGCATAAAGTTGATGCCCAGCAGGCGAGGAGAGTTTTAGATAGAATTGTCGGATATTTTTTAAGCCCGCTTCTCTGGAAAAAGGTGGCGATGGGATTAAGTGCGGGCAGAGTACAGTCTGTGGCATTGAAACTTATAGTTCTAAGAGAAAGGCAGATCCAGAATTTTAAACCGCAGGAATATTGGAAGGTCCAGGCAACATTAAAAAGAAAAGAACGACGGTTTGAAGTTTTTAATGCAGAGCTTGATAAATGCGATGGCCAGAAAGTTAAAATAGAAAACGAAAAAACTGCCAACGCTATCGTCGACGAACTCCAGAAACAGGAATATATTGTTTCCGGGGTAAAAAAGAAAGAGAAAAAACGCCACCCCTATCCTCCGTTTATAACAAGCACTCTTCAGCAGGCGGGATTTAATAAATTAAAGTTTTCTTCGCGCAAGACAATGTTTGTTGCCCAGCAGCTTTATGAAGGCATCGAGTTAGGCGCAGAGGGTCCGATCGGACTTATTAGCTATATGCGGACCGATTCTGTAAAAATTGCTGAAAGCGCACTTGGGCAAGTAAGAAAATTTATTAGCGATAGTTATGGGGCAGGGTATTTACCGGCAAAACCTAATATTTACAAATCAAAACGTTCGGCTCAGGAAGCACATGAGGCGATCAGGCCAACATCCATTACCCGCACGCCGGACAAAATAAAGGAATATCTAACCGCTGATCAGCACAAACTCTATGAAATGATTTGGCGGCGGACGGTTGCCAGCCAGATGAAAGCAGCTGTTTACGGGGTCAGTATTGTCGAGATTGTTGCCGGCCGATATTTGTTTGCGGCCAGCGGATCAACTTTATTGTTTGATGGATTTCTAAAGGTTTATTCCGAAGACAATAAAGAAAAAGGACAGCTGATTCCTGAGCTAAAGAAAGATGAACACTTGAAGCTTATCAAGCTTGATCCGACCCAGCATTTTACACGGCCTCCGGCGCGCTATTCCGACGCGTCATTAGTAAAGGCGTTAGAGGAAAAAGGCATTGGTCGTCCCAGTACCTATGCCCCGATTGTTTACACTTTAGTCGTGCGTAATTATGTGCGCCGGGAAAAAGGATATTTGGTTTGTACAGAGTTAGGAATGAAAGTAAGTGATATTTTGGTTGAATATTTCCCAAATATTATTAATATAACATTTACGGCGAATATGGAGCAAGAACTGGATAAAGTTGAAGAAGGCGAACTTAACTGGATTGAGGTGTTAAAGAATTTTTATACCCCATTTAAGAAGAAATTAAATTTTGCTCAGAAAAATTTAAAAAAAGAGGTTATTAAGACGGACCAGGTTTGTGAGAAATGCGGCCGGCCGATGGTTATTAAGTGGTCACGCATGGGGAAATTTTTGAGTTGTTCTGGATTTCCGGAATGCCGTAATGCAAAGTCTTTATCGGTTGGGGTAAAATGCCCGAACCAGGGTTGTGAGGGAGAATTAGTCAGCCGTCGTTCAAAAAGGGGCATGCGATTTTATGGATGCAGCAGTTACCCAAAATGCACATATGTATCTAAGGATCTGCCAAAAGAGCAGAGCAATCCAGTAGATAGTCAGGAGCAACCAGATACCAGAGTACAGTAACCAGAACAATTCTGGTTACTGGTTACTGGTTTTATTATGGAACGTTATATTGATAAATTTTTGAATTATTTAAAAGTAGAAAAGAATGCTTCGATTCACACCCTGATAAACTATAGTGTGGATTTAAAGGAACTTGCCGAATTTTTACAAAAAAAAGAGCTTAAAAATATAGACGTTTTGGATGTGCGAAAATTCCTGGTGAGTTTGCGCCAAAAGGGCTTAAAAAAAAGCAGCATTGCCCGTAAAATGGCGTGCTTAAGGTCATTTTTTAGGTTTTTGTGCCGGGAGGGATATATTAAGTTAAATCCGATGGTTGGATTAGTTGCTCCAAAGTTAGAACAAAAGCTACCGATATTTTTAGGCGAAAGTGATATTGCCAAGCTGATGGATATGCCTGATGATGAAAATATAAGAAAGATGAAGGATAAGATAATCCGGCTGAGGGATAAAGCAATACTCGAGACCTTATACAGTACCGGCATCCGCGTGAGTGAACTGGAGGGGCTTAATGTCGATCATATCGACCATATCGGTGGTGTCGTTAAAGTCTTCGGGAAGGGGAAGAAGGAACGCCTGGCGCCGATTGGGGACAAGGCTCTGCGGGCGATAAAGAATTATTTGGTCGAGAGAGCTAAGGTGGCCGGGACGGCAAAGCGTGCGCTGTTTCTTAACCTGGCCAGGAATAAAGACAAAAGCAGGAATAAAGGGCGTCTTACTGTTCGCAGTGTGCGCAACATAATCAATGAATACATTAAATATGCAAGTCTGAGAAATAATATCTCACCCCACTCTTTAAGACACTCCTTTGCGACACATCTTTTAAATCGGGGCGCAGATTTGCGCTCAGTCCAGGAGCTGCTTGGTCATGCCAATCTATCGACAACCCAGATTTATACGCATCTTTCAACGGAAAAGCTGAAAAGCGTTTACGATAAAACACATCCCCGGGCCTAAAATATAAAGATGTTACGGATACAGAGCGCAAAATTAGTAATAGTAAAACACATATTTTTTTACTCTGGCACGATTTTGCCCTTTACATTTAAGATGTCAAGGGCCGCAAAAAATGTCTAAAAATCGTCTCCCGGCCTGACGGGCTCGACGATTTTCTTAACATCATTTTTTGCTAAAATCGTGAATCGTTCAAAAACATGTGTTTTACTGCGGAATGCACTGCTCAAAGAGAATTTTTGCGCTCTTTTAAGATAGTAAATCGTGAATCGTTCAAAAACATGTGTTTTACTGCGGAACGCACTGCTCAAAGAGAATTTTTGCGCTTGTTTCACAATCTTTTTTACGGGCGATAATGAGAATTTTTTTGGATTTCTTATATCTGGTGCTTTCGGTTTTCTACCTGCCGACATTTCTGTTTAAGGGGAAACATCGTCCAGGATTCCGGCAGCGCTGCGGGATATATTCCCCGGACATTCTAAAGGCGTTGTCGGATAAGAAGCCGGTTCTTTGGCTGCATGCGGTAAGCGTGGGAGAAATAAAAGCAGCGGCTCCTTTACTTGATCTAATCCGAGAAAAATTTGCCACGATAAAAATCATCATTTCGACAATTACTCCAACCGGAAATTCTATTGCCCATCAGTTAGCGAAAGATCAAGATGTAGTTATATATTTCCCTTTTGATTTCAGCTTTATCGTAAAAAAAGTCTTATCGCTAATTAACCCGCGGTTGCTTTTGATTATGGAAACTGAGCTCTGGCCGAATATGATTTTAGAGGCGAAAAAAAGGGATATCCCGGTCGCGATAATCAATGGCCGGATATCAAACAAGGCGTTTCCGCGTTACCGATTAGGGGCTGTATTTTTTAAGCGGATACTTAAAAAGATTGATTTGTTTTGTATGCAGACCGAGATCGATGTAAAAAGAATAATTTCTCTCGGGGCGGATAAGCAGCGGGTGCATCTTACCGGTAATTTAAAATTCGATCAGGGCCGACACCTGAGCAATAAGAATATTCCTAACCTTGCATTAGGGGAAGAAGAGCTGCTCATTGTTGCCGGTAGCACTCACGAAAAGGAAGAAGAAATAATCGCTCAAGTATTTATTAAACTAAAGAATCATTATCCAAAAATTCGTCTTTTGATTGCGCCGCGCCATCCCCATCGGGCTAAGGAGATAGAACGAAGTCTTAAAAACAACAGTTTAGAGAGTATATTTGTTAGTCAGCTGGAACAAAATCGCGCGGCTTTAAAAGAAGATACCGTATTTATCCTTGATATGATGGGCGTGCTTAATCAATTCTATCGCTTAGCCGATATTGTCTTTGTCGGGGGAAGCCTCGTCGCGCATGGTGGCCATAATCCGATTGAGCCGGCGGCCCAAGGTAAGCCGGTTGTTTTTGGCCGGTACATGTTTAATTTTGCCCAAATCACCGAATGCTTTTTAAACCGCAAGGCTGCGCTTTGTGTTAAAGACGAATCGGGATTGTATGATGCGCTAAATGAATTACTCCGGAGTGTAGATAAACGTCGCGAACTTGCTCAAGCTGCGCAAGCGGTCGTCATGCAAAATCAGGGCAGTGCCGGCCGGGTAATGAAGTTTTTAAAAGAAAATGTAATGGATGCATTTAGGATTGACTGAAATTTTTTTAGGTAAACCGTTAACCATTATTATATTTTTGGTTAACAATCCCAAGGCAAGACAATGAAAATTTCTGTAGCGATATCCATAAGCTTACGGTATGTTTTCGCGCTGGGTATCTTTATTTATGTTACGGGAAGCTGTCTTAGCCTTGCTCAAGAAGCTGATTCCGACGCATATGAGCTGGAACCGGTATATGTGCGGCCGGCGTTGTTTAATAAACGTTATGACTGGTCTTTTCGACAGACAAAATATATAGAAAATATCAGGGCCGGCTCCGCGCAAGCGCTTGACGAGTTAATGCAAAATAATTCGTTAGTCGATATGCAGCGCCGCGGGCCGTTTGGAATACAATCCGATGTCCAGATAAGAGGCGGAACTTTTGAGCAGACAGATGTCTTGATCGACGGGGTAAAAGTAAACGATCCCCAGACCGGACATTTTAATCTGGATATCCCTTTATTTGGGGAGGATATCGATAAAGTGGTCATTGTTGCCGGCCCGGCGGCAAGTGCCTACGGTGCCGGGCGTCAGGGCGGTTCAATACATATTCTCAGCAAAAGGCCCGGGGATGAAAAAATAAGCGCCCAAGCTGTTGTCGGAGAACGGTCGTTTTCAAGTCAGTATTTGTCGTATAGCTATTGCGCAGGCGGAGGGAATTTTCGTAGTACAATCGGCAGAGCTTCCGCTGGGGATTATCGTCATAATACGGATTTCAACACCGTTACCTTTTCCCAGCGCGCGTTTATTGAGAGCGGGTATGGGGATATTGATTTTATATTTGGTTTTCTGGATAAAGAATTCGGGGCAAACGGATTTTATTCTGAATTTTATCCGGAGCAATATGAACACACAAAAACGATTTTTACCAGCTTAGGTTTAAAATCAGAGCTGGAAAGCTTTGCTATTAATCCGAAATTATATGTACGAAAACATAAAGACCGCTATCTGCTTGATCGAACAAGGCCCGGTGGGTATGAAAATTTTCATACCAATTATGTTTGGGGCGGGAAAGTCGATGGCGTCCGGGAATTAGCCGCGGGGCGCTTGTTTTTTGGGGTGGACACCGCGGAAGAAAAAATTGACAGTACGAGTTTAAATAAACATAAGCGCCGCCGAAACACGGTATATTCGGAATACAGTTTCTCCGCCGGCAGCGTTATTTTTGCTGCTGGCCTGACCGGTTATTTTTATGAGGATTTCAAAGATCAGCTGTCACCGGATATAAGTGCCGGATACTGGTTGAGTGATGCTGTGAAAATTCGTTCTTCAGTTAACCGTTCATTCCGGGCGCCGACGTTTACCGAGCTTTATTACCTGAGCCCGGCAAATAGAGGTAATCCCGAACTGGTGCCGGAGAGGTCGAATAATTACGAAGTCGGACTCGATTATATTCAGCCGTGGTTTTCTTCGGCGCTTACTGCTTTTACCAGGCGGGGGAAGAATCTGATTGATTGGGTAAGAGCGCCGTCAGCTACCGTGTACCAGGTCCAGAATGTGGCTAAGGTTGATACCGAAGGCATAGAATACCGGCTTAATATCTATCCGGAAAAAATCAACGCGGATTGGCATCGTTGGCGTAACTTGTTTTTCGAATACAGCTATATTGATCGCAAGAGGAGTGAACACGGACTTGTTTCTAAATATGTGTTTGATTATTTAAAGCATAAATTTATATTAGGTAGTGAAAATATTTTGCCGTGGGACGTAACCGCAAATATCAATCTTAACTATTTGCAACGCTCAGGTAAGGGGGGGGATTTTATATTAAACGGAAAATTATCGAGAAAGTTTGAAAAAGTCACGGTATTTTTTAAAGCCGACAATATCTTCAATCACGCTTATTCTGAAAAAGGAAATATTCCCATGCCTGGCAGATGGCTGTTTTTAGGGATGGAACTGGAATGGTAAGCTCGATTTGACTTTTCCGGTCTAATTTGGGATAATTTTAACTAGTATGAATAAAAAACAAGTTATCGCCGGGCTTTTACCCGCAGAAGTAAAAACAATAATTAGCCAACGTAACCTTCCGGCTTACCGGGCCCAGCAAATACTTTCCTGGATATTCGATAAGGGCGCCTTATCTTTCTGCCGGATGAGTAATTTGCCGGCAAAATTAAGAAATACTCTAAACACATATCTACAGCCGGTGAGCCTGACCGATAAAGATAAATTTCTTTCGGCGGATAAGACGGTGAAATATATCTTCCGCACTGCAGATGCGCAGCGGATAGAGTCTGTATTTATCCCGACTAAAAAAAGGGCTACGGTTTGTGTCTCTACCCAGATCGGCTGTGCTTTTGGCTGTGTTTTCTGTGCCAGCGGGATGAAAGGAATAAAGCGCAATCTCTCTCCGGATGAGATCGTCAGCCAGGTACTCCTGATAAAAGCCGACAATCTTAAAGATACGATAACTAATATTGTAATAATGGGCAGCGGGGAACCGCTTAGCAATTATAATAATACCCTAAAAGCGGTCCGAATTCTTAACGCTCCTGATGGTTTAGGATTAGCAGCCCGCAAGATTACGATTTCTACCTGCGGTTTGCCCAAGGAGATTTTGCGTTTAGCTAAAGAAAAACTGCAGATCGAGCTATCTATTTCATTACACGCGGCCGGAGATGATTTAAGAAGTAAGCTTATGCCGGTAAATAAAAAATACCCGTTAACAGAGTTAATTAGAGCCGCTAAAGAATATACGCGGATTACTAATCGCCTTATTACCTTTGAATATGTTTTGATTGACGGAGTAAATGACAGCCGGCAAGCAGCCGTGAAATTAGCAGAGTTACTGCGCGGTCTCAGGTGTAAAATAAATTTAATACCGTTTAATCGGGTAGAAAACTTACCATTTTCTCCGCCTAAACGTATGCCGTTTGAAGCATTTAAGCAAGTTCTCAGAGATAAAAATATTAATTTTACTGTCCGTCGTTCCCGGGGCTCAGATGTTAAAGCGGCCTGCGGACAGCTTGCTTATAATTTTAAATAAGAATATAATGTCACTACACTATATAATTGACGGTTATAATGTTATTAAACAAGTAAGGTTTCTTATGGATAAGAAACTTAGAGGCGGCAGAGACGGATTATTAAAACTCATTGAGCGCTATCGACTCCAGGGCAGTATACGTAATGAAGTTAGCGTTGTTTTTGACGGCAAGGCGGATGTGATAAGTCCACAGATTCAAACTTCGCTACAGGTAATTTTTAGTAAAAACGAAACCGCAGATGAAAAAATAAAGAGACAGGTTGAACGCTCGTCTAACCCGCGCCGGATTGTTGTTGTGAGTGATGATAAGCAGCTTACTTTTTATTGCCGTTCTTTGGGGGCAAAAATAAAATCAGTAAAAGAGTTTTTAAATAGAGCGCTAAGCGCTAAAGGAGTGCGCCGCGACATGACGGAAGATCATAAGCCCGAGTTAAATAGCGATATTGCAATAGAGATTACGGAATACTTGAAGAGTGTCTGGTTAAAAGATGAAAGTTAGACAAGCAAAGGGAAGCCTTAGAGCATGAAAAATGGATTAAATTTATTAATTTTAATCGGAAAATTAGCTTATTTTTTCGGGACACTTCTTTTCTTTAACTTTTTCTTTGGCTGGATATTTCTGGGATTCTTTTACTGGCTGCTATTGGGAGGGATTTTATTTATCTTGCTGATGTCGTCTCTTTACCTGGGCAAAAAAATATTATTCAAGCCATTTCACTCAAGAGATGACCCCCATAATAATACCTATAAAACAAGAAAAGGAAAAGCAGATGTAATCGACGTAGAAGCGGAGATTTTTTCGGATGAGCAGCTCGAGGGTGATGATCAAGATGTGTCTTCGTAATCTGTGAACACCTGTGGGTTAAGAAAAAAATGGGGCTCACTGCATTTTAGCTTAGATTGACAAAGTAGGCATTTGCGTATAAGATAAGAAAGAATGATATAAAGGAATCTTTTTTCCATGGATAGGACTATCGTTTTAATTTTTGTACTTGTATTGTTGCCCACTTTATCTTTTGCCATTCCCGCCGAAGGGGATTTTTTCCCCGCTCCACATAAATCTATCTGGGGTATCCAGTTTAACCATATTTTTTCGCGGGATTTTAATAAGGTTGAGGGCCAGGCCAGCATGACCCAATATTTCATCAGGGCAAGTTATGGATTAACAAAGAAATTATTTCTCGATGGTAAAATCGGGTGGGGTAATGTTGAATTTGACCGAAATCTGCCCAGTAAAATCGATTTTCCGACAAATTTTGCCGGAGGATACGGCTTCCGCTATCTATTTTATGAAGATACTGATTCAGGAATAAAATCGATATTCGGATTTCAACATGTCAGTTGTCATCCCCATAAAAGTGAAATAGATGGTGTCAAATATACAATAATTTGGGACGAATGGCAGGGGTCATGGCTTTTAATCAAGAGTGGGAAAAAGATGAGTTTCTATTTTGGCCCGCAATATAGTGTGGTTCAGCTCAAATACAAAGTTGACGGGCTGCGCCGGCGCTTAAAAGCAGAAGATTCCTGGGGTGCTGTTTTAGGCAGCGATTATCGGCTTACAAAAAACATCAGCGTAAATGTGGAAGCAAGATTTTTTGATGAGCGGGCGTTGAATGTGGGAGTGAATTATAAGTTTTAAAGAATTTCTGAATGATCGCTAAACAGCATTTTTTCACTTCCGGCATGATTTTGCCCTTCGACTTCGCTCTGGGCCGCAAAAAATTAGCTAAAAATCGCCTCCTGGCCTAACGGAGTCTGCGGTTTTTTTAACGTTAATTTTTTGCTAAAATCATGAATTGTTCAAAAATACTGTTTAGCTAATAGACGCTGCTTCTTAAAACAATTATAGTTAGGAGTGTTGATTGAGAAAGGTTAGATTTAAAAAACTGCGTTTGTGGGCAGCGTATCCATTTGCCGGGATATACCTTGTTCTTGTCTACCGCAATGGTCTTGATTTTAATTTTGGCATAGGATTTATAATCTTAGGTCTGCTTATCCGCTTTTGGGCCGCGGGATTTATTCTAAAAATAAGAGAACTTACTACGGCCGGACCATATGCTTTCATGCGCAATCCGTTATATCTGGGTAACTTTTTAATCGGGATGGGGTTTTGTTTATTCGTCAAAAATATCATCTTATTTTCAATCTTTGTTTTTTTATTTTTCATTTTATATATCGGAACAATCCGGGACGAAGAAATTCTATTAACTGATCTTTTTGGCCAGGAATATTTGAATTACAAAAAATCAGTTCCCCGGTTTCTGCCTTCATTTAAGAAATATAAATCTTCCCATTCGCCGGCCTATAGTTTAAGGCAGGCCCATTGCAACGGAGAGTTTATTAGGATTTTTGTGACGGGAATTTTGCTTGCCGCGCTTTGCTTTTTTCAATATTTTTTTAAAGAAAAAATTATTGATAAAAATGCGATATTCTGGTTTGGGTTTATGTTTGCAAGTCTAGTGGGTTTGCTTGGGCTCAATATAGTTCACCGCAAACAGTGCTTAGGAGAAGAAAATACCAAAAAGTGAGCCCAGCGAACGCTGGTTAAGGAATAAAAATGCAGAAAAATTGGAATTTTTACAATATAAATTTGTGCAAACAAAAAGCACTTGCCGCAGAACTTGGGATTTCTCCGATTACTTCACAAATTCTGCTAAATCGCGGGATTACCACCCCGGAGCAGGCAAAACGTTATCTGGCCTGCGATATAAAGGATACGCATGATGGGTTTCTCCTGTCCGGAATGGATAAGGCCGTAGAGCGTATCCGTAAGGCGATTAGATACAAAGAAAAAATTATGGTCTATGGTGATTATGATGTGGATGGACTGACCAGCTGTGCCGTGCTATATTATGTGCTTTCGGCTTTGGGTGCGGATGTATCCTGTTATATCCCCCACCGAGTAGAGGAAGGATATAGTTTAAATATAGATGCCTGTCGAGCGATAAAGAAAAGAAATGTAGCGCTGGTAATAACCGTAGACTGCGGGATAAGCAGTTTTGAGGAAATAAAATATCTCAGGTGCGCAAAAATAGATACAATCATAACCGATCATCATAAGCCTTTAAATGGTGTTGTTCCGAAGGCATATGCGGTGATTAATCCCTTACAGAAAGCCTGCCCATATCCTTATAAGGAATTAGCCGGGGTGGGATTAGCTTATAAACTGGCGCAATGTATATCGCAGGGCTGTTTGGATATATCTGAGCATTTAGACCTTGTCGCCCTGGGTACAGTGAGTGATGTCGCACCCCTGACGGGTGAAAACAGGATTTTAGTTAAATATGGATTAGAAGTACTTTCCCGGACAAAAAAGAATGGGTTGAAGGCCTTAATCGATGTTGCCCGAATCGCGAAAAAACAACTATCTACTTACCATATTGGTTATATTCTCGGGCCCCGGATTAATGCTGCCGGCAGAATCGGCTCAGCCGAGGAGGCATTAAGACTTTTGCTCAGCGATAGCTATGCTCAAGGCTACAAGCTGGCACAGGCCTTAGAGAAGGGAAATCGGCAGCGCCAACGGATAGAGGAGAAGACGTTAAAAGAAGCCTTGGCGATGGTCGAAAGCCAGGTAAATTTTAAATACCATCGTGCGGTTGTGTTACATAACGATAACTGGCATCCGGGAGTTGTTGGTATTGTGGCTTCACGTATTGCCGAAAGGTTTTACCGGCCGACAATTTTGATTTCTACCAATGAAAGCATGGGTAAAGGTTCTGGCCGTTCGATAAAAAATTTTCACTTATTTGAGGCCCTGCTAAAATGCGAGCATTTACTTGAAGAATTCGGTGGGCATGAAAAGGCAGTAGGGTTAAGGATTTTAAAGAAAAATCTGGATGACTTTAAGCAGTTCTTTAATGAAACCGCATACAACACACTGACCGCTGAAGACCTCCGGCCCGGCGTAAATATTGATATGGAGATTGCTTTAAATGCCATTTCCGAGAAATTAATATCTGAGCTCGAAAAATGTGCCCCTTTTGGTATCGGCAATCCACGTCCGGTATTTGTTTCCCGTGATTTAAAGCTTAAAAGCCAGCCGCGTTTCCTGAAGAGAAATGCGTTTAAGTTATGGCTTACTGATGAAAAAATCACCTGTGAGGCTATTGGTAATAAATCCTTAAATGTGGATATCTCTACTTTAAATGACGGATTCTCCATTGCCTATTCTCCGTCCATAAATAACTGGCAGGGGGTCTCTACGATCCAGCTGCAACTAAAAGATATGCGGCTTTTTTAGCATACAAGCCTTGATTTTTTTGCTGTCCAACTTACTAATTAACCTACCAATCATCCTTTTCCGGTTTAAGTCTGGTATTGATGTATAAAATTTTTTAAGCGCTAACGCAACTCATTGCTCTGCATATAGTTAAGAATTTAAAAAAATCTTTTCCTGCCCTTGTATGTTTCCTGGTTACATGGTATACTTTGACAACTTTTTTAAACTTTCTAAAGGCACTTTTTAAACCGAGTAAATGCAAATTCGGTTAAATTAGACACCTTTTTAAACACAAAGAAAGGGGCAGAACATGTATCGCTTTTCAAAAACAAACGTGCTGGTCAAAGTTATATCCTTCCTTATTATTCAATCCTTTTTATTTACTAATGTCTCCTGGGCCGCAGGGAATAGATTTTTAAATACCCCTGCTGATAAGGAGTTGCTTTCTCCGATACTGGAGATAAGCGAAAATTTCTTCCAAAGACATTTTGAGGTAATATTCCAAAACGCGCCGGGAAGAGTGAATTTACCTAAAGGTCCTGTTGATCAAAACTGGTGGGAAAAAGCGATCTTAGAGCAACTGGAAAAGAATCCTACGCCTTGGGGTTATGATCCACTGGTTCCGGTTGATGATGCTTCAAAAATAGTAACGGTCAATGGCCGGCGTTATATCCCCATAACATTAACCGCAAAGATGTTTGAAGATTGGAGCTCGGAAAATCCAGAGGGTAGAAATATTGATGCATCAAATGCCCGTTTTGAGAGTATTGCTCCGCAGGCAATTGCCGGAGTGCGCGGGACAATGAACTATGCCAATCAACATGATACACGTCAGATTAAAAATTCAGTTGAACGTTTATTAACCTCATTAGCCTTGGGGTTGATGGTCAAGATTATGTATAACAAGGGTGCGTATTTTCCCTACCAATATACCTATGGCCATGAAGTCCGCAAACATAGTGGTTTTTTTCAGCAGGTAACGACTCAATCTCTCACGGCAATGGGGTTTGTCGGCCATGTGGTTCCGGATAATGTTCCCACCGCTATCTGGAATACATCAACTATGGGAAAAGGATTTAACCTTCCCTTGTCATTCTGTGGTACTGCTTCACACGCAGAAAGTGAAATAGACGGTTTGAAAATAATGGATTATGAAGGTAGCCAGTTTCCGATTAGTACAATTGAAGCAATGGTAAAAGTGCGGCAGGCAATAATTGCTAAGGTTAAACAGGAAGGCAAGTTAACGTTTTTCTTGGCCGCTGAAGACGATGCCCGGATTACAGACGAATTATACCGTAATACCCATAATGGAATGGCTGTGTATCGAAACTATCAAGAGGCAACTACTGCCGAACAGTTTATCTTAAATTTGATCAGCACGTTAGATTCCAGTAAAGTGCATATTGACTGTATGCATGGTTCGGGATACCGGACATTATCTGCCTTTTTCCGCGAAATGGGTATGGGCGATTTGGTGGAAAAGCTTCACTGGATGCATACTGAGGAGAAATCGGACTTTGGTAATATCGGTAAGATAAAAGTGAATCCGAAAACCGGCGCTGAGCAGATTTTTGATTTAGGCGCAGATGGTACACAGGTTTATGAAGCAAAACTGGAAGATGGCACCTGGGTTAAATATTTTCCGGTTCTCTGTACCGCTGATTATCAAGAACAATTTGCGGCAATGCCGATGTATGATATTATCCTGCCCACGGATATGGATAATGACCGCTTATATTATGTGCAAATATTACCGAATAATGAGAATACGAAAGCCATTCTTGATGAGACTGGTGTTCTTTATAATGTGGTTAATCGAGAAAAACTCGCGGCCGTATTTATCCCGAATAAGAGTTTTCATTTTCTTAATGATATGAATTTCCGCAGGATTATCGAGCTTATGAAAAATGGAAAAATAGATAAAAACCGGACGATTGTTATGTTTAAAACCCTGGCTTCGACCCCGGCAGCAGATGAATTTATGGAAGCGCAGAAAAAAGCCCTGGAGAAAAAGGGATATAAAGTAGCAGTTGTCAATACTGCCGTAGGATTTGCCAAGTTGGCAAATCTTATGTATCGCAGTGAAGGGTTTATGCGTGAACATCCGGGTGAAGATGTTATTCTTTATGATGCAACAGGAAAACCGATTAATGTTGGTTCAAATCCGATTCTTCTCTCTGCCTGGGAAGAGAGCGGGGGAATTATTGTTGGTGTTGTTTTTGGTTTTCAGGACCTGATGGGGAATGCTTTTCTGGCAGAAAGAGAAAAAAGTGCAACCGAATCGATTTTTCTATCACTTGCCTTTATCAGTGAAGCTCAGAAAGCATCAAAGGCGCAAGGGACAGTAAACTTAGCAGAATGTTTGAAAGTATTATATGATCGCGATGACGTAAAGACCCCGATTGATCTGCGCTTAGATAACAAACTGTTTGTTCCCTCCACATCAGAGGAATCAGTAATCGAAGAAGCAGAAGGAAATCAGCGTAAGAACAGGATATTCGGCGCCTATTTATCTTTAGCGATTGCGAAGATGAGAGGAAAATTAACAATCGATCAGGCACGTACGATTGTTAAAGATCTCCATGATCAGGAATATGCAGCGAGAATGGACCAAGCTAGCCGGAAAGAAAAGATTAATAATGATCCGGAAGCGGTATTTTTGTCGATCGCTAATAACATCCTAGATGGAAAATTGGATGATAATGCGCAATTGCAGGAAAAACTAAAAATAATTTTTGCTTTAAATCAAGAAGTAGGACGTAACGGGATAAAACAGATTTTAGCTGGAAAGATTCAAGATGAAGTGCAAGCGGTATTAGATGGTAAAGCTGAATATGCGGATATTGCAAATGAAATTACAGCGCTTGGTTTTTTAGAAGATCTTATGGATGCATTTGCCCGGGAAAAACGCCAGACAAAAGGTGCCTTTGACCGTGACCTTATTGTCCGGTTTAAACAGCTTAATTTTGATTACTTACAGGATGTCTGGTTTACGGGTGACGGGGTTATGTTTGTGTTTGAAAATCAGGCGGAAAATAAACGTTGGTTAGTGTTATTTCGGCCTTCCGGTACCGAGCCGAAGCTGAAGTCCTATGGTTTTGGTAAAGACATTGAACGTTTGACTATTGATACCTGGTCTTTTGGGTTTAATGAAAATGTAGCTGGTGAGCTTCCGCAAAGTTTTAAGAATGTTGGGGCATTGATGGAAATCTGGGGTGAAGACGGCGAAAAAGCTGTTGATAAGGGCCGCAGAATGCAGGCAGCCTGGGAAGATTATGGCCAGGTAGTTGATCCTGAAGATCTTAGTGAGGCGGAATTGGAAGAATTGCAAAAAAGAAAATTAGTACGTAGTTTTAGTCCTCCGGATGATCATATTGAAATGGTAAATCAGTGGTTGAAAGATAAAGGTCTTGAACCGATGAGTATTACATCTGGAATTAACCAGGAGCATATGCCGGCGATGATGCAGCGGTTTATCATCGGATTGCTTGAGGTGATTCCCGAAGATGTCTATAATCAGTTGGGCAACAAAAAACAGGATGTTTTAATGAGTGAACGGACAAATGTTTCCTGGTATCATTCAGCACTAATACAAGGCTGTTTAGGGCAATATTTTGGCAGGGATGATGAAAATGGCGTAGCAGATGTTTTGGTTTTACGGGGATTAAACAATCAGGAGCAGCCGCTGGTATATAGCAAAGAAGAAGGGGCGCTCTATGTGAGCAAAGAATTTGATGATAGAATTAAGCAAAAATTAAGTGCCGAAAGTAGTAAAGCCGAGGCAATAGAGGATCTAATAAAGGCAATACAGGATATGCTAGGCATTAATCCAATATTTGGAAATCTTGCTTTACAAGGACATGTGGTCTCAAAAGACTTCATTACTCCGGAAATGATCGAATCCGGACAGCTTGCCAAGCAGGTCAGAGCACAAGTAGTGCATAGTTCGACCACTAATCCATCTTCAAACAAAGGTGTTTGGGATCTGATGGTGAATAAGACAAAGAAATGGATTCCTTTAATCGAGCAGATGGTAAGAGACGGAATGAGTGCTCAGGAAATTTATGATACCTTATTTATAGAAAACCTGGTCGTTCCGGCGATGAAGATATTTGCGCCGGTAAATGAAAGAACGGGCTATATTCACGGTTATGTAAGTTATGAGTTCCGGCCGCAGTTTACCGCTGATCCGGATATCACCGCCGAAAGTAACGCCCAAGAATTTGAAGCTCAGGTGCAGGCAGCATTGAATGAATTAGTTAGAATTGATAATCTTATTATGGAGAAATCAGGCGGTCAGCATAACTTCTTCTTAAAAGTTCCGGCAACCCATGTTGGGGTTGAGGCTGGAAAAAGAGCGATAGCTTTAGGGCTAAATATTAATTTCACCTTGATCGCTACCTTAGAGCAGTATGTAGCTTGTGTAAACGCATACAAAAAAGGTGTGGCGGAATATGTTGCTAATGGTCAAAAACGCGGGAAGGTAAATGAGTCTCCGCATGCTAAATCAGTAGCCTCTGATTTTGTAAGCCGCACCGATAGATCAATAGATACTTTACTATCCGATATTTCAAAACTTGCCGGGCACTTAAAGGAACGGCTGGATAAGGGATATTATGCTGATGTACAGGAAAAGGAAAAAGTAGAGACATTATATGGGGAGTATAAGAAACTGTTAGATTTAACTGATCACAGTGGAAAAATGACCGGGCTTCTTAAGGATATGGAAAGATTAAAAATGCAGTCGGGTCTGGCGTATGCGATCGGAATAATTTACCAAAGATTTCAGCAGGAATTCGTAAATGACGCCCAATGGAATGAGTTCGCCAAAGCGAACAATGTGCCTCTGCAGCAGATATATTGGGGCTCAACCGGTGTAAAAGTAGATGGTAAATATACGGCAAATCCGCATTATGCTGGTCCGTTAAGACTTGCCGGAACGACAAATACCGCTCCGCCGGATGTAGTTGATGTTATAGCCGAAGAAGCACCGTTTGATGGTAAGGTTGCAATACCTGATTTTGCAGAACATGGAAGAATATTAGAGGAACTTGCCGGCTTAGGCATAAGTCTAGCCCTTGTTCAGGATAATGTATATCGCGATGGTCTTGTTGCTTTTGCCAAGGATGATGAAGCAACTTTTGACGGAATAGAAGGATTTATCAGCGATGTTGCTGCGGCGAATGAACCGATAACCATAGATACGGCAACATTACAAAGTGACTCGTTAGGAGAATTGAAACAGACACCAGAAGAAATTGCTGCAATTAATAAGCGATTAAAAGATATACAAATGACGATGATGTTTGAAGACCATGATGTTGAAACTGAAGCAGGTCAGCAGAAGCAGTTAGCTAATTGGCGCGGCTGGGTCTATGCGGAGCAAGAATGGGCGAATGCCGGCATTGGAGATACAATGAAATTAGCACAGCTGATCAGAGATGATAATACCGAGGCATTTGTTGTCGTTGGGGTTGGTGGTTCTGACCAGACAACCAAGGCGATTGTCAATGGAAGTATTAGTTCACAGCATAATTCGTTATCTAAGAAGGCACGTGGCGGTGCACCGCAGTTATATTATACGGGTGATGGTTTTGACCCGAACAGCCTCTATGATATTTTACAAGTTCTTGATGAACAGGGGATATTATTTAAGACAAAGTTTAACATTATCTCTAAATCCGGGACAACCGCTGAAACCGCGAGTACATTTCTTTTAATTAAAAGTCATCTTGAATATCGTTTAGCCCAAATCAAAGAGCAGCTTGCTCAATCTAAGATTAAAGAATCAGATTTAGCAGCATTAGGGCTTACGGTTAAAGATTTAGAATCAGTTGTCTTGACCTATAAAGTTTCTACAAAAAAAGGGCAAGAGGAAAAAGAGGTTAAAGAAGGAACTTTTCGTACGGGAAGATTTTTTGTTTTCACCACCGGTCAGAACGAAAAGAGCGCTTTGTATAATTACGTCAAGATGATAAATGAGCAGATTGATGATGATGTATATGGCATGTTACCGGTGCCTGATGGAACTGGCGGACGATATTCGTTTGCTACGGCCGTGGGTATGCTGGCAATGGGTGTTACGGCAAATGAGAACAAGGGAGAAACAGCTGAAAACCGGATTGAAGAGGTGTTACAGGCTGTTGCTGATGTTCGCCAGGAGATATTAAATGGGGATATAGAAGGAGATAATGTATTACCATTTGCTATTGCCCGGGCAAATTATTTGGCTGAGACAAATCACGGTATAAGTATATTGGTTATTTATCCCTTTGCCAACTTAATGCAGGAATTTGCCAATTTAATGATGCAGCTTTCAACGGAATCTATTCAGGAGCAAGGACAGGGACTGACTATTCTGCCAGGTGTAGGCCCCAAACTGAATCATTCCATAGTAAACGGGACAAAAAGCGGGCCTCGGGATAAGATTGTTTGTTTTATTGAGGTTGCTGAATTCGACCAGAAAAAAGACGGTGTTATTACCGGCGGTAAAGCTTTAGGTGGTAGCCTGGTTGGGTTAGAAGGATTTCGGCAGTCTGATGTACAGCATGCGTCATTAGATGGTACATTAGAAGATCATATCGAAGATGGAGTGCCGGCGTATAAGATAACCATACCGGCTTTGACCCCGTATTATTTAGCAAAACTGATTGCCTATTTCGAGCATGAAGTGGCGATTGAAGGACAATTAAGAGGATTAAGACAGAAACCAGATGAGAATGGTGTATATAAGGATTTAACCTATTTGCAGTCAAGTGTAGAAGGTTATAAGCGAAGGACCCGTGCTCGCTTGAGCGAGATGAAGGTGGAGAAGGCAGAGTCGATGGTTCAGAATACAGCTGTAGAAGCGATAGAGCGTTCGATCTAAGATCAAGATAAATAAGCGATAATTTACAGCCTGCAGTTTTAATATAAACTGTGGGCTGTTTTTTGTTTTAACCAGACGATATCTTGTCTAATACATAACTATAAATCATACAAAATGTTACAACTATTTTTGTGATTATCCGCAATAGAAAAAGATTGATTTTTAGAGAAATAGTAGTATACTAAAAAATGCTGTTCGAAGGGGGCATGATGAATCAGCTTATAAAAATAATCAGTGCTATCGGAATAATCGCGTTATTTTCTTTATCCGGACTGTATCTGCGCAAAAAAATATTTAAGGCTTTACATGAGCTCGCCGCGCGGACTACCTGGAAGGGTGATGATATAATTATTAAGTCATTAAAAGGCCCGTTTTTGCTCTGGTGTATTGTTCTTGGTGTCCAGGTCGCCCTTACGATCGTATCCTTACCTGAAAATATTGCTCTGGTTGTAGAGAAGATATTGTTTTCGATTATAATCATTTCTATTACTATAGTCGTTGCCAAGATTTGTGTAAGTTTTATTAAAATTTATGCTGATAAATTCGGTCCGGATATGCCGATTACCGGAATTAGCCGGACAATTATTTATGGTTTAGTTATTTCAATTGGAATAATGATTCTTCTAAATACCTTAGGAATTTCGATTACCCCACTTTTGATAATTCCAGCATTAATTTACTGTTTTCTTAAGAGCGAAAAAGTTTATAGACCATTATCTTATCAAGCATGAATTCATCAAGGCTTTGCATAAGCGTTACGCAAAGGAAGGAATAGTTATCCCTTATCCGATCCGTGCGATAAATTATTCTCAGGAGAAGGCGAAAGAATAATTATGTTCGTTTTTGCCTATATAATTGATGGCTTAGCCGTGGTTCTTAATTTAATCTTAACCATATTATATTGGCTGATCTTGATTCGTGTGCTGATTAGTTGGGTAAGCCCAGACCCGTCTAATCCGGTGGTCCAGTTTTTGCGTCAAACAACAAATCCGGTTCTGGAACCGCTGCGGAGACTATTGATGCCGTTAACTTATCGGATTCATATTGATCTTTCACCGTTGATTGCTTTTATTATTATTATTTTTTTACGCCGGGCATTGGTCGGGACCTTACTGCATTTATCATATATGCTTAAATGAGTAGACCGGCAGCCTGAAAAGGACAAAAATGGGGAAATTAAACAAATTTTTAGATGTGGCAATTAGAATCGTTGCCCTTTTGTCTATTCTTGTGCTGGTCTTGCAGTGGGGCGTGAAGCTTGGTGAGCAATATCAGGACTTATTTAATAAAATTGATACTGCGGTTCTTATCATCTTTCTTGCCAAAGTAATTCTGCAATTTATATTTTTTCCGTCGAAGAAGAATTACTTTAAAGAATATTGGATGGACCTTATTGTTTTAATCCCGATTTTTTATTACACTCAAGGCTTAAAAACGGCATGTTTATTTTTAGTTGTAAGACAAATAATCGTAGTTTTTAGGTTTTTTTTCCGCATCAAAATTCTGGAAAGATTAATCAGTCTATTAGGGCTTAAGCCCGCCCAATTACTGGTCGGAAGTTTTTTGCTCGTTATTCTGTTCGGTGCATTTTTACTTTCCTTACCCATATCCACACAAGACGGCCAAGGTTTAGATATTAGCGATGCTTTATTCACCGCGACCTCAGCCACCTGTGTTACCGGATTGATTGTTAAGGAGACCGGTGCATTTTTTTCCCTTTTCGGCCAGCTGGTAATTCTGGGATTGATTCAGGTTGGGGGATTAGGGATTATGACCTTTTCCGTAACTTTATTTTTAGCAGTTGGCCGGCAGATAACGCGGAAAGAAACAGTAACAATGCAGGAAGTTTTAGATCAGAATAGTATTGCAGATATTTTTGGACTGGTTAAATTTATCGCGAAGATGACAATTTTTGCTGAATTACTGGGAGCTGTTTATCTATACATTGCTTTTGAAAAATATATTGCGGATTCTGCATACAGATTTTATGTTGCTGTATTTCACTCGATTTCTGCTTTTTGCAACGCTGGATTTTCTCTTTTTTCAGACAGTTTAATGTTGTACGCCAGAGATGTGCATATAAATTTGTGTTTTTCAGCTTTGATTATTTTTGGCGGATTGGGGTTTATTGTGGTTAAGGATGTCTGGGAAAAATATGCTAAGCACAACAGAGCAAAAAGCCTGGGCTTAAAATTGCATACAAAGCTTGTGATTTCAATGACTATCGCCTTGCTTGTTATCGGTACAATCTGTATCTTTTTTGCTGAGACCAACCTCGCCTTAAACGGCCTGCCGCTAAAAGATAAGATCTTGGTTAGTTTTTTTCAATCGGTTACGGCAAGGACCGCCGGGTTTAATACCATGGACATCGGCCGGCTTACCAATGCCAGCATTTTCAGCTTGATTGTTTTGATGTTTATTGGTGCTTCGGCAGGTTCTACCGGTGGGGGGATAAAGACAACGACTTTTTGGATAATTTTAAAAGGATTCACCAGCAGTTTAAACAATAAAGATGATATCAGTGTTTTTAAAAGAAAAATTCCGCAGATGATTGTCGGAAAGGCATTAAGTGTGTTTGTATTAGGTCTGGGTATGGTTGGTTTATTTGCTTACCTTTTATCAATTTTTGAAACCTTGCCTTTTCGGGATATGCTATTTGAAGTTGTTTCGGCTTTTGGTACCGTCGGATTATCTTGCGGCATAACGCCCGCTTTGCATATTAAAGGCAAAATATTAATTACGATACTTATGTTTTTAGGCCGACTTGGACCGTTAACGATTGTTTTGGCGTTTTCTCGATACCGGAGAAAAATAAATTATACCTATGCCGAAGAAAAAATTATGGTCGGCTAAATCAAATGAAGACACAACTTAGAAAGCGATAGCGAAGCTAAGTTGTTCGTCTGCATTTGACCCTTGACATTTTTCTCTTAGAGATTAATTCTATCTTAAAAAATGTCAAGGGTTCAATTCGCAGACGGCCAAAGGCCTATATTTTTCAGCCACTTTGTGCCTGTAAAATATCTGCTTATTGAAGGAGGTAAGACGATGTATTATCCAGTTACACGGTTGAGAAGATTACGCCGGACTCAGCTGCTCAGGCAGATGGTTCAGGAAATAGATTTAAATGTGCGTTCTTTTATTTATCCAATCTTTGTGGTTGAAGGGAAAAACATAAAAGAGTCGATTAAGTCTATGCCCGGCAATTTCAGAGTATCTGTTGATAACCTGGTAAAAGAGGCTAAAGAAGTTGTCGGTTTACATATTCCCGCGGTGATGTTATTTGGAATACCAGAACGTAAAGATGAACGCGCGACCACTGCTTATGCAAAAAATGGTGTTGTTCAAACGGCAGTTAGGGCCTTGAAAGACAAGTATTCTAACCTTCTGGTAATCACTGATGTCTGTTTATGCGGTTATACCTCTACCGGTCACTGTGGAATCGTAAAGGGGAAAGTAGCGGCGAATAAGGAAGAAGCTGGCGCAGGCGAGCCGCTGGAGGCGGATTCTGAAAAAAATGAGGAGATTATTTATAATGATGCTTCTTGTGAACTTTTAGCTAAAACCGCTCTTTCACATGTTGAGGCAGGTGCCGATATGGTTGCTCCGAGTAGTATGATGGATGGCCAGGTAAGCGCTATTCGTAAAATTTTAGATACCAATAATTTTAAACACCTTCCGATTATGGCGTATAGTGCCAAGTATAATTCCAGTTTTTATGGCCCCTTTCGTGATGCCGTGAAGTCTGCGCCTAAATTTGGTGATCGAAAGAGTTATCAGATGAATCCGGCTAATGCGCAGGAAGCGATGAGAGAGATTGAGTTGGATATTCAAGAAGGAGCGGACATTGTTATGATAAAACCAGCTCTTTCATATTTAGATATAATTGCAAAAGCAAAACAGCGCTTTAACATTCCGCTCGCTGCGTACAATGTTAGCGGTGAATTTTCGATGGTTAAAGCGGCTTCGGCAATAGGATGGGTCGAAGAAAAGTCTATTGCTTTGGAAATATTGACGAGTATAAAGAGAGCGGGAGCGGATATAATCATTACCTATTTTGCTAAAGATGCAGCACGCTGGCTGAGCGGAAAGTTCTTATTATAAAACAGCCAATAACCAAAATATACAGAGCGCAAAAACACGACTTATTAGTAAGGGTAAAACACATATTTTTTCACTCTGGCACGATTTTGCCATGACGTTAAGTTTACAGAGCGCAAAAATTCTTTTTTCGCTAAGCCTGTGACTATGTCCTACAGCCACAGCCGCGCGTTCTCGCTATTTTGGCGTCCCTGCCAAAATTACGCTCGAAAGCGCCGCTCAAGAAGAATTTTTACGCTCTTTTAAGACAGCAAATCGTGAATTATTCAAAAACATGTGTTTCACTACGGAAAGCGCCGCTTAAAGAGCATTTTTGCGCTCTACTATAAATACCAGTTAGAGAGTAGGAGAGGTTCAGAATGTTGATCTCCTGGAATATTACCAAAGCCTGTAATTTAAAATGTGAGCATTGTTATCGTGATGCCGGCTCTGCTGATCATAACGAGCTTACTTTGGAAGAGGGAAAATCTTTACTTTCTGATTTAAAATCGCTTGATTTTAAAATCGTTATCTTTTCCGGGGGTGAACCATTATTAAGAAGTGATTTGTATAAACTAGTAAGTTTTGCGGGAAGTTTGGGATTGATCAGTGTTCTGGGCACAAATGGGACATTGATCGACATCGACGTGGCGCGAAAATTAAAGACGTCAGGATTAAAGCGTGCCGGAATAAGCCTTGATTCAGTAAACCCGCAAATCCACGATAAATTTCGCTGTGCTAAAGGTTCCTGGAAAAAAGCGGTAGCGGGGATGGAAAATTGTAAGCGTGTTGGCCTCGAATTTCAGGTTCATTCTACAGTTACCAAAAAAAATATTAATGAAATTCTGGAGATTACTGATTTTGCTGAAAATCTTGGGGCTAAAGCCCACCACATATTTTTCCTTGTCCCCACGGGCAGAGGCCGCAAGATCGACACCGTCATCCCGGCACCTTTAGAATATGAGCTATTGCTGGACAGAATTTTAGAAAAGCAAAGCAGTGTTTCTTTAGAATTAAAGCCGGTCTGTGCTCCGCAATTCATCCGGATTGCCAAAAAAAAGAAAATTAACGTACGCTTTCAAAAAGGGTGTCTTGCCGGAATAAGTTATGCCTGCATTTTGCCGGATGGCCAGGTTCACCCGTGCCCTTATCTACCGATTAATTTAGGCAATATTAGAGAGGAAGGGTTTATTAAAATATGGCAGCAGAATAAAGTATTGATGGGGTTGCGCAATTTAGAGCTTAAGGGCAAATGTGGAATATGTGAATTCAAAGCTATATGTTCAGGTTGTCGGGCAGCAGCATTTTATCAGTCCGGCGGTGACTGCTTAGCTGAGGATTTAAATTGTACTTATGAACCGAAAAGAAAAGATAATTCTAAGGGCAGTACAGTCAAATCTTCCCTGTGCTAAGCGGCCTTACGCAAGTCTGGCCCGGCGTCTTGGCATCAGTGAGAGATTTTTACTTTTGAAGATTAAAGAGCTAAAAAAAAGAGGCTACATCCGTAGAATCGGAGCTGTTATTTCTGCTAAACATTTAGGTTATAAGAGTATGTTAATCGGGGTTCAGGTGGAAAATGAAAAAGTAGAAAAAATAGTTTCTTTTATCAATGCCCGGGATAACGTTTCACACAATTATCTAAGAGATTCAAAATATAATCTCTGGTTCACATTTAGTGCGAAAACAAAAAAAGAGATTCATGATTTCGTTCGTAAATTAAAAAAGACATCCGGAATCAATGATGTTTCAACCTTGCCCGCGGAGAAGACATTTAAGATAAATGCAGAGTTTGTGTTTTAAGTAACCAGAAGATATGTTGACTAAAATACAAAAAGAAATTTTACAGTTTTTGCAAGGAGACTTGCCGCTGATTAGCGCTCCTTACGCGCATCTGGCGCAACGGCTTGATGTAGATGAGGATAGGGTTATAAAGGAAATTAAGGAATTAAGGAGCTCAGGATTCATCAGAAGATTTGGCGGTATTCTAAATCACAACAAGATAGGTCTAAGAGGAAATTGTATGTGTGTATGGAAGGTGCCCAAAAAGTTGATTAATAAAATAGCCAGAGTTGCTTCACGCCTTCCCCAGGTAAGCCATTGTTACCTAAGGAAAGCGGTTAAAGACTGGCCGTACAATTTTTATACAATGGTTCATGGGCGTTCACGGACAGATTGTGTTAGAGTTATACACCGGATAGCTTTTGAGAGTGGTGCAAGTGATTATAAAATGTTATTTACTCTAAAGCAGTTTAAAAAGAAAAGTCCGCGCTATGAAGTATAAAGTTTCTGCCACAAATCGTGGCAGATCCGTCGTATGTTGTGGCGGAAAAATTAAAAGCCTGCCGGCCGGCAGGCAGGTTAAAAATTAAAAATATGAACAATAGGAAAAAATCTTATAATTACTTCAAACAAGCAGTGAAATTGATGCCGGGCGGAGTAAATAGTCCGGTGCGCGCTTTTAGTGCCGTTGGTGGTAATCCGTTGTTTATTGCCAAGGGCAGAGGTTCACGTATCTACGATGTTGATGGAAATTCCTATATAGATTACGTATTAAGCTGGGGCCCCTTGATTTTGGGGCATGCCCCAAAGCCGGTTATTGATTCGGTTAGAAGCACACTGCTAAAGGGGACAAGCTTCGGGGCTCCGATTAAAAAAGAGATAGAGCTTGCTAAAATTATTACGCAAGCTTTCCCGGGCATAGAAATGTTGCGTCTTGTAAATTCAGGGACCGAAGCAACAATGAGTGCTATTCGCTTAGCCCGGGGATATACTAAAAAAGATAAGATTATCAAATTTGACGGCTGTTACCACGGACACAGCGATAGTCTTTTGGTAAAAGCCGGCAGTGGAGCAACCACTTTTGGCGTACCAACAAGCGCAGGCGTCATAAAAGATTTTGCCAAAAATACTATTGTTCTGCCATATAATGATATTGATAAGCTAAATTCTATAATTTCTTCCGCTTATAAGCAAATTGCTGCTGTTATTTTAGAACCGGTTTGCGGCAATATGGGCGTTGTTTTGCCCAAGAAGAACTTCTTAGCTGACCTTAGAAAAATCACTAAAAAGCATGGTGTGTTGCTTATCTTTGATGAAGTGATTACTGGTTTTCGTTTTTGTTTTGGCGGGGCACAAAAGTTGTTTAATATTAAGCCGGACATCACCTGCCTGGGGAAGATTATTGGTGGGGGCCTGCCGATCGGGGCCTATGGGGCGAGCAAAGAAATTATGAGTTATGTTAGTCCCTCAGGACGAGTATATCAGGCCGGGACGCTTTCGGGAAATCCAATCGCCGTTTCCTGTGGTTTAATAACATTACAAATTTTGAAAAGATTGGGTTATAATAAGATAAATAACCTCGCTGAGAGTTTTTGCCGTGAAATTGAAGAAGAAGAAGGCAGAAGCCGCGATAGGGATTTTCATATAAATCATTTTGGTTCTATGTTCACGCTTTTTTTTACTAAGCATAAGGTGGATGATTACCGGAGCGCTGTTAGTGCTAATACAAAGAACTATACATCATATTTTAATGCGTTGCTTAATCTGGGCGTCTACTTTGCTCCATCTCAGTTTGAGGCCAACTTTTTATCTTTTGCACATACAGAAAAAGATATAAAATATACAGTAAAGGCAGTTAAGAAAAGTTTAAGTAAAAAGAGGTGGTAGAGTATCCCGCCTCATAAACAATGGGTAAATTCCCCCAGGAATTCAAAGAATTCCCAGGGCTGGATCCTCGGAATTTCTAATGAAATTCCAGAGGGTCTTACGATAATTTACCTCATACGGCGGGATCACTGCCTGCCGGCAGGCAGAAATTCGCGCTTATAATTTATGTCGAGAAAACCTCCATAAATTATGCGCTCATTGAGGTGATAATATGTTTAGTGTTGGCATGCCAGAATTGATTTTAGTGTTTGTGGTAGCTTTACTTATTTTTGGTCCGCGTAAGCTTCCTGAAATTGGCCGTACTTTAGGTAAGGCAATGCGGGAATTTAAAAAAACAGCAGATGATTTTAAAGAAGCGATTAATCAGGAGCCCCCGGAAGAAGTGATTAAAGAAGTAGAGGAAAAATTAAAGGCCAATGAAGAGCCTTTGAAGAAGAAAGGGAAAAACCTAAGTGGTTAAAAGTCCAGGTAAAGAAGATAGACCGCGTTCGGTAATGGATCATTTGGAAGAATTAAGAAACAGAATAATTTTTTCTCTACTTTTGATAATCGTCTGTACGGCTCTGGTCTATAGTTTTATCCCGCAAATTATGGACATTATCACTAAGCCCGTTGGCAAGCTCTATTTCATGAGTCCGACGGAAGCTTTTTGGGTACAAATAAAACTGGCTTTCTTTATTGGCATTTATTGCTCACTGCTTTTTATATTTTATAATATCTGGAGATTTGTAGAACTAGGCTTAAAAAAACGAGAGCGGCGTTTTATTTTACCGATGACCATCTTTTCCTTTTTGCTATTTACTATCGGCGCTAGTTTTTGTTATTTTCTTGTTATTCCAATCGCACTTAAATTTCTTCTTTCATATGGTTCCCAGATTCTGGTCCCCTTGATCTCAGTAAGTAAATATATATCATTTGTGGGGTGTCTTATCTTTGCTTTTGGAATTACTTTCCAGTTGCCTCTGGTTATGATATTTCTAGCGCGGATGGGAATGGTCAATAATAAGAGCTTAAGAAAATTCCGTCGTTTTGCTGTATTGGGTAGTTTTATTATCGGCGCCGCTTTAACCCCAACTCCGGATATGGTAAACCAGTCACTTTTGGCGTTGCCGATTATTGTTTTATACGAATTGAGTATTTGGTTGGTTAAAATCTTCGAAAAAAAGGAGGTACAAAGTGGGTAGATTTGGTATCGCTGAACTTGGTGTAATTTTGGTTATTTTATTATTACTCTTCGGGGCAAATAAACTTCCTCAAATTGCCCGTGCTGTGGGAGAAAGTATCAAGGAATTCAAAAAGACCCTTGTTTCTAAAGAAGAAAAGGGCAAGGAAGAGGAAGAAAAAAAGGAATAATACCTGTCGCAATAAGTGGGTAGAGGTGGGGTCTACCAGCTAAAATTTCCTTTTGTAGATTTTACTTCGGGGGTTTTCTCTGTTTTCGTTACCACTTTTTTCTGGTCTGTTTTTGTCGTTTTTACTTCTCCAAGCTGCAGTTTCTGATAGTCCATCTTTATCTTTTTTAATTCTTTTTGCAGAACTGAACTCTCGACTTTTAATTTAGTCAGCTTCTCATTCAAGGATGCGTTTATGCTTTTTAAACCATCTAATGCTTTAGCGTTGGCATTGTATTCATGCTTTGCGGTTTTTATCTTTGTTTCCAGAAATTGATTTTTTGATTCTATTTCAGCCAAGCTCTCTTTTAATGACTGGTCTGATCTTTTGAGGAGGGCAACTGTATTTGTTGTCTTTTTTAGATCGGTCGTAATAACGGTATTGGATTTTATGAGTTTTTCCAGCCGTTCACTTAAATCATGGCTTTTCTCTAATTCGACCTTCTTTCTGGCATTTGATCCGATGCTCCAAATCAGGCTGGAAATAGATATTACTAGCAGAACGATAATAATTTTCTTAAACAAAGCTGTGTTATCCACTTTTGTTTGTCCTTTATCTAAAAAACCTGCAAATTATTTTATTTCTTCGCTCCCGGGGATGACTTGTGCTTCACCGGGTTTTTGTTTTATAAACTTTTTCGGCAAAATAGTAATTTCTACACGTCTATTTTTCTGACGACCGTTTACTGTTTTATTTGAAGCAACCGGGCTGTATTCGCCATAACCCACAGCGCTGAGGCGTTTGGGAGCGACGTTTTTATTATTAATCAGATAATGCAGGACACTTACTGCTCTGGATGTAGACAGTTCCCAGTTTGACTTCCATTTTGAATGTTTTATGGGTTGATTATCGGTATGCCCTTCGATTGACACATCCCGGGTGGAAACTTGGTTATTTAAAACAGTAGCGACTTTGTCTAAAATTGGATATGCTTGTTTTTTAATTGTTGCTTTTCCTGAATCAAAAAGCACTTCGGAGACAAAGGTAATAACAAGGCCTTTTTTCGCCATTTTCAAACGGACTTTCTTCTCCTCGATTTCCTTTTTTAACTGTTCTTCTAATTCTAATTTTGCTTTTAATAATTCTTCACGGGCTTTTCGTTCCTGCTGCAGTTCTTCACTAAGCGTATCAATTTTTTCTAAATCCTTTGGATTTCTTTTTTGCAGTATTATTGAACAGCCAGCGAGACTAAAAATCATAAAAATAGCCACTAAAAATTTCAGTTTACCAGACATAGACACCTCCTTAAATGGGTCTTTTGATTTTTAATTAATTATCATTTTCCGTATCAGATAAGTAGAGATACGGTTTTAATTTTGCCCATGTTTTCGGACCAACTATTCCATCCACGGTTAGGCTGTTTACTCCTTGAAAACCCCGAATAGCCTTTTTGGTTTTTGCACCCAGTTTCCCGTCAATCGGCCCCGGGGTAAAGCCGGCATTTATTAACGCCCTTTGAATATCAGCAGTCCGGGAACTTTTTGCTGCGTTAGTATAATCGCTCCCTGCCGTTGGTATAACCTCTGTGGGCGAAATGGAAACTAAGCTTTCAGGCGGCTGCTTTTGTTTAGACAGCAGTTGTATATTCATCTCCGGCTTGGTGATTATTTCGATTTCCGGTGAAACAAATTCTTCTGATTCTGTTCTTTTCGCTCTCGCCGGGCGTTTACCCATGGCCTTAGCCGGAAGGACAAAATATATTGTGTATATAATAATTAGAAAAATTATAAAAAATATCTTATTATTCAAGAGTAATCTCCCGCGATGATGGAATCTGGAAAGCACCATAAATATTATCACTTTTGAATTTTAAAGTCAAGCTTTTCCCCGAAGCAGAAGATAACTAACCGCCACGACACGGCTTGCGACCATGGTTAGCTTTTTTAGATTTCCACTTTAGTTTGCCTTTTCGCGTTCTTTTTGCCAATTTATTTTCCTCCTTTAATGAAACCCTTACCTGTGTCTTCTACTATTTTGCCAAAAAAATCAGTTTTGTCAATCTTAATTTCAAAAACCCTAAGTGCCTGCGTAGTCTTAGGTTTCAAAGAGCTGCGAAATTCCTCATCTAAGAGTTGGCTGCGCAGTCAAATTATATTTAGAGCACACCCCTTTCTTATATAAATGATATCCGAGCATTGCGACCATTGCGGCATTATCTACACAAAGATCGGGATTGGCAAGTAAAATCTTTATATTTTCTTTTTTACCCGCTTCAAGAAGTCTTTTTCTTAATAAACTATTGCTGGCAACACCACCGCCGACAGACAAGATATGTACGCCAAACTTTTTGCATGCGGAAATGCTTTTTATTAGAAGGGTATCAACTACTTTTTGCTGAAAAGCATAGGCTATTTGTGCTTTTTGCTTTTTACTTTTAACTTTTAACTTTTGACTTTTATATAAGACTGCAGTTTTTATCCCGCTGAAACTAAAATCCAGCGTATTTTCAAGTTGAGCACAGCTGAAGTGAAAAGGGGATTGCGTTATTGTTTTCGCCAACTTATCGATTATCGGCCCTCCGGGATATCCCAAGTTCAATATTTTTGCTACCTTATCAAATGTTTCTCCGGCAGCGTCATCTCTTGTTTTGCCAATGATTTTTATTTTGTCAAAATCTCGGATGTAAGCCAAGCTGGTGTGGCCCCCGGAAACTACCAGCCCAATAAATGGAAAACGAATTTTTTCCCGTTTTCTCCCAGAAGTAACTCCCCCAACCGTATGGTTCAAGGGCCGGCCGGTATTCCCATCACCAAGAAAAGGCGTAAAAAGATGCGCGTTGATGTGATTTACTCCGATAAATGGTCTGGCCAGTCCAATGCTCAGAGCTTTAGCAAAAGATAGACCGACCAGAAGTGACCCGACAAGCCCCGGGGTAAAGGTAACGGCGATAAGATTGACATCAGAAAGTCTCACCTTGGCTTTTTTAATCGCCGTTTCGGTTACCGGGGTTATATATTCAAGATGGAATCGAGATGCGATTTCCGGGACAATACCGCCGAATTTGCGGTGAATGTGAACACTGGAACTGATACAAGAGGAAAGGATCGTTTTCCCATCTTTTACTATTGCCGCTGCGGTTTCGTCACATGAGGTTTCAATTCCTAGGGTTATCATGTTCTTTCTGATTATTAAGGAGTTCAGATAAATATACAAGTTCGATGTTATCTTTTTGTATCTGAGGTATAATTTCTTTCAACGTGATTATGGTTAGGTGCCGGGCATGGCCAACGGCGATTGCCTGACCGTTGATTTCGGCCAATCTTTTTGCTTCAAACAGCTGTTTTTTAATAGACTCCTTATCGTTTTCATTATCAAGGAATATACTGCGTTTTAAAAAAGGCACGCCTTTTTCTTTAGCCACTTTTTCGCCAACGGACTTGCTGGTTACATTACTGTCAAGAAAATAGAGATTATTATTTTTGATTTCATCAAGAACAATTCCCATAACATATTCATCTTCGGTCGCCTTCGAGCCCATATGATTATTTACCCCTTTTAGATGGGGTAAGTTTGCAAAATTTTCTCTTACGATTTTAATAATTTCTTCATTGCCCATCGTGGTTAAAATTGTTTTTTCCTCAAGCGATATTTTGTTTGCTTGATGGGGTTCCATGGGCAGATGCAAAATAACTTCATGACCCAGGCGGGATGCCTCATCAGCAATTTCAGAAGAATAAGCAAGGTTTGGTAATACGGAATAGGTAATCGGGAATTTCAAATCAAGCGTCTCTTTAAAAGTCTTCTTATTATACCCCCAATCGTCAAGGACTATTGCTAATTTTCTGCGGATTATCTTTTTTTTGAGAATCAACCGGTACAATTTTAATTTTTTAAAATAAAACTCGAGAGTTAGGCTCTGCTCTTTTTTGGTCCTTCTCGATTGGATTTTTCCAATAGTAAACTTTGCCAGGGAATTATTATTTACAATTTCGTCCTTGATTTTTACAAGCTGATAGTCTTGCGAGATGAGGAATTCTTTTTCTAAAAATTCAGCTTTAGCCTTAAAAGCACTAATTGGCTGCCGTTTTTCATGGGTTGGCTTGTCGGTGTCTATCCCGATTTTAGTTAAGATCGAGATGATAATTTTGTCACATTCGTAAGTGAGCTTAGAATAGTCGTTCTTTTTAAAGAGAAAGACCGCAAGTACTATAAATATAATTAAAATTATGACAAAATGTCTTGGTTTATAGTTATGCATTTATGCTGTGGGGGTTAAGTGGTTTTTAGTTCCAGCTTTTTTGTAGAACGTTATGTGGATTTAATTTCTCTTTTTAACTTTTTGCAAATTTTGGTATACTTTTATTCCCCGCATTAGATCAACTGCTGCTCTTAGCTGACTGTCGTTTTTGATAAAGTCTTCCTCTTCCTCTTCCTCTTCCTCGGGGATGAGCTCATCTGGATGCTGTTTTTCTTGTTGTTCAATCTCTTCGAAAACATCTTCTTCTTTGTCACCCCTTTTTTGAATAAGTGCTAGTTCAACGATGACATCCGGGGTTATGCCGTCTTCATCAATTATATTGCCGGAAGGGGTATAATATTTTGCCGTGGTCAATCGTAATGCCGAACCGTCCCGGAGGGGGATAACTGTCTGGACAGATCCTTTACCAAATGAGTTTGTGCCCATGATGATTCCCCGTTTATGGTCCTGGATTGCGCCGGCGACAATTTCTGAAGCGGAAGCAGAACCGCCATTAATTAATACGATAAGCGGAATTTTTTTGAAATTCGATTTTCCTCTTGCGCGATACTCAACATTTTGACTTTTGTCCCGGCCTTTGGTGGAAACAACGAGTTGTCCGGTGGCCAGAAATTCACTGGCTGTTTCCACTGAGGAAACAAGCAGGCCGCCGGGATTATTTCGCAGGTCAAGAATAAGGCTATCCATTCCTTCTTTTTCCAGCTTTTCCAGTTCTTTGTGTAGATCTCTTTTTGTTTTTTCCGAAAAATCTGTTAGTTTTATATATCCAATATCTTCTTCTAAAATCGTTGCCTTTCTCACCGGTCTTATTTTAATGATCGCGCGGGTAATCGTGAACTCTTTGAGGATGGGTTCATCTTTACGCATTATGGTTAAGGTAACTTTTGTGCCTGGTTTGCCGCGCAGTTTTTTAACGGCTTCGATTATTGTTATGTCTTTGGTGATTTTTCCCTCAATCTTTACGATCCGGTCCATAGCTTTAAGACCTATTTTTTCAGCCGGAGTTCCGTCAAGCGGAGTAATAATTGTTAAGAGATGATCCTTGATCGTTATTTCAATGCCCAGCCCGCCGAATTCTCCTTCGGTTTCAACTTGTAGTTCCTTGTAGATGTCCGGGTCCATAAATTGGCTGTAAGGGTCAAGTGAGGAGAGCATCCCTTTTAATGCCCCATAGATGATATCTTTAGGTTGGGCGATTTCTACATAGCCGTGTTGGATAGCAGTTATCGCATCGGAGAATATTTCGATCTGCTTATATAGATCATCTCCGGTGGACTTAGGCAGACCATGGGCGGCGCTACCTGTGCTGGATACGATAAAGATGGATAATAATATTAACAGTAAAGTTTTTCTTCCCGACATTTTTTTACCTCCTCAATGAGGCCATAACTTATGAAACATAAAATGCGACATAAGTTATATGGCCGAATTGATTCCGTCGAATATGAGGGAAATTATCACCAGAAAATTTCCCCATGTTTATAAGACGGAACTTTCCTCACGTAGCTAATTTTTTCTGGATAATAGAATTTACCAGTTGCGGGTTTGCTTTCCCGCGAGTTTTTTTCATTACCTGGCCGACAAGAAACATTGTCGCCTTACTTTTGCCATTTTTAAAGTCTTCGACAACAGCTGGATTTTCTTTAATTACTTCATCAATAATCGATTCCAATTGATCGGAATCGGAAATCTGGCTTAAGTTTTTCGCTTTTATTATTTGCCCGGCGTCTTTGCCGCTAGAGAGCATTTCCGGTAGAATTTCTTTGGCAATTTTACCGCTGATTACGCCTTTATCGATCAGCTCCAGCATATCAATTAATTTTGCTGATGGCAACAGTTTTGCTAACTTTTTTGTATCTATTTGATTAGCATTTAGATAACCCATTATATCACCCATGAGCCAATTAGCAACTAACTTTGGATTAGTGTAGTTTTTAGCTGCCTCTTCGAAATAGAGAGCCAGGTGTTTATCGGCACTGATAACTTTTGCGTCGTATTCTGAGAGCTTATAGGCCGAGGCCAGTCGCATTTTTTTTGCTGCCGGCAGCTCAGGGATATCTTTCTTCATTTTTTCTATTGTTGTATCGGTAATCGTAAAGGGCACAAGGTCCGGCTCCGGAAAATATCGATAGTCATGCGCATGCTCTTTTGTCCGCATCAAGAACGTTTTTTGGCGTTCTTCATCCCATAATCTTGTTTCCTGGACGATTTTTTCTCCTTCCTTAAGCTGTTTTTCCTGGCGCGCGATTTCATAATTAAGAGCATCGCGCACACCTTTAAAGGAATTCATGTTTTTGAGTTCAGTTTTAACTCCTAATTTCGTCTGCCCCCGCGGTCTTAAGGAAATATTTGCATCACATCTTAAGCTGCCTTTTTCCATATCGCAGTCGGATACTTCCAGGTATTCTAAGATATTTTTGAGTTGGGTAAGGTAGGCGTAAGCCTCAGCCGCCGAATTCATATCCGGCTCAGAAACGATTTCTAATAAAGGCGTCCCGACGCGATTAAAATCTACCTGACTTGCATTTTTGCTGTGTATTAATTTTCCCGCGTCTTCTTCCATGTGGATACGGGTTATATCTATTTTCTTTTTTTCTGCTTCGATTTCTATTTCCAAATACCCTTTGCTTGCCAGCGGTAGATCGTATTGTGAAATCTGATAACCTTTGGGCAGGTCAGGATAAAAATAATTTTTTCTATCGAATTTTATGTAGTTTGCTACGGTGCAGTTAAAAGCCAAAGCCACGCGGATGGCATATTGCAAATATGTCTCGTTTAAAACCGGGAGAACCCCGGGCAGGCCCAGACATACCGGGCAGGTTTGTGTGTTTGCCGCCAGGCCAAATTCAGTCGAGCAGCTGCAAAAAGCTTTCGTGTTTGTTTTTAGTTGTACGTGAACTTCTAATCCGATTACCGGCTCGTATTCCATCATTTTTATAGTTTTGGTTTTTGTTTGTGCCAATCAGTATTTTGCTGATAGGCATAAGCCACTTTAAAAAGCATTTCTTCATCAAATGGCTTGCCTAATATTTGCAGCCCGACCGGAAGATTTTCTTTTGTAAATCCACAGGGGATAGATATTGCTGGTATCCCGGCAAGATTTGCTGAAATAGTAAAGATATCCGAAAGATACATGGTTAAGGGATCATCCATTCTTGAGCCCAGCTTGAAAGCGCCGGTTGGAGATGTCGGAGTAATAATGCAATCAAATTTTTCAAAGGCTTTATTGAAATCTTCCAATATTTTGGTTCTAACTTTTAAAGCTTTAAGATAATAGGCATCATAGTAGCCGCTGGATAGGGCATAAGTCCCGAGGATAATTCTTCTTTTTGCCTCCGGCCCAAAGCCTTCAGCGCGTGTTTTCATATACATATCAATTATGGCATTATCCGCAGTCTTTTCTATGTTTTTTGTTCTAAGTCCGTATTGTACACCGTCAAAACGGGCAAGATTAGAACTTGCCTCACTGGGAGCAACAATATAATACGTTGCTACCGCGTATTCGGTATGGGGCAGAGATATTTCCTCAAACCTTGCCCCTAATTTTTTAAGCACTTCAATGGCCTGGGTAACGGTATTTTTTACGTCTTCCTCAATCCCGGTAATAAAATACTCTTTAGGTATGCCGACTTTTAACCCTTTGATATTGGTGGTTAAAGAATTCAAATAATCAGGCACCGGGATATCAACGCTTGTCGAGTCTTTGGGATCATAACCGCTAATGATGCTGGTAAGCAAAGCGGCATCTTTTATATCTGTGCTAAATGGTCCGATTTGGTCCAGGCTTGAAGCAAAGGCAATCAGCCCGTAACGCGATACCCGGCCATAAGTTGGTTTTAGGCCGACAACTCCACATAATGATGCCGGTTGTCTGATCGAGCCGCCGGTATCAGATCCCAATGCCCAGGGCGCAAGCCTGGCTGCTACTGACGCTGCCGAACCGCCGCTGGAGCCACCGGGAGCACATTCGGTATTCCAGGGATTATGTGTGGGGCCATAGCAGGAGGTTTCACATGATGAGCCAAAGGCAAACTCATCCATATTGACTTTTCCGAGGATCAGCGCTCCTTCTTGTTCCAGTTTTTCCACAACTGTGGCATTATAAGGGGGCTTAAAATTTTTGAGAATTTTTGAAGCGCAGGTCGTGAGCTGATCCTTTACACAAAAGTTATCCTTTATGGCAATCGGAAGGCCTTTTAATTTTCCCCCTTTTATTTTGTCTGCCTTTTTAAGCACAGCCTCGGGGTCAAGATGGACAAAGGATTTTACTTTTGCGTCTACGGATTCGATTCTTTTTAGATAAGCCGAGGCAATTTCCCGCGGGCTGATTTCTTTTTTTGATAACAGGTCTAAAAGCTCAACTGCCGTAAGATTTGTTAGTTCCATGATTTATTTAGATTTATTGTCTTTGGTCTTCGGTCTATATAATTTTGGGTACTTTAAAATAGCCGTTTTCTTTTTCCGGTGCATTTTTCAATGCTTCATCGGAAGATAAGGATGGTTTATGCTCATCTTTTCTGAAGACATCTTTTAGTGCCAGAACATGGCTGGTTGGCGTAGTATTTTCGGTATTAATTTGGTTTAATTTTTCGATGTAGTTTAGTATTTTATCCAGTTGCGAAGTCATATTATCGAGCGCGATCCCATCCAACTTAATTCTTGCCAGTTCAGCGACACATTTCACAGTGTCTTTATTTATCGCCATTTTATTCTCCGAACATAGTTGTTGCTAAAAACCCCTTTTAAACGCAGACTCTGAAATATGCGTTAACGATACTTTTTTAGGGTGAAAAATGGTATTAGGTAAATTAGTATATCATGAAAGAGCAGATTTTGTCAAAAAGAGAGTATCTTTAGCAAATCAGGCCAGAGTCGACGGTTGAGGCGGTGATTTTAGGAAATTATTTGTGTTTTTTTAATTTAAGCTTCAATGCCGCCATCTTATCTGATAAAATATAATAACAGATTTAATATAACAAATAGGAGGCAAGGGTATGAAAAAAATCGGCTTTTTATCACTAATATTTTTAATTTTATTTTCTAATAATTGTTTTGCGCAAAACAACGAAGAGCTCTTAACCCAGCTCAATAGAAGTTTAGTCTTTATGGCGAGAACAAAGAAACAATATATCGTTCATCGCCGGCAACTTCGCGGCGAGATGCCGTATATCCAGGTTATCCCTGGCCGGCAAAAGCAGATACAGCAGATGTCAGGGTTAATAACCAGTTTAGGCGGAAAGCCAGGGGAAATAGATGAATCAAAATTAGAGATCACCCAGGTTCCTAGTATTCACGAGGCGTTATTGATTGACGGTGCTGCGGAAATTCAACTGATTGAATTTTTCAATATTCTGCTTTATAAATATGACGACCCGCAAGTTCAAAAAACTGTTGGCTTTTTACGGGATCAATCGGTGTTTTATTTCTTGTTATTTGATAATATAAGCCAGATGTCGATCCTCGGATTAATTCGCAGCCAGGGCATGCATCAGTCGGAGCCACCGCCTGACCCCAGATATCATAATCCTAAAGGAGAGATTCCGGAAGAAGAGGTATTACCGCGTTAATTTTTATTACAATATGCGCAGATCAATTATTTTTTTAATCATTTGCCTGCAATTTTTATGTATAAGGGGCGCTTTTGCCCAGATTAATGAAGAGTTAATCGGGGGATTGAACCGGGCGCTTGATTTTGAACTAAAATTAAAAAGGCAATGCGAATATAACCGTGATAAATTTGATGTTCCCATGCCTTACCACCGCATCATTCTTGAGAAGGAAGACAAGATCGGAGCGCTTACTGATTTAATCCCACGCATCGGCGGAAAGATATCTGCAAAAGGGCTGGCGATAGACAAGGGAGAATTTTTATTTGGGGCACTTAATAGTGACGCTTACTATGAGATCCAGCTTGTGCAGATTTATGATGCTATCCTGGCAAAATTTGGGCATCCTGAAGTTATCAGGTTCATCAGTCCAGCCCGCAATCACGCCTACCAGCATTTCATGCTGCTCACCAATATGGCGCAAAAAGTTATGTACGAGAACTTGGTTGATAAAAGGTTAAAATCGAGCAAGTAATTGTTATGTAACTTATACTAAAATCGCAAATTTCGCTCAAAAACGCCAGATTTATAATAGATATAAATTGCTTGAATATTAACCTAGATAAGATTAAAATTGGAGTATTAAAGACATTAGAATCCTTGCTTGGTGGTAAGTACAAAATACATTAATAAGGCACTTTTTGGACACTAAAACATTTGTGAATACTTTAACTGTTTAGTTTATAATACGTAATGTCTAATAGGGGTAGAACGAGTAGTTCTAAAATGGGGCGATGTTCCCGCTTTAGCGGGCACAGCCGCGAGGATAATTCGGCTGAATAAAATGACAAAAACTAATCTTAATCCTAAAACAAAAATAAAAATAAGAACTAGATGTGTGCCGATAGGCATGAAGATCCTTTATGATGATCGGGATATTATTGTGATCGATAAAAATGCCGGGCTTTTGAGCGTTAAAGCTAATTACGAAACTGAAAAAACAGCGCATCAGTTGCTGACAAATTATATTAGAAAAGGCAGCCTCAGATCAAAGCTCGAGTTGTTTGCTGTGCATCGGTTGGATCGGGAGACATCGGGAGTGTTGATTTTTGCTAAAAGCATGGAAATCCGCGAGAAATTTGTTGCGCAATGGACAAACGTAGAAAAAAAATACCTGACTCTGGTGTACGGTAATTTAAAGGAAAAAAGCGGCGTTATCGAGTCGTATCTTGCCGAAGATGATGATTATAAAATGCGATCTGTGAGAAATTCCCGAGAAGGAAAACTTGCGAGAACTAAATATAAGGTAATAAAAGAATCAAAGAAGTATAGCCTGCTTGAAATTAATCTTCTTACCGGGAAAAAAAATCAAATTCGGGTTCACTTGTCCGAAAAGGGGTATCCGGTTGTTGGCGATATAAAATATGGCAAGAGCCGCAAGGGACGCTTAGCCTTGCACGCGTGGTCGATTAAGGTGAAACATCCGTTTAATAATGAAGAAATCACGTTTGAAACGAAAATACCAGAATATTTTTTGTCGCATCTTAAATAAAAAAGGGGAAATGAAAAACTTTTATTTTATTAAAGGTAATAGGGGGTTGTGGGCGGAGAACGAGTAGTTCTAAAATTGCCACAATGGAGTGGGAGATGAGGTTAAAAATAGGATAAATTTATAAGGCAAGTTTCTAAAAGGGGAATTTGCCTTTTTTATATTGTATGTAGCATAAATGAAGGAAGGCATGATGAAAAAAGAAATTTTTATAATATGTATTTTTTTAGCGATATGTTTAATTGGTTGTGCTGCACTTTTGACGGAAGAGCCTTACCCTAGACGTGGTCCTGGATGGGGAGGAACAATACAATGTGGTGTGTGTAGTGGATCAGGTCATATATATATAGAAGAGAATAAAGAATGGCGAACCTGTCCTAATTGTGGAGCCGCGGGTTTTGAGAATAAGGCGAAGAGCGAGTAGTTCTAATAAAGGGAGAATAAGAGGGGTGTGTGGAGATGAAAAAAATATGGTTACTAATTGTTTTTTGTCTTTTAACAATTAATTGTTATGCTAAAACAATTGTTTTTGAAGGTATCCCTACTATTAGAAATTCAAGTTCTTTTGAGGGGACCATAAATGAACGGATAAGGGGTAAAGAACAAATCAAGTATAAGTTGATTATAACGAAAAAGGGAAATGATTATATTTGGTTTTCAAGAGAGAAAAAGAAATTAAAGTATAGTAAAAGCGGAATATTTCATTATTTTGTTCAACTTGATGGTAGTGGTTATATAAAAATTACTAAAACTGATGAGGGGAGTTACACATATTTAGAACATATGAATTTTGGATTTCAAACGATAACTTATTGGGGAGTAGGAAATAAATTAGAATTATAAAAGCACAAGAGGGAGCTGTGGGCGGAGAACAAGGTGCTCTAAACTATTATTAACAAAGTAGAGCTCAGGTCTTGAATCTTGGTACTGCCCCTTATCCCCTTATCCCCTAACCCCTTACTAGTAATTCCTACTAAATCACGGTAAAATTCAGGTCAAAATCTGCCCTCAGCCATTCAACCGCAGTTTATTCTTGACAAGATATGGATAAAAAAGTATATTAGTGGTTACTATTGACAAAACAAAATATAGTCGAATCAATTCAAAAAGTCGAGGGGAATAAATGACCAAACTAAAACCAATCTTAACGTTGAAAGAAATAGCAAACTACTTAGATGTAAGCCCGACAAGCATTTATCGCTATATCAAACAAGGGAAGATTCCTGTCACTCGCGTGGGCAAACAGTGGAGATTTAGAAAGACTAGGATAGACGAGTGGCTTAAGAAAATGGAAAATGGTGTATAGCTATGGGCAATTAAGTAAAGCTTAACATTTTGAGAATAATGAAGTTAAAAAAATAAGAAGGAGCGATCTTAGCGCTAAATATAATATAAAAATGTTGTATTGGGTATTTAAGGGTACATTTATAGTTGTTTTAAGGGCATGCTTTAGGGTTAAAGTAGAAGGGATAGAAAATTTGCCCGAGAAAACTAATTTTATAATTGTTGCTAATCATGCCAGCTGGCTGGATTCTTTGTTTTTTGTTGCCGCTATTCCAAGGAAAATTTATGGCATAGCTTCACGGCATCTATACCGCTTTGCGTGGCTAAGGTGTTTTTTAAAGTACATTGATGCCATTCCCACAGGGGAATCATCCCAAAAAGGTATTTCCATATTGAAAAAAAATAAAGTTGTTGGTCTATTTCCGGAGGGGGGATGCACACGTGACGGAAAGCTGAGAAGATTTAGAAAAGGGGCAGCCTTTCTGGCGCTTAAAACCGGAAGGCCCATTGTCCCCTCGGCAATTATCGGTAGCTTTGAGGCATTTCCTGTAGGTGCCCGGTTTCCCAAGTTATTTTCACCGATAAAAGTAAAAATAGGTAAACCAATATATTTCTTAAAGGAATTTGAGGATATTATTGATGAGATGGCTTTGCAGGAAGGGACGGAAAAGATAAAAAACAGGATAAAGGAAATGATAAATGTTGGATGAAAATTTGACTTCAATCAAGATTACAAAAATAATACACGCTAAAAAATGGAAGGTTATTCGTCTGTTGACGCGAGTGTGGGAATTTCCTTCCTACATATCTTGTGTAAAAGAAGCATCGGTGATTCAAAAAGATCACCACGTCTTAAGGACAAAATGGCGCATAGAAATTAATAATATCCCGATAAACTGGGTAGAAGAAGATAACCTTAAGCTTAGACAAAATGCTATTTATTTTAAGGCTATCGAAGGAGACATGGAAGAGTTTAAAGGAGAATGGTTATTCCGGGATCATCCTGAAGGAACCGAAGTTACTGTAAATGTTCATCTAAAAGTTGCTATTCCGATAAGTAAGGATTTTACGGAAGCTTATATAAAGAAATTACTCACCCTGAACTTTGAGTCTATTCTAGATGGTTTGGAACGTCGATTAGTGTCTATAAGATACGCAAGTTATAGACAAGGGGACACTGAAAAGATAGCCGGATTTGGGGTTATTGGTCATCTTTACAATTTTCATCATCTGGAAAAATGTCTTAAGATGTTAAAACCGGATTTTAAAATGCCATCCCGGGAATTCATGGAACAGCTTTTCCATATAACTCCTTCTTTTAAACTTTATGATGTTTTGAATTTTAAATCTAAAACCGGTCAGGTTGTTAATGGCTGTTTTATCGTGGCTACCTTTATTCCGGAAATGGTCGAGAAAGATGTATGGGCTGTATTTTCTAAGGTCGTGAGAGCGTGTAAGTTGGCAGAAAAGTATGGTGTGGGGATAGTAACCCTGGGAGGGTTTACTTCGATCGTGGGTGAAAGGATAGGCCAGGAAATGAGCAATCAAGTAGATGTACCGGTTACCACCGGTAATACCTTTACGGCAGCGATGACCATCGATGGGGTTATTAAGGCTGCCGCTCTTTTTAATAAGGATATTAGCCAGGCAAAAATGGCGATAGTCGGCGGTACCGGGGATATTGGCAGTGCCTGCGCAAGAGTTTTAGCCGGGCGGGTAAAACAATTAATTATAACCGGGCGGACAAAAAGCAATCTTTACTCGCTAAAACAGGAATTGACAAAGAAACATAAGATAAAAGTAATCACGACCACTGATAATAAAGCCGCCCTGAAAGATGCTGATATCGTTATTGCGGCGGCAAGTGTTGCTTCATCTGTCCTTAAAATTGAATGGTTTAAGTCGGGAGCGATAATCTGTGATGTGGGGTATCCTAAAAACATTGCCCACAATTTTACAGACCGGAACGATATTTTTATTTTTTCCGGCGGTTTAGCTAACTCGCCGATGCCGATTGAATTACCCATTGATGTGGGGTTGCCGAGGCCTGAGGTTATCTACGGATGTTTTGCGGAGGCAATCATTTTGGCGCTGGAAAAACGCTATGAAAATTTTAGTTTTGGCAGAGGTCAAATTACGCCGGAGAAGATCGATGAAATACGGCGTTTGGGTGAAAAGCATGGTTTTGAAGTATCTGATTTTTACTGGGGAGACAAGTTAATAAATGAGCCTAGCCCGGAGAACGTGAAAAAAGAGGTAGCCGGTGTTTAGCCAGTTGTTGAATATATCCAATTATTATTTTAATCCCTATGCCGTACCGGTTTTACTGGTAAGCATTTTTATTTTTTTTACCGGTGCTTTTGTCCTGAGACAGAATAAAAGTTCTATTTTAAACATTGCTTTTTTCCTTGAATGTTTCAGTGTTGGTTTTTGGCTATTTACCATCTCCTTTATGCAGTTAAGTCATAATCCTCACGTAGCGCATACCTGGTATAAGTATTTTACTTTTTTTGGGGTGGTGAATATCATACCAAGTGTATATTTATTTTCTGTAGTTTGGTCAGGGTTCCTCAAGCGCCAAAAAATTTTCATCCCAATAGTATACCTAATCTTCTTCTTTTTTTATGGCTTAGCTATAGGTACAAATGAACTTATCACGCAAGATGTGCCGAGGTATTTCTGGGGATTCTATCCCCGATATGGGCCATTGGGAATACCTTTTATTATATCTGTTATTGTCATTTATGGCTTAGCTCTTTTCAACGTTTATGCAGCATATCGCCAAGAAGAAGTTGCTATTAAAAAAGCTCAAAAAGGTATGATGGTGCTTATTTTTTTAGTCGGCTTTACGGGGCCGATTGATTTTATCCCAAAACTTTTTTGCTATGAAGTTTACCCCATAGCTTATATCTTCATGTTCATATATATTGTCCTGGTGGCATATTCTATTGTCCGGTATAGAGCATTCGATATAGAAACAGCTCTGCATAAGACAGCTTTATGGTTGTTAACGTTTTCATTCATAATCTTTCCTGTATTTTTTCTCTACAGGTGGTTTTTGCCATATATTAAAGAATCTAATTTTTTACAATTTGTGTTCTGGACAGTTAGTTTTCTCATTTTCGCCTTTTATTTACGGATAGTTCAGCCGAAGATAGATCATTTATTTCAAAGACGAGAATCTAATTTAGAAGAAATTTTAAATAAGTTTGTCGAGGACCTGGTGTATTTAAAAGGCATGGATAATCTTATCGAACGCATTGAAGATACAATTGCCGATACATTATATCCCCAGCAGATAGATATCTTTATTTATAACGAGGATAAAAAACGTTATACGCTCAGCAATATAGCTAATCGTCCTCAAAAAGCAGTGGAGTTGAAAGAAGATAATAATTTCCTGCAGTGGTTAACTGGAAATAATAAAATTATATATAAAGAGTTTATCTACATAGATCCGCAATACGCTTGGATCAGGGAAGAAGCACAAAGTTATTTTGAACTTACGAATGCTATTGTTATTATCCCTTTAGTATTGAATGCAAAATTATTAGGAGTAATCAACTTGGGCAAAAAGGCAAATTTTCGGCGTTACCGGGCGTCAGAATTCCGTTTTTTAAACACCTTAAAAAATGAATCAGTTATCGCCCTATCAAACTCTTTGTTGTACGAAAATATGGAACAACAGGTTAAACAGCGGTCTAAGGAACTTGTGGAAGTGCAGAAGCAGCTTATTCAGGCTGAGAAATTGGCAACGGTTGGTACATTAGCCGGAGGCGTTGCGCATGAAATAAATAATCCTTTAACCGCGATATTAACTAATGTGCAAATGCTTTTGTTTGATGACGAAGATGCTAAAGTGGACCGGGAATCTCTGGAAATAATCGAAGAGGCGACAAGGCGCTGCAAGAGTATAGTAGAAAAACTAATGACTTATGCGCGCAAGCCCTTAGAAGTAATTAAGATATCAACGGTAAATTGCTTGGATATTATAAAAAATGTATTATCCTTGATCGGATACCAGCTGGAGCAGGAAAACATAAAAATAGTCAGTAATTGCAACGGAAATAAATTCCTGGTTAGTATCAATCAGAATGAAATTGAGCAGGTTATTACTAATATAATTTTAAACGGTAAAGACGCTATAAAGAAAGTGAAGAAATTTGGGAGGATAAACATAACACTTTCACAAGCAGATACCTGGCTTATAATTAATATCGAAGATGACGGAGAGGGGATGGACGAGGAGACACTTTCAAAAATATTCGATCCGTTTTTTACGACAAAGGATGTGGGCAAGGGCCTTGGGTTGGGACTATCCATATGCCATAAAATAATTGAGGATCATGGCGGTAGAATTGATATAAAATCCAAGCAGAATCAGGGGTCTACATTTTCAATCAAGCTTCCCTTGGCAAAGGAAGAGTAAAATTTAATTGTGAAAATTATAGGGAATATTTTTATATTGAATTTTTCGATATAAAGCTAAAAGGATAGGGAGAGAAAGGAAAAAAGGCAATGGCTAAAAAAATACTTATAATTGATGATGAAGAGCTTATTATAAAAACCTTTGCTAAGTTTCTTGAAAAAAAGGGATTAGAGGTTACAGTAGCTAAGAGATACGAAGATGCAATGATTTTTGTTGAAGAGGAGGATTTTGACATTATTGTCTGTGATATTCGTATGCCCGGACAAAATGGGGTTGAGACAGTAAAGGGAATTAAAGATCTTTTAAAGTCTAAAAAAAGAAAAGAACCTGCTATTATCTTTATAACTGGCTTTGCGGATAAAGAACTTGAAGCTGAGGCTAAAAAATCAGGTTGTGTGGCGTATCTTTATAAACCTTTTGAAACAACAGCATTTCTCAATGCAATTGAGAAAGGGCTAAAAAGATGAAGTATAATTTAGGAATAGATAACATAGAGGCCCCCTTACGAACTAAGATTAAACTTTATAAGAAGAAAGCTCAAAAGTTTGAGAAATATTTATCTAAACACCCGGATGAATGGGGAAAATTTCAAAATGAGTTTAATGCAGAGGTTAATGGAATTTTTCGAAACATTATGAACTTTGAAAAGATTAATTTAGCAAAAGGCAATGAAGATAAGGTATATAAACTTAAAAGACTTTTTATTAATGAATTTAGACCGATTTTTGCAAAAGGGGAGTATAATGTATGGACTTTGCAAAAACCTTTTGGTTATGCCGGTGATTTTAAGATTATTGATGATATCTATCAAAACAATCCAACAACAATAGGATATGAGCGCCTTTTTGATAATTATTTTCAAATGTCAGCGACAGCAGTTGCCGTAAGAAATAGGAAAGAAGATTTAAAAAGATTTCTCGCAGCTTTTATTAAAGGCAAAAATAATAATAAATTAAGAATTATGGACCTTGCCTCCGGTTCCTGCCGAGATTTAAAAGAACTTTTATGCATGGAAAACGTGTCGTATGAAAATGTAATTTTTGATTGCTATGATAATGATGAAAGAGCATTAAAGTTTGGAAGAAAACTATTGGCTGGTTATGAAAATATTAATTTTTTTAAGAAAAATGCTATAAAAATTGCCCTAAAAAAAAGCATCAATTTGACTATAGATAAAGAATATGATTGTATTTTTTCTGCAGGTCTTTTTGATTACTTTGATGAAAGAGTTGCAGCTAAATTAGTGCAGAATCTTAAAAAACTTTTGAAGCCTGAGGGAAGAATGTTTATTGCTAATGTAAGAGATAAGTATTGCAGCCCTTCGATATATTTTTTAGAGTGGGGAGGGGATTGGAATTTAGTCTATAGAGACGAAGAAGAATTTACTAGGATTTTTAGGAATGCTGGTTTTGCTAAAAATAAGATAGAACTTAAATATGAACAACAAGGAATTGTGCAGTATATTATTGCTTCGCAATAATAATTTTTTTCGATATTTAACGATTTATTGTTATTAATTGTTGGGACAATCTAATGTTATATTATTCGATAAGCGCTTTAGTAAATGCTGTAACTAGTGCAATATTCTGTCTTGTAGTAATAATAAGAAATCCAAAAGCGCAACTCAACAGATCATTTAGTTATCTTGCGTTAAGTGTTACTGTTTGGGCTTATGGGTATTATTTTTGGCAAATATCTAATAGTCCTGATAAAGCGCTTTTTTGGTGCAGATTTCTAATGGCTGGTGCAATTTTTTTGCCATCAACTTTCTTTCATCTCGGCGTTACTATTTTAGAGGATGGGAAAAAATATTTAAAGAGCTATAGGTTAGCATTTATATTTAGCATTGTTTTTTTCTGCCTAAATTTCACTTCTTTATTTATAGAAGGGGTAGAGAAACGCCTATTCTTTTCTTACTGGCCAATCCCAGGAGTTATTTTTCCTGTTTTTCTCGCTGGATTTTTAGGAATAGTAATTTATACACTTATTTTGTTGTATGGGTGTTATAGGACATCAACAGGAATTAAGCGAAACCAATTAAGGTATATATTTCTGGGGACGTTATTGGGAGCGCTTGGTGGTTCAACCAATTATTTCCTTTGGTATAATATCCCAATCCCACCTGTAGGTAATATACTTATGTCAGCATATGTAGTTGCAATAGGTTATGCGATTATAAAACATCGCTTATTGGAAGTTAATCTTGCTTTTACCCGTGGTGCGATTTTACTTATTGTCTATGCCTTCATTGTTGGTATATCGTTATTATTTGTTGTCGTTGGTAAGCCGTGGTTGATAGAGTTATTTCAAGACAGGTGGTTTTATCCGCCATTAGGACTATACACACTTTTAGCTTTACTTGCCCCGTATATTTATTTGCAGCTCCAGTCAAGGGCAGAACAAAGGATAATACAGCGACAGCTCCAGCTGCATCGTTCACTCAAAGCGGCCTCCAAGACAACGATTGAAGTTCAAAGCATTGAAAAATTATCGAAAATAATTCCGCGGTATTTATTGCGGTTATATGCCCGATTGAATAATAAAATAATGCATATAAGTTTGTTCCTTCAGAATAAAGACAAAGAAGGATATAAATTAAAATCTTCTGTGGGCTCTGAAAAGCTCACTAAGGAGATAACGATTGCTGAAGATAGTAGCCTGGTGAAGTGGTTTACAACGATAAGAGGTATTTTAGTAGAAAAAGGTGTTTTAAAAGAAAAAGAAGTGGAAGTGTTGGTCTACGAAGATATTGATTACTGGCTTAACCGGGCTAATATAGCGAGCGTTCCCTTTAAAGGATTGGATAAAATTTTCAAGCAGTTAAAACAAATAATGAAATCGTTAAACGCTAATATAATCCTGCCTTCGGTTTATCAGAAGGAGCTTTTAGGGTTTTTGATTTTAGGGGAGAAAACTCCTGACCCGTATTCGACAAATGATATTGATACTTTTTCGATTTTAGCTAATGATAGTGCCATGGCGTTAAAGGCAGCGCAGTTGTTTGAAGATTTGAAAGTAGCGCAGGCGCGGCTTATCCAATCTGAGAAGTTAAACCTTTTAGGACAACTGGCATCATCCATGGCGCATGAGATAAATAATCCACTGGCAATAATTTCCGGGAATGTTCAGCTTTTACTCATGGATGAAAAGGATGTCAAAAAGAAAAAGCTGCTTAAAAAAATTAATGATCAGACAGAAAGAGGATATACAATAATTAATCGTTTGCTTAATTTTTCCCGTCTGCCAAAAGAGGACATTAAAGACATCGCTATAAATGATATGATAGATGAGACCTTAGAGCTGGTAAACCATAAGATTTTGCATGGCAATATTCAACTCGAAAGAAATTATAACCCGGTAGAAATAATAAAAGGTAATCCGACCCAGATCCAGGAAGTTTTTCTTAATCTTTTTGTCAATGCCATTCAGGCAATGCCGCAGGGCGGCAGGCTTAAATTATTTACCAAGCAGCTTGATGGGATGGTGCAGGTGGAAGTAGAAGATACTGGAAAAGGTATTGTCGAAAAAGACGCAGAAAATATTTTTGATCCTTTCTATAGCAAGGATAAGGAGGAAGGGACAGGATTGGGATTATTTGTTGCGGATCAGATAATGAAATTGCACCAGGGAAGTGTCAGTGTAAAAAGTAAAGTTGGCGAAGGAACGATTTTTGTGCTAAAATTTCCAATTGAGGTCTAATTATAATTTATAGCTGAGACATGGAGGTTGAAGATGCTGAAAATTCTGGTAGTCGATGATGAGTTGGAAATCGCAAGGGGTTTAAAAAATTTTTTCATTGCCAAAGGATACGATGTGCTTGTCGCTAATAACGGCAGGACAGCTTTGGACCTGGTTAACGAACATAGACCGCATTTGGTTTTTCTGGATATCCGCATGCCATTGATGAATGGCTTAACAGTCCTGCGTAAAATTCACGCCGCTGATAAATCAATAAAAGTAATCATGGTAACCGCCTTTGGCACTAAAGAAATTATGAATGAGGCGATGCGTCTTGGTGCCGTTGATTTTGTCCGCAAGCCGTTTACGGTCGAGTATCTCGAACGTGAAGTGACGGCTAAAGTTAATATCCAGCTTTTTGGAGACCTCCGCCGGGAAATAGAAGAAAAAAATGATCTGATTGAGCAGCTGAAAAAATTAAACGAAAGAATATCAAATAATTTTTATCAAACGATACTTTCTCTGGCAACAGCGCTGGAAGCCAGGGACCGCTATACGCATGGCCATTCCGAACGGGTTGCCCTGTACAGCAAGCTTATCGCCCGGGAATTAAGAAAGATGAAGGCGGCGGAAGTCGATGATAAATTTCTTGATGATTTGCATATCGAATCCCGGCTGCATGATATCGGGAAGATTGCTGTTCCGGATGAAGTTTTAAATAAGACCGGTAAATTAACACCGCAAGAATTCGCGCAGATAAAAAGGCATCCGGTAGAGAGTGCGCGTATTTTAGCGCCGCTTGACGGGATAAAAGATAATATCGACGTTATTTACAGTCATCATGAGCGGTTAGATGGAAAAGGGTATCCTGATCATAAATCCGCTAAAAAGATTCCTCTGCGGGCAAAGATTATTGCCGTTGCCGATGCTTTTGATGCGATGATTTCTGATCGGCCGTATCGCCAATCAATGACGCATGATAAAGCATTTGCCGAGCTTGTGAAAAATAAAGATGTTCAATTTGATGCGTCAGTGGTTGATGCTTTTATTCAGGCATATAAAAAGACGGAAGGAAAAATCAGCGAAGGATAAGTTAACCCGATAGCACAAGGCATGAAGGTTCGTGCCTAAATCTTAAGTTGTAATTTTAACCGGGAGATTTGTGATGCTAAAAATTCTAATCGTGGATGATGAGCCGGAAATCACCGAACTGCTGAAAAACTTTTTTGAGCGCAAAAATTATAATGTCTTGCAGGCGAATAACGGTAAGATCGCAATGGAAATGGTTAAAGAGCACCGGCCGCATTTGGTATTTTTAGATATTCGGATGCCGGTTATGGACGGGATGTCAGTTTTGCGTAATATTCGCCAGATTGATACCAGTATAAAGGTGATTATGGTTACAGCAATAGAAGATGAAAAAACGGTTCAGGAGGCAAAATCTTTGGGAGCGGTTGACTATATCCGCAAGCCGTTTAAACTTGATTATCTGGAACGCGATGTTATTGAAAAAGTAAATGCTCAGCTCTTCGGAGATCTCCGGCAGCAACTTGAAGAGAAAAGCAAACTGATTGAGCGCTTAGCTCAGGAAGTCGCCCAGGTCAGCAAGTTAAATAAAAAACTAAAACGCAATTTTTATCAAAGTATACTTTCTTTGGCGACAGCGCTGGAAGCCAGGGATCGCTATACCCACGGTCATTCCGAACGGGTTGATTTGTATAGTAAAATTGCGGCGGAGGAATTAAGAGATACATATGGCTGGCAAATTGATGATGAGTTTTTAGAGCTTTTGCATGTTGAGTCCCGGTTGCATGATATCGGAAAGATTGCTGTTCCGGATGTGGTTTTAAATAAGCCCGGCCGTTTGACCGACCAGGAATATGATCTGATAAAAATACATCCTATCCAAAGCGCACATATTTTAGCTCCGCACGAAGACCTTAAAGAAAGTATCGAAATCATCAGGCATCATCATGAACGTGTTGACGGGAAAGGGTATCCGGGAGGGTTAAAAAAAGAACAGATTCCGGTGCGGGCCAGAATTATTGCCGTTGCCGATGCTTTTGATGCGATGATTTCTGATCGGCCATACCGGCAGGCATTGCCGATCGAGCAGGCGATTAATGAACTGAAAAAAAATAAGGGCACGCAATTTGATGAAGAAATTGTCGACGCTTTTGTTGGTGCCTATAAAAAAGGAAAAATTCCAAATTAGATGAGGAGACCAATACGTGGAAAAAATTAAAATCGGCATAATCGGGGGTAGCGGAATTTATGATATCGAAGGGGTAAGCGATGTAAAAGCAATTGAAGTTGATACCCCGTTTGGTAATCCTTCAGATAAAATTATCGTTGGCGTGCTGCAAGGAGTGAGGTTTGCCTTCTTGCCCCGCCATGGGCGTGGCCATAAAATTACACCGACAGAATTAAATTTCAGGGCAAATATTTATGCTCTGAAAAAATTAGGGGTCGAACAAATAATTTCGCTTTCCGCGGTAGGTAGCCTTAAAGAAGAACTAAAACCACGCGATTTTGTAATCCCGACTCAGTTGTTTGACCGGACGAAAAACAGAGTCTGTAGCTTTTTTGGGGAAGGAGTAGTCGCGCATGTCGGGTTTGCTGATCCGTTTTGCGCGGAGTTAAGCCGGATTGTGTATACGTCAGCAAAAGAAATCGGTATTTCAGTGCATAAAGGGGGAACATATGTCTGCATCGAAGGCCCCCAGTTTTCAACCCGTGCGGAGTCTAATGTCTATCGGCAGCTTGGATTTTCCATTATCGGGATGACCAATATTCCGGAAGCAAAATTGGCTAGAGAAGCGGAAATGTGTTACGGCACCATTGCTCTGGTTACCGACTATGATGTCTGGAAAGAAGATGAAGATGTAAACATTGAGCAGATTTTGTCTAATCTGGCGGCAAATACGGAGAACGCAAAAAAACTTCTTAAAACAATATTACCGAAATTGGCTGGTAGCCGCGGCTGTGAATGTTCAAATGCCCTGGCGACGGCAATTGTTACCGCTAAGGATATTATTCCTAAGGAAACTTTGGATAAGCTAAAGCTTTTGATCGGAAAATATATTTAGTTTTAAAAGTTTTCCCTCATCTGGATTCAAAATCAAAAGACCCCGGTTCCCAGTCAGCCGCAGGGGCTCCTCTCGTCGAATCAGGGCGAGATTTGCCGCTCAACCGGCTTAAATAGGCTGCTTTTCTTGATAAAAAAATTTATTTATGTTACTATAACTTACTTATAGAAAGTAAGATATTATGAAGCATATTCTGTTATTATATATTTCAAATAATTCCGGTCATCATTGCGCGACAAAGGCGATCGAAGAGTCATTACATGCACTATCTTCGGATATAAAAGTCCTGAATATAAATTGTTTTAATTATACAAATCCGGTATTAGAAAAGATAATAAATTCCATTTACAACAATGTGATCAAGAGTAAGCCTGAGGTCTGGGAGTATTTGTACGATAATCCTAAAATTCTTCGCCGGACAAAAAAAATTCGCAAGCTTATCCATAAATTTAATTCCAAAAAACTCAAGAAATTAATTTATGATTTTAACCCGGAAGCTGTGGTTTGTTCACAGGCATTTCCCTGCGGAATGGTTGCTGATTTCAAAAAGACATTTAATCTCAACTTTCCTTTAGTCGGAGTGCTTACTGATTATGCGCCGCATTTATACTGGATTTATGATAATATTAATGCCTATGTTGTTCCCAGCGAGGATACCAAGAATAGGATTATAAATTGCGGGATTGAAAAAAGTAAAGTTTTTGTCTACGGCATCCCGATCAGCCCCCGGTTTATCGATACTGGGAATAAAGAACCCTTACTTAAAAATTTAAAACTGGAAAGCGGAATCCCGACGATCTTAATCATGGGCGGTGGCCAGGGGTTAGGTCCGATTGAGGATTTAATCTTTGCTATAAATACGATTGAAAAGCCCTTTCAGATCATCGTGATTTGTGGAGCAAATCAGAAGTTAAAAAAGTGGCTGGAGAAAAGAAAATTATTGTTTAGAAAAAAGATGGTGATATTCGGTTATTCAAAAGAGATCAATAAGCTGATGGGTATATCCGATTTGTTGGTGACAAAGCCGGGTGGTCTTACCACGGCGGAAGCGCTCACCAAGGCTCTGCCGATCGTAATCGTAAATCCGCTGCCTGGGCAGGAAACGAAAAATACTGAGTTTTTACTGGAGGAAAAAGTGGCGGTTAAGGCCAAGAATTCTCTGGATGCCGCAGTTTTGATAGAAGAGTTATTGAATAATCCGGCAAAATTGAAACAAATGAAAGCAGCAGCGTTAAAGCATGCTACGCCACAATCGGCAGTAAAAGCAGCACAACTCATCCTAAATCTTATTTAATGAGGGGCATAAATGTTGGTTTATTTTTTATATAGAATTGGACAGTGGCTGGCTGAGATTTTGCCGGTACGTTTTGCCTATCGCGTGGCCGTACGCCTTTCCCGGGTAAAGTTCTTTTTCTCCCGGAAAGAGCGGGTATTTATAAGTAATAATCTGAAGATAATTCTGGGGGAAGATAGCCCGCACATTTTAGAATATTCAAGAAATATATATGGAAATTTTGTGAAGTACCTGGTAGATTTCTTTCGCTCAGGATACTTAGATAAAGAGTTTATTGACAAATTTGTCCGGATCGAAGGATTAGAAAATATGAATGAAGCCCTGAGCAAGGGCAAGGGGGCAATCGGCCTTACCGCCCATATCGGGAACTGGGAACTCAGTGCTCAGATTTTAGGGGTCTTAGGTTATAAGATAAGTGCCATCGCTCTGACCCATAAGAATCCCTATATCGATAAGTTTTTTATTAAGCAAAGAAAGCTAAAAGGGGTAAATGTTATACCGGTAGGCATCAGTGTGCGTCGATGTTTTAGTGCTTTAAAACGTAATGAAATTGTCGGTATTCTAGGCGATCGGGATTTTTCCGGGGAAAACGGAATATTTATTGATTTTTTAGGGCGCCAGATGCTTGTTCCCCGCGGGCCAGCTGTTTTGAGTTTAAAAACTAATGCCGCAATTGTCCCGGCATTTATTATCCGCGATGAAAAAAATGAACAGTATTTTAAATATATTTTTGAAAAACCGATTTACCCGGAAAAGACGGGGAATGAAGAACAAGACATAAAGAATATCACCGAAAAGTTTACGCGAGTTATCGAATCTTATGTGCGGCAATATCCACAGCAATGGTTTATATTTAGAGAGTTCTGGAAAGCAGAAAAAATTGATGTCCTGTAAAAGATATGAAATCTTGTGTATTACTTCCGGCTTTTAATGAAGAAAGAGCTATCGCCAGGCTTTTAAAAGACATCCAAGCGCAGAAATTAGATGTCGTAGTGGTCGACGATGGTTCTATGGATAACACGGCTTCTGTTGCTCAAGATTCCGGGGCGGTTGTATTAAAACACCCCGGCAATTTGGGCAAAGGGCAGGCCTTACGCACGGGATTCAATCATATTGTAAGCGCGGATTATGATTGTGTGATTATAATGGATGCGGACGGGCAACATTCTCCGCAGGAAGTAGCCAGTTTCATACAACAGGCCCGGAGTTCAGATGCCGGAATAATAATCGGTAACCGCATGCATCGTCCGGAAGGAATGCCGCTGGTCAGATGGCTTACCAATGTTCTTACTTCTAATTTTGTTTCGGGTATTGTTGGATATAAAATTCCGGATAGCCAATGTGGATTTCGCCTTATCCGCACGCAAGTGCTTAAGACGCTCAATCTTTCAACCATAAAATATGATACGGAGACCGAGATATTAATAGAGGCGGCACGGAATAATTTCCGGATAGAATCGATCCCGATTAAAACCATTTATGCCGGGAATAAAAGTCAAATCCATCCGATTATCGATTCAATGAGATTTTTTAATCTGATTCGCCGAAACTTGTTTAGAAAGAAGTAAAAGTGGATTTTAGGCAGTTACAGGAATTAATGGTTAAAACGCAGCTTATTGCACGCGGAATCAAGGATAAGCGTGTGCTGGCGGCCTTTTTAAAAGTTCCGCGCCATAAGTTTGTTGCTCCGGAATTGGTAAAATCAGCTTACGAAGATTGTCCGCTTCCGATCGGGAACGGACAAACAATTTCACAGCCATATATGGTTGCGTTGATGACCGAATTACTTAAGCTCACGGGGCCGGAACGGGTTTTGGAAATCGGCACCGGCAGTGGATATCAAACAGCGATTTTAGCGGAGTTAGCAAAAGAAGTTTATTCCATTGAGCGGATTGAAAAATTGGCTGAGAATGCCCGCAAAAGTTTGCATGATGCGGGGTATCATAATGTCAATATAAATGTCGGCGATGGTTCATTAGGCTTGAGTGAGTTTGAACCATATGATGGCATTATTGTCACGGCGGGTGCGCCGGAAACACCTTCCTTTTTACCAGCACAATTGAAAGATGGCGGAAGATTAGTTATCCCGGTTGGCGGGAGCTTTAGTCAAACTTTAATCGTTTGTGAGAAAACGGGAAAAGAGCTTTTATCCAAAGAAATCTGTGGCTGTATTTTTGTTCCGCTTTTGGGTGAAGCTGGATGGAAAAGATAAGATGGTTGAACATATTATAGTTTATTTAAAAGGAATTTCCCCAGAATGGGTAATTGCGATTATCGCAGCAATGCCCGTTGTTGAGCTGCGTTTATCTATACCGTATGGAATTGCTAAAATGGGAATGGATGTAAAAACGGTTTTTTTATTTTCTATGATCGGAAATATGATCCCGGTATTACCGCTTTTATATCTGCTTGAACCTATTTCACGAAAATTAAGATGTATAAATGCATGCGATAGATTTTTTACCTGGCTTTTTGAAAGGACAAGAAAGAGATCAAAAGTTGTAGAAAAATATGAAATCTTAGGCCTTGTTATCCTTGTCGCCATTCCGCTGCCTATGACCGGAGCATGGACGGGTTCTATTGCGGCGTTTCTTTTTGGCCTTAATAAGAAAACATCTTTCTGGGCCATTACACTTGGAGTTTTTATTGCTGCTTGTGTTGTTACATTGCTTACCGTAGGGATTAAAGGGATTTTCTAGTATGTCTTCACAAAAGTTTGTTCAAGTCGCTGTAAATTTACCATTAGAAAGTGTATTTGACTATTCTGTGCCTAAACAACTAAAAGATTCGATAGCTATTGGGAAACGGGTTTGGGTTCCGTTTCGCAACCGGGTAATTGTTGGCTATATTATTGGAATAAGTGAAAAGACACAGATCCGCCGGACAAGAGATATAAAGGAAGTCATCGACGAGGAGCCTCTTCTTTCGGGCCAGATGCTCGAGTTTACCTGGTGGATGGCTGATTATTATTTTTGTTCCTGGGGCAAAGCGATTGAAGCCGCCCTTCCCGGTCCGTTTAAAAGAGGAAAAACTTCTCTCAACTTAAGAAAAAAGGAAGACATTTTAGAAAGAGTCCAAACCAATAGTAAACCTGCCGAGAACGTTTTAACTCCCGATCAGGATAAAGCATTAATGAAAATCCTCCTGCATTTAGATAAGGGAAAATTCGGAGTATTTCTTTTGCATGGAATTACGGCCAGTGGAAAGACAGAGGTATATTTTGGCGCGATAGCCGAGGCTTTAAAAAATGGCAAATCAGCGATTGTTTTTGTTCCCGAGATTGCTCTTACCCCCCAAACTCTGGAACGTTTTATCGAAAGATTTGGTAAAGATAAAGTCGCCCTTGCCCATAGTCGTTTAACTAATAGCGAAAAGTTTAGGCAGTGGCAGCGGATAAAAAATGGTCAGGCTAAAATTGTGATCGGCGCACGTTCGGCGATATTCAGTCCGTTTGAGAATCTGGGTTTGATCGTTGTTGATGAAGAGCATGAGAATACCTATAAACAAGAGGAAGCCCCACGTTATAATTTGATAAACGCAGCGATCAAGCGGGCGCAACTCTCTAAGGCCGTAGTGATATTGGGCAGCGCAACCCCTTCACTTGAATCATCATACCAGGCAAAACAGAGGCATTTTAAGCTTATTGAGTTGCCAGAACGCATCGTCGGCCGGGAGCTGCCTTCAGTGCAGATTGTAGATATGCGCCTTCAGCGCAGAATCGGCCGGCGCCAACCAGTATTATCTAAAGTTCTGGAAGATAATATTAGCCGTTGTTTGCAGAATAAAGAGCAGGTAATACTTTTTCTTAATCGCCGCGGATTTTCTACTTTTATTCACTGTTCAAAGTGTGGATTTGTATTAAAATGTAAACGTTGTAATGTGGCGCTTGTCTATCATTTTGATCGCAAAATTCTGGCTTGTCACCATTGCAGTTACTCGACCTCTTTGCCAGATATTTGTCCGGAATGCAATAGTAATTATATCCGTTATTTTGGCATGGGGACACAGAAGGTGGAAAGTGAGTTGCATCGTCTTTTTCCCGAGGCTTGCATTACCCGCATGGATTCTGATGCCTTAACAAAAAGGGAAGCTCATTTTGATGTTTTTGAAGATTTTAAATCAGGCAAGATAGATATTCTGGTCGGAACTCAAATGTTGGCCAAAGGATTTGATTTTCCTAAGGTTACCTTAGTCGGAGTAATGTCTGCCGATGTTACTTTAAATCTTCCGGATTTTCGCGCCTCAGAACGAACATTTTCGTTGCTTACGCAAGTAGCGGGTAGAGCCGGCCGGGGTGATGTCGCGGGAAAAGTTTTTATTCAAACCTATACCCCTGACCATTATGCAATTAGATGTGCCCTGGCTCATGATTACCATGGTTTTTACCAGGAGGAAATGGTTTTTAGAAAGCAATTGAAACTTCCGCCGTATGTTCATCTGGTAAGCGTAGTTTTGCGTTCTAAAGGAGAAAAGGTTTTAATCGAAGCCGCAAATTCGCTGGCTAAGATTCTTCGGAAAAAGAATAAAGATAAACATTTAAAAGTAGTTGGACCGGCGCCGGCGCCGATTTCTAAATTACGCGGTAATTTCCGTTGGACAGTAATCTTGAAATGTAAAGATGTCTTGGGGGCAAATAAGCTTTTAAAAAAATGCTTCAAAAAATGGAAATCATCCACAAAGGTTAAGGTTGTGGTTGATGTTGATCCGGTGATGGTGCTTTAGAAGGTAGACTTAAGTAGCCGGTCGGATATTATCAAAGCCTTCTTCGATAGCACCAAGCGCTGCGATGTCTTTAAGTATGTTTTCTGCTTCTAAATCGTGTGGGTGGGCTTCTGATAAAATTTTAGCGGTAGCTTTTGCTTTCTGGTAATCTTTATTTTTAAAATGTAACCGGGAAAGATGCCTTAACGCGTTAATGTTTTTTTTGTTGATAAGCAGAATTTCTTCCCAAATGAAAAGGGCATTTTTATTTTTACTCTGGCGCATAAAAATTATTGCCAATTTGTTGAGAGATGGTATATTATCAGGATTTAGAAGGATTATTTTTTTTAGCACAGCAACCGCAGGTTCTGTTTTATTAAGTGCCGCTAGGACGAAAAAATTTAGATTTAAAATTATAGTTTTTATTTTTTTAATTACCACCTCAAGCGTGGACGGGGGGTGTGTCCGGTTCTTTTCTCGGACAGCGCTCCAAAGATTATGCTGGCCGGGTGCAAAATCTTGCTGGGTTTTTAAGACTTCCTGGAATAACTCAATGGCATAGTCGTAATTTTTTTTCTTTAAAGCGGCAAGGCCTTTTTGATAGAATTTATACTCCGGGGGAGAAAGTTTATTTTCATCCATATTCTTAGTATTGTAAAGTAAATGGGCGATGTTGTCAATTCTATCAAAACAGTAACCAGAAACCAGTTGCCAGAAACCAGAATAAAAAACTCTGAGAACTAATTACTGTTTTTTTTACCCGAAAAGGGGACTTCGATGAAGATCGTTTTTTTTGGCTCGTCTGATTTTGCGGTAAAGAGTTTGGAAGCTCTTATTGAGCAGCATTCTGTTTTGACGGTAGTTACCCAGCCGGATCGCCGAAAAGGGCGACATTTGACTTTAAGCGATACGCCCGTTAAAACATACGCTAAAGCGCACAATATCTCTGTATTGCAACCGCAGAAAGTGGGCGATGAGCGAATAAGGACACAACTTAAGAACTTTAATGCTGATTTATTTGTCGTAGTTAGTTTTGGCCAGATTTTGAGTAAAGAGGTTTTAGAAATTCCAAAAATTTTCTCGATCAACGCGCACGCATCGGTTCTTCCGCGCTGGCGGGGAGCAGCCCCGATTAATTGGGCGATTATGAATGGCGATAAGACCAGTGGGGTAAGTATTATCAAGATGAATGAGTTTATGGATCGCGGTGCGATCATCTTAACCAAAAGTATTTCGATACAACATGATGATGCCATAACTCTTACCGAGAAACTTTCCCGGCTTAGTGCCGAGGCTCTTTTAGAAGCGATTGATAGCATTGAAAGACAGAAAGTGCAGTTTTCGCCACAACAAGAAAGCCTGGTAAAGATAGCCCGAAAATTAAAAAAGGAAGACGGTCTAATTAATTGGCCGGATGAAGCCCGGGCTATTCACAATAAAGTAAGAGCGCTTCTTCCCTGGCCATGTGCTTATACCCATTTTAAAGGTAAATTCATTAAAATTCTAAAAACAGATATTATTGAGGGAAATTCGGAAATTGGATCAGAAAATTCTCCGGGAGAAATTCTGGAGATGGTAAAGCAAAAAGGGATTATTGTTGCCACGCTTAAGGGGAATTTATTAATTGAAATGTTACAGCTTGAGGGTAAACGGGCGATGCCGGCTTACGACTTTGTTCTTGGGCATAAAATGCTTATCGGAGATAAACTCGGGTGAGCACAAAGAATTAAGATAACAGGAGAAATTAGTCATGCCGGAATTAAGGAAAGATCCGATTATTAGACGCTGGGTGATTATTGCCACCGAGAGAGCCGAGCGCCCTGATAATTTTGCCGGAGCACAGGAGGTTATGAAAGAAGGAGACTGCCCTTTTTGTGCCGGCCAGGAAGATAAGACTCCTCCGGAGATATCTGCTCTTCGTGATCCAGAAAGTAATCCTGATAATCCAGGTTGGAGTGTGCGTGTTGTCCCTGGTATTTCACCGATGATGCAACTCGAAGGCGAAATGGGCAGACGTGGTGAAGGCATGTATGACCTGATGAACGGGATTGGTGCTCACGAAATTATTATTGAGAGTCCGGAGCATATTGCCAATATTGCTGATTTAGAGTTGGAGCAGATAATCAAGATTTTCGGGGTATATGTTAAGCGGATGGCTGAGTTGGAACAGGACAAACGAATAAAATATGTTCTTATTTTTAAAAATTACGGTGTTGTTGCCGGGGGTAGCCCGATTAAGCATTCACGTACGCAAGTAATCGCCCTGCCGGTTAATCCCAAGCGGGTCAAAGAAGAGCTGGCCGGGGCAAAACGTTATTACGAATATAAAGAACGCTGCATTTTTTGTGACATAATCAAACAGGAAATTGCAACGCAGCTACGGGTTATTGCCCGGGAGGACGGATTTATTGCTTTTGCTCCTTACGCTTCACGTTTCCCGTTTGAGATTTGTGTTTTGCCGGAAGAACATTCTTGTGATTTTTATACATTAGAGAATACAGAGGGTCTGGCTAAAATAATGAAGTCGGTTATGAAAAAGTTAGCCAATACATTAAATGATCCGCCTTATAATTATATTTTACATACCGCACCGTTTCGCAGAATGACATCTGCGGGATTTTGGAAAACCATAGATTATGATTATCATTGGCATATTGAAATCATGCCTCGGCTTACAAAAGTTGCCGGTTTTGAATGGGGAAGTGGATTTTATATCAATCCTACGCCGCCCGAAGATGCCGCAAAATATTTAAGAGAGGTCCGGATATAATGCAACAATTACGACGCGATCCGATAATGGGCAGATGGATAATCGTACACTATGACCGCGAGAAAGAGCCAAAGGATTACAAGTTCCAACCTGCGCGAAAAAGAGATCGTGGAAAAATTTGTCCTTTCTGCACTGGCAACGAAGATAAAACTCCTCCGGAGATATATGTCGATCGGACGCCGGGCACCCAGCCGAATACACCGGGCTGGAATCTGCGGGTTATTGCTAATAAATTTCCCGCGTTATGTATTGAGGGGGATTTAGAGCGCGAGGGGATAGGCATATACGACCGGATGAATGGAGTTGGAGCGCATGAAGTTATTATTGAAACCCCCGATCATGAAAAAGATATTGCGGAGTTAGATTGCGCTCAAGTAGAAAAAATAATATTAGCCTATAAAAGCAGATGTATCGATTTAAAAAAAGACCGTCGTTTTAAATATATATTGATCTTCAAAAATCACGGAGAGAGCGCTGGCGCATCATTAGAACATGCGCATTCACAATTGATTGCCTTGCCGATTATTCCGAAAAAGACGCGGGAAGCTTTAGCGGGAGCGCAAAAATATTATAGTTTCAAAGAAAGGTGTGTATATTGCGATATAATAATTCAAGAATTAGAGAAAAAGGAACGCCTGGTTAGCGAAAATGAACATTTTGTTGTCTTTGCTCCTTTTGCTTCTTCTTCGCCTTTTGAGACATGGATTATTCCCAAGAAACACAGTTTTCAATTTTATGATATTCCGGAGGAAATAATTGGCGAGCTGGCGGTAACTTTGCGGGATACGCTTTTGCGGTTAAAAAAAATATTGACAGATCCGCCGTTTAATTTTATTATTAACACTGCTCCGGTTCAGGATGATATGGAGCATAATTTTTATCACTGGCATATAGAGATTGTCCCAAAGCTCACTAAAGTTGCTGGTTTTGAGTGGGGCACAGGTTTTTATATCAACCCCAGCCCGCCGGAAAAAGCGGCAAAATTGTTACGTGAGGCCAGTTCATTATAGTTGAGATTAGTTTGGCCCTTGACATCAGAGGTGTCAAGGGTTTAATTCGCGGATATAACTTATGCTTCTTTTAGTCGCATAAGTTATGCGCTCATTAAAGGAGGAAAGGGAATGACAGTACGTATTGGTATTAATGGTTTCGGAAGGATTGGTCGTCATGTATTTAAATTAGCCTTTGAAAAGGATGATATTGAGATTGTGGCTGTAAATGATCTTACGGATGCTAAAACATTGGCCCATCTTTTAAAATATGATTCTATTTATGGCAGATACTCTAAAGCCGTGGAAGTTGATGGTGAGGCAATTGTTGTCTCCGGTAAGAAAATTAAAATTTATAGCGAGAAGGATCCCAAGAAATTACCATGGAAAGAGTTAGGCGTAGATATCGTTATCGAATCTACAGGTGTATTTAGAAAAAAAGAACAGATTTTATGGCATACGGAAGCCGGGGCAAAGAAGGTTATTCTTACGGTTCCTTCTAAAGATAAGATTGATAATACAATTGTCTTGGGTGTTAATGATGATGCGCTCAAGGCGGAAGATGTTGTCGTATCCAATGCCTCGTGTACAACAAATTGTCTGGCGCCGATCGTAAAAGTACTGAATGACAATTTTAAAATGCTGGAAGGATTGATGACGACGATCCATGCCTACACTAATGACCAGAGAATTCTTGATTTTCCACATAGCGATTTAAGACGTGCCCGGGCGGCAGCACTTTCAATTATTCCGACTACGACTGGTGCGGCAAAAGCCGTTGGACTTGTAATCCCGGAGCTAAACGGGAAGTTGAATGGCCTGGCGATGCGTGTTCCCACGCCAACTGGTTCTATTGTTGATCTTACGGCAAGACTTCAAAAAGATCCTTCGGTTGAAGAGATTAATGCCGCAATGAAAAAAGCAGCGGAAGGGCAGATGAAAGGAATTTTGAAGTATTGCGAAGATCCGATTGTATCTGCTGATGTTATTGGAGATACGCATTCTTCGGTTTTTGATGCCCTGAGCACAATGAAGTTGGGGCAAGGTTTTATAAAAGTACTTTCCTGGTATGACAACGAATGGGGATATTCAAACCGGGTAGTTGATTTGATTGGGCTTATTGTCAAAAAAGGATTATAATCCGAAGAGTAGCAAGTAGAGAGTAGAGAGAGTAACATCTTTCTACTCTCTTTATTTTATGATTTTTGGATTTGTATCTGCATTTGCATCTACCGCCTTTTAACGCTCTGCACACTGTATTATTAACACTAACCATTTATCTTCTATAAGGTTATAACTTAAATCGTGAACCATAGACTTTGGAACTGTGCCATATAATACTTGACATTAGTTACAATATATGCTATTTTTTATATAATTAGGGGCAAATTGTAACCTTCCTGAATTTTTGAAAGATGAGTTAACTCTTTAGTATAAAAGGAGTATCTATAGTTTTTAAAAGGAGTTAATATATTTTCAAATAAGCCTAAGAGGTACAAATGAAAGATGAGATAACGGCGATAGATCTAGTTAAACAATTTAATATTTCCTACCAGACATTAAATCATTATACAAACTTTGGGTTGCTTAACGCGGTTAAAAAACGGGGCTTAGGCAATAAACGTTTATATAAAGAATCAGAGGTTCGAAAAAACCTTAATCGCATTGATGAGTTAAAAAGTAAGGGGTATCCACTAAAGATAATTGCGCAAATTTTGAACAACAATCATCAAATTTAAACTGTTTTGCAAGGAAGGAATTAAGATAAAATGGATTTTGGAAAACAATATCATTTCGTTAGGAAAATATTAAGCTGCGCTTTTTTGCCAAAGGCGTGGCTTTTAATTTTTGGGGTAGGAGATGAGTTATTATAAGATATTAGGATTCACCAAAGAACCTTTTTCTACAAGTCCCGATCCGATGTTTTTTTACGAATCCCGGGAACATGAGCGGGCGCTTACAAATCTGATGATTGAATTACGCCTAAAACGGGGTTTAAGTGTTATTCTCGGAGATGTGGGCACAGGAAAAACCACTTTAAGTCGAAAGCTTTTTCAGCTTATAACGTCTCAAGAGGTATTTATTTGTCATATGATCCTCGACCCGGTTTATAATGACGAGGAAACATTTTTGACTTCCTTGGTCAGAAATTTTGATGTGGAACCAAATAATTCTGGGCCGATAATCTTGAATCTCAAGGAAGCTTTGGAAAAATTTTTATTTCAAAAGGGAGTAGAGGAAAATAAGGCTATTGTTTTAATAATCGATGAGGCACAAAAGCTTAATGAAATGACCCTTGAGTGCTTACGTGTTCTACTTAATTACGAGACCAATGAATTTAAGCTATTGCAACTTGTCCTGTTGGGACAAATGGAGCTACATTCAAAAATAATGAATATTCCAAACTTTATTGACCGGATTAGTTTTAAATATACACTTAATCCTTTGGATGAGGAAGAAACAAGATCGATGATCGAATTTCGCATTAAACAAGCCGGCTACAAAGCAAATATGCATTTATTTCTGCCGGGAGCGATGAAAGAAATATATAAATACGCCCGCGGGTATCCGCGGCAGGTGAATATGTTGTGTCATAAGGCGCTCAAAACTTTGGTGATGAAAAATAAGATCGTTGTTGATGAGGCGTTGATAACGGAAATTGTCGAAGAAGAAATGCGCCAGGGATGGCATTGGTTAAGACCGACAGTCCTTAAATAAGGAAAAGTAAACTGTATTTGAAAAATGGCGGATAAAGACCTTTCTCCAGAAAAGCGGTTGTTAAAAGTGATTGAAGGGCAGTCGGATAAAGATTCAGGCCCTTCGCCTTTGGGAGCCGGAAAAAAGTATTTTTCGATTGCTAATTTAAAAGCGCGGTTGTCTTTCTTTAAAGATAAGTTTAAAAAAGATCCGGCAAAGTCCAGTTCGCAACCTTTTGAATTAAAAGGGATAAATGTATTTTTACAGAGTTGCATTCTTATTGTTGCCGTTGGGTTAGGGATTAGCGTGAAAGTGGAATTTGATAATTTGGATAAAAAGCAGTTAGCGGCGATGCCTAAATTAGTTGCTGATGCCCAAGCCGAGCCTTTAGGAGTTGTTAGTCTTTTGCAATCTGAAAGTTTCTATTTAGATAGAGTAAGAGACCGGGATTTGTTTAAATTCGGTGATGTAAAAAGGGCCGCCTCGGTAAATTTTGGAAAAGAGGGCGAGGAGAAAAAAATATCTGAATTAGAAGAATTGACCAAAGGTTTTAAATTAGTCGGCATTTCCTGGTCAAATGAACCGGATGCCATTATTGAAGATGAAGTAGCAAAGAGGACCTACTTTATAAGTACCGGGGCGATGATCAATGAAATAAAAGTCCAGGCGATTTTTAAAGATAAAGTTATCCTGCGTTACCAGGGCGATGAGGTGGAGTTAAGGTGAAAAGGATTTTGCGATTAGGGACGATTATTTTAATCTTTTTTCTGGGGGTGCCTTTACCAGCGGAAGAGCTTATCCCGGCTGTTTTTACCATGCAAGTTCAGCCCAGAATCTCCGCTTTAAGCGAAGGGATCCAGGGAAGGATCTCTTTAGATTTACGCAAGATAGAGATAAACGATGCTTTAAAATATTTCGCTCTGAAAAGTGGATTAAACATTGTAACTACGAAGTTAGTTGCCGGACGGGTAACACTGATCGTTGAGGATGTCATCGTAAAGGATGTGTTTGATATCATGTTACGGTCAAATGGATTGGCTTATGATAAAATAGGAAATATCTACAATGTGATGAGAGCGGAAGAATATAGAAAGCTTTATGGCCGGGCATTTGGTGATGTTCGTATCGTTAAGATATTTAAGTTAAAATATGCTATTCCGGATCAGGCCTTTAGTCTTTTGGATGCAATGAAAAGCGAAATTGGCCGGATATTGGCTGATACGGAATCAGGAAATATTCTTTGCATGGATTCTCCGCAAAAAATCAAAGAGATGGAGGCGGCTTTAGCGGAATTTGAAAAGAAAAGTACAGTGCGTGTTTTTACTTTAAACTATGCCAAAGCGAAAGAAATTGAAGCACAGCTAAAACCCCGTCTGGATGGAAAAAAAGTAGGATCAATCAAGGCAAATGAGCAGTCAAATCAGGTCGTTGTCCAAGCCTTACCTGAACGGATGAAAGAAATAGAGAAACTAATAAAGAGCCTGGATAAGAAAACAAAAGAGGTCTTGATTGATGCCAAGATTGTCAGGGTAAAACTCGGTGATGCTCTGGATGTCGGCGTAGAATGGGAAGGGCTTTTTGATGTTTCCGAAAAAAATGGTTTGACATATATGGGGTCCTATCCCTTTAGTTCTGTGGCGACTAGTACTGATGATTGGCGTTCAAGGAAGATAACACTCGAAGGGGGCACGACTCCCGCTGGTGATAGTGTTACCGGTGTTGGTTACGTTGGTTCCTATCCTTTTAGCGGGACGACGACTAGTTTTTCGGCAAGCAGGAAAATAATTGGCTTAGATAAAATGCATATTGGTATTGTTGGTGCACATGATTTTGATGTTTTGTTTAACTATTTAAAGGTAAGCACCGAGGCCAAGATTCTTTCTAATCCCAAAATTGCCGTAACCAATAAACAGGAAGCCCGGATACATGTTGGACAACGGCAGGCATACGTTACCACAACCACGACTACCGGGCAAACAACAAGTACGGTTTCCGAAGAAGTCACTTTTATCGATATCGGTATCCAAATGTCCGTTACCCCAACGATAAACGAGCAGGATTATGTTGAAATAAAATTACAGACTGAAATTAGCAGTGTTATCGATACTTTGATTACACCCAGCGGTAATCGTATCCCGATTGTTGATACCTCGCTTGCTGAAACAACGGTGTTAGTCAAGGGGGGAGCGACGGTGGTTATTGGTGGTTTGCGTAAAGATGTGGAAGGAGAAACTATACGGCGAGTCCCGATTTTAAGTAAAATTCCCATCTTGGGACTGTTATTTCAAACTAAGCAGTCAACCAAGGACCATACCGAATTATTAATTATGATTACCCCTACGATTATCAGTGGGGATGCTCTGGTCGAAGCGGAAGGCGAGGAAATTGGTGGCGCTAATATAAAATCAATGCAGGAATATGGCGAACTTGAAAGAAGGAAGAAGGAATTACAAACACATAAGCCGCGATCGGGTGATTTCGGCGGGATGGAACTTAAAGGTTTTAAATTCCGCACCGAGCAACCTAATACAAACATAAAAAAATGAAAAAAGACAAAGAATTTTTTTATGGGATTAAATCGAGTATAAAAATAGGCATAATTTGGGCAAGCGTTTTTGTCCTTTTGGTCAATGTTTACGCTCAATCCGAAGCGCAAGGCACCTCGGATCAAAGCGCCGAAGACCAGGTGGCTAATATGGTCGCAAAAATTGAAGAAGAAATGAATGCCGTGGCGATGGAATTGAATTTAACCAGGCAAGCCTATGAACATTTGAGTCGGGAATATGAGGAGAGTAAGATCAAACGTAACCTTTTTGCCGAACAACTCAAATTAAAGGAGCAGATTATAGGGAAAAAGAATGAAGAACTTGCTTTTTTAAAACAGAAAATGCATGATTTTGATAAGTCGCTCAAAGAGGCACGGGAGAAAATAGATAACTTGCAAGAGAAAGGCGACAAAGTAGAAACTTTAAAATATAAGATTATTGATTATGAAAAGAAAATCGCGGAAAAAGAAAAAAAACTTGGGGTGATGCAGTTAGATTTTCAGAAAAAGGAGTTAAGCTACAGACAACAGATGCAGAAGGACATTGAAGAATTGTGGAAAAAATTAGGCGAGTCAGAAAAGGCATCTAAGCAGCTTAACTCATTGAAGCAACAGCTGGTTGAGGAAAAAGAGAAATATGCCGGCTTGATCAGTGATAAGGATAAGCAGCTTGACCAGATGCAGAAAAAGATTTCACTAATAGAGAAGCAGTTGCAGAAGAAAGAAGAGTATTATGTGCAGAAATTTGGGGTAGAAGAAAAAGCGTTGCGTGAAGAATTGACTAGTGTAGAAAAGCAGGCGGAACAGCTTAAAACGCAGAATGAAGAGGCCCACCAGGAGAAAGAGAATTTAGCCAGTCAGGTGAAGGAACATAAGAAACAATTGAAAGCAAAAGATAAACAACTTGATAAAGAGTTGCTTGGAGAAAGAGAACGCTACGATAGCCAGGCTAAGATTAACCGGCAGATTTTGGCAACCTTGAATGAAGAGAAAGATTATCTTACGTATGAATTGGAAACAGTTAATGATTCACTTAAAAAGGCACGCCAAGAAATTAATCCCCTGAAAGCGGCAAAGACCCAGGTAGAACTGGAAAATAAGGAATTTAAAGAGCTCATCAAAAATTACACGAAACAGCTGGTGGACAAAGAAAAAGAGGTTGAGTCCGTACAAAACCGTATCCAAAGAAACGAAAAAGAATATCACGCTAAACTTAAAAAAAATAAGAAAGAAGTAGAACGTCAAATTAAAACAAATAAAAGATTTGCTGACGAATTAGAGAAGAAAACCGCTGCTTTTATGGAAGAAAAAGAAAGGTATCTATCAGAAATTGAAAATGTTAAGGATCGATTGCATATTTTAAAAAATAAGCATAACCTCGTAAAAAGTGATCGGGATGTTCTGGCAAAGAAAGTAAAGCAATTATATAAGAATGAGCGGAAGTGGAAAAATAAAGATAAGGGGCAGCTAAAACTCTTATCTGCTCATTCTGAGCATATTGATGAACTCAAGGAAGAGTTAGATGAACTTAAGACAGAAAACAAACGGCTTAGTTTTTTTATTAAAACAATGCCGGAGAAAATTACGAAGCTGGAGGGCGAGGTCAGCCAATTGCGCTGGCAAAATGCCACGTTACATTATAACCTTGGCGTATTCCATACCCAGAGACAAGAATACACCCAGGCAATTGCTGAATTTGAGCAGGCATTGAAATTTAATACTGAGGATCCGAGTACGCATTATAACTTAGGTATTATATATTCCCAACATATTATTGATAAACCGAAGGCGATTATACATTTTAAACATTATTTGGCTTTGGCGCCTCGCGATAAAGATAGTCAGCGGGCAAAAGAATATATTCTTATTTGGGGCAAGCAAGGGTATGGGCGTTAGAAAATGAAAAGAATTTTTTTAGTTATATTTTTGGCTGTTTCAGTCTTGTCGGTGAGAATGATGCCGGTGCAAGCACTTTCAAACACTTCGCAAGAGCATATATCTTTGCCTTCAAGTGGCGTGATGTCTAACTTGAGTATTACAAAAAGGCTTATTTCCTTAGACTTGCGTGATATTGAAATAAAAGATGCATTAAAATTTTTGGCGACAAAAGCGGATATAAATATAGTACCCAGCAGTGAAGTTAGCGGTCGCATTACCTTGATGATTAAAGAAGTACCGGTCGAAGATATATTTGAAATCATGATTCGCTCAAATAACCTGGCTTATGAAAAAATAGGAAGTATTTACAATGTAATGACACAAGCGGAATACAAAAAGCATTATGGCGAAAGATTTAATGATATACGTCAGGTTAAAATATTTCATCTTAAATATGTTATTCCGGATCGGGCATATAATATTATTGATGCCATAAAGAGTTCTATCGGCAAGGTGTTAGTTGAGGGCGATTCAGGAACGCTAATGGTTCTGGATACGCCGGAAAAAATAAAAGAAATCGGACAGACCTTAGAAGCATTGGAACGCAAAAGCAGTATTCGTATCTTCGACTTACACTATGCCAAGGCTAAAGATGTGGCGAACCAGCTTAAAGACCAACTGAACATGAAAAATGTAGGTTCAGTTAAGGCCGATAAGCGTACAAATCAAGTCATTGTCCAGACACTGCCGGAGAGGATGAAAGATATCGAGAGAATTATTGCCAGGTTAGACCAGAAGACAAAGCAAGTTTTGATTGACGCCCGGATTATTCAGGTAAAACTTAGCGATGCTTTAAGTAAAGGTGTTGAATGGGAAGGGTTATTCAACTTATCAACCAAAAACGGCAGCACTACTTATGTCGGCTCGTATCCTTTTAGCTCCGTGGACACGACAACTGCCGATTGGCGTTCAAGGCAAGAGGTTTTAAATGATACCGGTTATGTCGGCTCATATCCGTTTAGTGGAACCACTTCTGATTTTTCATCCGGCACAAAGAGAGTGGGCACAGAACAGATGCATGTCGGAGTAGTGGGCAGGAATGATTATGATTTATTAATCAAATATTTAAAAACTTTGGGAGATGTAAAGATTTTATCTAATCCGAAATTAGTGGTAACGAATAATCAGGAGGCGCGTATTCATGTCGGTGAGCGCCAGGCTTATATAACCAACACGACGACCGCCGGTCAAACCACCACGACGGTATCTGAAGAAGTGACGTTTATGGATGTTGGATTGCAATTGTTTATTACCCCGACGATCAATGATGAAGGGTATATAACCTTAAACATAAAACCGGATATTAGCACTGTTGTCGGGACAGTACTAACATCTCAAAACAATGAGATCCCGATCGTTGATACCTCAACTGCCGAAACTACGGTTATGATAAAAGATGGCGCAACCGTTGTTGTTGGTGGTTTGCGGAGAGAAGAAAAGACATTCAATTCAAGACACATACCGATTTTGGGCAGCATTCCTTTGCTCGGAACATTTTTTAAATCGGAAAATAAAGAGACAACACGTAGTGAGTTGTTAATTATGGTTACCGGCCATATCATTGAAGGTGATGAATTGACAACAGGTTATGCCGGAGATTTAGGGTATAAGACAGATAAGGCATATCAAGATTATAACTTAATGACGCACGAGTCTGATTTATCAGCATATGAAAAGGAAAAAGAGAGGGTAAAACATAAAAATTATCAGCAATATCCGAAATTTAAAGTAGAAGAAGAATTTCAACCAACAATAAAGCCTTTACGGGATGGCTAAAATGAAATTAATCGGAAGTATAATTTTTGTTTTGTGGTTAGGATTATTGCCCTTTTCAGCTTTTGCAGAGTCGGGAGCGGACGAGGGGGCGCTTAAAGCCGATTATAACGAGCTTCAGAAAAAATATGAGGCCCTTTTGCGGGATCGCGATAATCTGAAAGCGCAAACAACTTTTCTTCTCAAATATAAAAAAGAGATATTAAAAGCGCAGCAAGAGGTAGAGCGGATGAATAACGAACGCGCGCAATGGGAGTTAGAAAGACAGACATTAAAAAGTATGTATAAAAAAGCACAAAATAATATTGAACTGCTTAAAGTCCAGGGAGAAGATCTTAAGTTCATACAATTTCAACTGGAAGAAGAAAATGATCAGATTAAAAAATCTTTGTCAAAGACGAAGGCGGGGTATATAATTGTAGATGATTTAAAAAGGAAAATTAAGGAGCTGAGGAAAGAAAAATCTCGCTCAAATAAAGCCAACCAAAAGCTGAAGAAGAAAATAGGGAAATTAGAAGATCAAAGTGTAAGGGCGGAAACAACAGAGGAAGTTTTACGCCAGCACATAGCAGAGCTTAAAGACAAATACAAGAACTCACTTCGGCAAAATAATATCTTAGTAAAAAAGCTGCAACAGCAGCCACGTGAGTATGCCGAAATCGCCCGCGAGAATAGAATATTGATTAAGCGCACGGCGTTAATGCATTACAATTTGGGGGTATTTTACAGCCAGAGAAAAGAATATCCCCGGGCCGTTGCTGAGTTTGAAAAAGCAATAGAGCTGGATCCCGAAGACGCTAATGCCTATTTTAATTTAGGCTACATTTATGCGGAATGTTACGTCGATCGGCCCAAGGCGATTGAAAATTTCAAAAAGTATTTAAGACTGGTAAAAAAAGGTGATAAAGATGTTGACTGGGTAAAAAAATATATTCTTACTTGGCAGACGTGGGAAGGCAAAAGTGTAGCAAAGTAAGAACAATAGAGAAATTCTAAAAGAAACCTGGAGGGAGGGTGTTAAGGTGAAAAAGATAGTTAGTTGTGTTGTTATAATTATAAGTATTTTTGTTTTTTGTTCTCAAGATAGTTTTGCTTTTTTTGGCTGGGGCAAGAAGAAAGAATCTGCTCCCGCGAAGACGAAACAGGAACAGACTCAACAAGTAGAGAAAAAGCAGGCGGTTAAGAAAAAGTCGAAGAAAGACGAAAAAAAAGAAGAAGAAAAGAAAGCAGCAGTTAAAACGAGAAGTGATGAAGCGATTAAAAAAGCAGAAAGAATCAGGGCGCTGCGACAAAAAAAACGTAAGCAATTAAATGGTAGAACTTGGAAGATAGAGCTTAGCTCAATGCCCACAAAAGAAAAGAGAGAAGAAGATGTTTTGGTTTTTAAAAATAATCAGTTTTATTCAGAGAAATTTTCGGAACAAGGTTTTTCGCCAACCAACTATTCTTTGAATGTAAAGGATAATGACGTGACGGTTTGGGAAACAATGCAAAGAGAAGAAAAAGGACAAGTCATTTTTTGGCGCGGAGAAGTTACTCCGAACATGAAAGAAATGAGTGGAGTTTTAAGCTGGCGTATTTCCGAAGAGAAAGCAAAAGATTACTCATTTACTAGTAAATAAAAGCTGCAGCAGAGGAGTTTCTTAAAAAGAGGAACTAATGTTAAGAATATCAGACATCTTGAAAAAAGTAAAAGCCCGGGGAAAAGCAAAAGAGCAAGAGAAGCCACAAGAAAAAAAAACTTTTAAAAAATCGCTAAAATTCGACCAGCCTAAACCCAAATCCGATACGAGAGATGTTAAACCGGAAATTCAGAAAGCAAAACCGCCAACCTCCGCATCCGATCAAGAAAAAAAAGTAAGCCCAAAGCCTTCTTTACCTGAATCAGAGGCGTCGCCGGTACGCATTGATGAGGGGACGGTAACTGGTGTTTATAAAGAAGCTGTATCTTGGGCGGAACAGATAATGGCTCCGTTTATTGTTGAAGGCGAAAAATTAATTAAACAAGCAAACAATCTCGTAGAAAAAAACATTGACCTTTTACGGAAAGATGCGGATCTATTATTGAGACTTTTTTTCCAAGACTATTCTGTTGGCAAAGGTTATTTATATCAACATCCGGTAAACGTTTGCATTCTTTCGCTAAAGATGGGCTTGGAATTGAATTACAATTACACCCAGCTCAAGCAACTTGGCCTAGCGGCGTTGCTTCATGATATCGGTTCAGCAAAATTCGATGAACTTATTAGCCAGCCCAGACGGCTCAATAGTAATGAATATAATGAAATAAAAAATCATCCAATTCTGAGCCAGGATATCTTAAAAAAGTTTGCCCAGGAATTAAATTTTGAAATTTTTGATGTTATTCGTCAAGAGCATGAACGAATTGATGGCTCGGGGTACCCCTACGGCTTAAAAGGAGATGAGATCTGTGCCGATGCAAAATTGATCGGCCTGGCTGATGTTTATGAAGCACTGCTGCATTCCCGGCCGCATCGGCCAAAATTTGGCTGTTTAGAAACGATAAAAATGATTTTAAGTGAAAAGAATGTTTTTGAACAAAAATTAATAAAATGCTTAATAAATAATTTAGGTATTTTTCCCGTAGGGACGTTAGTGAAATTAAATACAAAGGAAATTGGAATTGTTATAACGCAGACCCCTCAAATGCCGCTCAGACCGGTTATAGATATAACGCACAATAGTAATGAGAAGAAGCTGGAAGCGCCGAAACGTGTTGATTTGGCTGGCAATTTTGCAATCTATATCAAAGACTGTTTTGTCGAACTTTAATCTTAAACATTAAAAATAATGAAAAAGTCAACTAAGATTTTTATTGGTTTGGTCTGTGGGTTATTAGTAGTTAGCAGTTATCTAATATTCAGGCTAGGCGTTAATTTAAAACGCAATGATACATTAAAAGTTCAAAATTTAAGTTTGTTAGGAGAACGGACACAGCTTAAACAGCAAGAAGCGGAAAAAGCATCGCAAATAACAGAACTGAAAAGTGAATTAGCGGGATTAAGAAATGCTCAAAAATTGAAACAATTGCTGGCCATCGCTAAAAAGCGGTTATCCAAAATGAATCTTGAATTTGAAGGAATAGAAGGAAAAAAAAGGAATCTTGAGCGCGAAAATTCAAATTTAAATAGCCGATTAGATAATCTTGCGAAAGAGTTTTCCAAGACGCTGAATAATTTTAAAATTGTTAAACAGAAATTGGTAGAAGCGCAAAATGACAAACAGATAGCTTCTTATCGGACGAAGATTAAAGAATCGAACATATTGCTAAAGAAGAATGAAAAACAGCTCGCCGCGTTGAACGAAGAGATTGAAAAGCTGAGAACTGAAAACCGTGATTCGACAAGGGGAAATAGAGCATTGGTCCGGAAAATCAAGATTTTGGAAAAGAAAAAAGTAAGATTAGAATCAAAATTTGAAAAAATAAAGAAAAGATTAAATAAAAAGCAGGCCCCGGTTGCGGGTTTAGAGAAAAAATTGAAAGAACTAAAATCCGAATTAATCGATAAAGAAGCCCAGCACAAGCAAGTAGCGCAGCAATTAAATATCCGGAATGCTGCGATTAAAGGGTTAAAAGATAAATTGGAGATTGTCATTCAGCGCTTATCGCGAAGTGAAAAGGAAAAGGGCGCTTTGTCCGAAGAAATTGTGTTTTTGCAGGAAGCTAAGGCGATATTCGATGACGAATTAAAGGCGGGAAAGTTGCAAATTACCGGTACCGAGAAAAATATATTTGATCGCCAAAGCAAATCGCAGGATCTCAAATATTTAGAGATGGACAAAGAAAAAGTTCAGCTGGAATTATCAGAAACGAAAAAAGAGTTAGAAGAGCAGAAGCGGATTATTAACTCTCTGCAGAAAGAAAAAGAAGATTTAAAAGCTAACGTGGCCTACTTAAATGAGATAAAATCTCCCGAGGGAGAAAAAGTTGTCGAGTTGCAGAATAACTTGAATAAAGCTTATGCTCTTTATGAGACGGCGAAGGCTCAGGTGGTTAATTTTGCTTCACTGCTAATTCGTAAAGAATTAGAGATGGATAAGTCTAAACAAAGAGTCAACGAGTTGGAAAAAGAACTCAGTTTGCTTAAAAGAGAATCAGCTGATATCGGAGAAAAATTGACTGATGCTCGGCGAGAGCTGGGAGAAATGGATGCGAACGGGTATAGTCTTAAACAATTAAAAAGTGAATTGAAAGAAAAAGATAGAAGTCTTAATGCTTTACAGGCGAAAGCAGATGGGCTTAATGAGACGATAGAAGAAAAAGAACAGCAAATAAAGAGGTATAAGACAAAGCTGGCTAAATTCGACGCAATTAAAGATGAGCTGGAAGAAAAGTTGGATTACCAGGAGAGAGATTACGAAGATGTAAATATTCTTTATGGGAGTATTAAAAGTCAAATTGTGCAGGTTACTGACCTTCTCGCCCGCAGGGAATCGGAACTGGAAAGTAAGAATAAAGAAGTTTTAAGTTTTAGAAGGAAGATGAGCCGTTTACAGGTAGATTTTGAAATAACCAAGCAGGAATTAGATGATGTTAGAAATCGCCAAAGAAGGACATTAGATGATTTGACCCGGGCAGCGAAACTAAATTCTGCTTTGCAGGAAAATTTAATTGAGATTTATAAAGAAGTAGAGTACTCACCTCGAAATGAGGGAAAAGAGGAAGCAGACAACCTCATGGAGAAGGTAGAGTCTTTGTTAAAAAAATAAGCTAAGGGCGATCAGGCTATAATATAGAAAATACTTTTTAACGGCGCAGAAAATATATGCTTAATTTTATAAAAAGATATATAAGTATTTTTAGCATAACATTATCTTTTTTTTGTTTTTTTAGGGTCGCTTATGCTCTGGATTATCAGTCGAAAGCAGATGAGCATTACCTGAAAGGACAGATTTTATATGATCGGGGTAGATACAAAGAAGCCCAGGATGAGTTTCGAAAGGCAATCAAGCTGATCAAAGAAAATGAGGAAAAAAAACAAACTTCGACGATCTCAAAGGAGACAGAAGAAGAGAAGCTCAAGGTAAAAAAAGAGAAAGCAGACATAATTTTTAAGCGATCTATTGAATATGTTATTGGCGAGGCAGATGTGCTGCTGATAAAGGTCTGGCAAAATGATGATTTAACGGATGAGGTCATTGTCCGTCCGGATGGCATGATTTCTTTCCCGCTTGCCGGCGAATTGAAGGCGAAGGGCTTTACGATAAGAGAGTTTAAGCGAAATTTAACAGAAGCGTTAAAAGAATATATCAAGTATCCCCGGGTTTCTGTTTCGATTAGAAAGATGGGGGGCCGAAGAGTGATTATTTTAGGTCAGGTAAGAGGGCCGGGGGTTTATTCTGTTACCGGGAGAAAGACGATTTTGGAAGCTGTGGGCTTAGCCGGTGGTTTCACAGATGATGCCGTAACAACAAGTGTGATTTTAGTAAGAGGGGGGCTTGCTAATCCAAAGCCCCAGAGGCTTGATTTAAACAAAGCGCTCAAGCTGGCAGATCTGAGTGATAATCTTATCTTGGAGTCGGAGGATATTATTTTTGTTCCGCGCAGGTTTATTGCGGATGTTAATTACTTCCTGAAATTAATTCTTGATCCTGTGTCTCGTGGTTTATATTCAGTGCGGGAAATTCGCGATTGGTAGAAATATTAATCCAACCCCTGAGCTCAATTCACACAACAAGTTATGATCGCTTATGCTACCTGCCGGCCGGCAGGCGTAACTTACGTGTTCATTAAAAAAGGAGGTTAGAATAAGCTTATGGAGAATGTGCAGTTAATAACTAAAAACATTAAAGGTTTTATTTCGGATAAAGAACTTAATGCTGTTTCTGCCCCGATAAAGCTTATTCATGCTGAAATTAAGAAAAAAGAATGTCCGGGGAATGAAGGCCTGGGGTGGTTAGATTTGCCTTCTTCGGTGCCGGCGGGATTGATTAAAGATATTGAACAGACTGCAAGAAAGATAAGAAAAAACTGTGATATTTTTGTAAGTCTTGGGATCGGTGGTTCTTACCTGGGAGCCCGGGCGGCAGTGGAATTTTTAAAACCGACTTTTTTTAATGAGCACGAGGGAGAAAGGCCAAAAATTTATTTTGCCGGACACAATTTAAGTGCTGATTATTTGAACGATTTATTTGCGCTTTTTAAAGGCAAAAGAATTATCGTGAATGTGATTTCCAAGTCCGGAACGACAACCGAAACAGCTGTGGTTTTTAGGCTCGTAAGGCAGTATTTAGATAAATTTTATGGGAAGAAAAATGTGCGGGATAAGATTATCTGTACTACCGACAAGTCAAAAGGAGCGTTGCGAATGTTAGCGGAAGAAGAAGGATATAAAACGTTTGTCATCCCCGATGACGTTGGCGGTCGCTATTCTGTGTTTACGCCGGTCGGGCTCTTACCGATTGCTGTTGCCGGCATAGATATCCGTGCCCTTTTAAAAGGGGCGGCAAATTTTGAGAAGAAGTGTAATATTTTGGATTTTAAAAAAAATCCAGCTTATACATACGCGGCGCTACGGCATATCCTGTATCGAAAAGGCAAAATAATTGAGATTTTATCTTGTTTTCACCCGGCATTTCACTATCTGGCAGAATGGTGGAAGCAGTTATTTGGAGAAAGTGAAGGAAAGGATGAAAAGGGGATATTTCCGGTGTCCTGTGAGTTTACGACAGACCTTCATTCTTTAGGACAGATTATTCAAGAAGGACATCGAAATATATTTGAAACGTTTTTGGTCATTGATAAATCGTCATCAAAGTTAACAATCCCGAAATTTAAACAAAACTTGGATAATTTGAATTATTTAGCCGGGCGTGATATGGAGTTTATTAACCAAAAGGCATATCTGGCCACGGCAAGTGCTCATTGCGAAGGCGGGGTGCCGAATATGACAATTATTATCCCTAAGCGTTGCCCTTACCACCTTGGGCAATTGTTTTATTTCCTTGAGAAAGCAACGGCGATATCTGGTTTGCTTTTAGGCGTTAATCCGTTTAACCAGCCCGGGGTTGAAGCATATAAGAAAAAGATGTTTAAGCTTTTGGGCAAGCCCCGCCCAAAAAGCTAAGTTATATTGCCGGGGAACTTTGGGCCTCTAAATTTGTCTAATAAATTGGATAAAGAAATTATTTCTCCAGTAGAAAATAGCAAGAATAATAAAACAAGCCAAGAGGATGATCAGCTCCTCGTGCAGGCTAAGCTCGGTGATAGAGATGCTTTTAACAGGTTGATGCTTAAATATCATCGTCGAATTTTTAATGTTGCTTTTAGAATTTTCGGGAATTACGATCAGGCGGATGAGGTGGCTCAAGATGTGTTTATCCGCGCTTATCGAGGTATCTCCCGATTTAAGCAAAAGTCAAGTTTTTCAACCTGGTTATATGCAATTACGGTTAATTTAAGCCGAAACAGGATGAAAAAGAATTATCGTCTCACCCGGCTAACTACGTCGTTAGATGAAGCGATGGATAATTCTGGTTATACCGTAAAAAAGGAAATTGCGGATACAAAGTTAACCCCGGACCGGGCACTTTTAGATAAAGAAAAAGAGATTCAGATCCAAGAAGCGATCGAAAGTTTGGATAAAGACTTTCGCCTGGTGATTATTTTGCGTGATATACAGATGCTTGGTTATGAAGAAATTTCAGAGATCTTGAATGCAAATATCGGCACAGTCAAATCAAGAATTTATCGGGCAAGACAAATATTGCAAGAGAAATTAAAAGGTCTGATTTGATATGGAATGTAAAGATTTTAAAAAGTTGCTGGCTCAATTTTTAGATAATCAATTAGATGCAAAACAGCAGGAATTGATACGGAAGCATTTAGCCAGCTGTTCTGCCTGTTCTGCGAATCTTGAGTCTTTGCGCAAGATGGTTAAGATCTTAAATGAAATGAAAGAAGTTGACCCGCCTGAAAATTTTTCGGAAAAGGTAAATCACCGTCTTGATACGATTACAATTTGGCAAAAAATTTACCACTTTTTCAAAGGATTCTGGGCACTTAGAGCTCCGGTTCAGGTAGCCACGGTAATCGCTACTTTGTTGCTGGTGGTTTCTGTTGGGAATTATATAAAGTCAATGCATCCGGTCAAAGAGTTAGCCCCAGCGCAAGAACAGCGAACTGATATCGTAAAGAGGAGGCTGGCTAAGGCGAAAAGCCGCACGCTGCGCCCCCGGGAATCAACAGAAGTAATGGTACTCTCTAAAGACCAAGCTCCAGCGCCGGCAATTATGACACAGGTTGAAAGTTTAGAAGAGGAGCCCAAGCCGTCCCACAAACTTAAAAAAGTTGTTATCGCTTCCGGAGAAGAAAATTTGATCGCTGAAAACAGAGAACAAGACTGGATTATTAAGACTGAAAATCCGAATAAAGTAAAAAAGCATGTGCAGGCATTGCTGGATGAATTCAAGGCTTCTGATGTGGTTATCAAAAAAGGACCTGTATTTAGCTTTAACATCCGCTATGGTCAACTTTCGGTGTTTCTATCCCGCCTTAGACAATTAGGAAACGTAGATATGCTTACCCCACTCCCTGTCCCCCGCATAGAAGCATATATCAGCTCGCAGGGTCGTATTAATACCCTGGTATTAGAAGAACCTATCTTTATAAAACTTACCTTACTGCGCTAGTTGGGTTGATTTTTAACCAACAGCCTAATCCATAACCTCTTTATTATAAATGAGTTAATGATATAAATCTCTTTAATTTTTATTTGCATCATAGGAAAAATCATGGTATACTTTATAACCTTTTGTTTTTAGATGAGTTATGTCATTGGGAAGACAATATAAGAAGGAAAAAGGAAAGGTTACTAACCCCTAATAAAAAATGAAGATTCGCCAAAAGAAAACATCAATAATATTCAAAATAATAGCCCTGATGCTGGTGCAGGTGCTGGTGGCAACACCAGCTTGTTCTACCTATGCGGGGGAATTATCTTCGCTGGGGGTGGATGATAATACATTATCTCCGCATGTCACAATACACACGGCATTATTTAGAGGTGTATATGAAGCCATCACATCTTCCGAAAAAATTATTTACCCCACTTCAAAATATGGACCAAGACAATGGCAGGAGGCTTTGCTTTCTCACGCTCATGATTATAAACAAGAAACACCGCTTAATGTGCTTAGAGAAACTCATGAATTACTTGCCGTGCATGGGATTCCTGATCTGGATCAATACGCAATAACACTTACTCAGAAGGTATTGCAAATTTTACCACTAGAAAAGCGAACGGTGTTAATGGAGCGGCTTAAAATGCTGGGGAAAGGAGACGTCCATGGATTGCACCGCTGGTTAAAAGATATTATCTGGATTGCTGCACACGAATGGATAAATAATAATCTGGAATTAATATCATTCCGTGAATTGGTAAGTCAGCTTGAGGCAACTATTGGCGTTTCCGGGGAGCGTCTTGAAAGAGTTAGAAAAGATTTAGAAGGAAAAGAGACAGAAGTTAAGAAACAATTAGCACAGGGAAAGGCAATTTGTTGTTATGGATTTGAAGTCCGTTTTGACCCTCTGCAGCAAAGATTCGATATTTCACGCCGACCTGTTTTCTTAGGATATAGCGAGTTGCCACTTGTTGTTGCGCCCCCATCAAAAGTGGTTATCAGTGTTCTTGTTTATAATGGATGGGCAGACGTGCAACAGCTACTTATTTCGTTACTTGAGGTAAAGAATTCTAATGTGGAAGTGGTGATTTTGGATAATGGGTCCCGAGAGAATCGCTTTGAAAGATTAAGAAGATTTGAGGGGAGGGGATATAAGCTTACGTTAATGCGAAGTGATGTTAATCTTGGATTTGATGAGGGGCATAATGTAGTTATTGATTATGCGTTAGATCAGGCTCATGCCGACCATGTTCTATTATTAAATAGTGATTTAGTTGTAGCACCTGAATTTTTGGATGGCTTACTGTCTCCATTGCGGACAGAACAAGCGGTCCCGGGAGAGCAGATAGGAGCTGTTGGGCCTATTGTATACGTATTAAAAGATGGACAAAAGACACGATTAATAAATAATTATGGAGCCAGATTTCCCAAAAATAGTCTTTTCAAAAGATCACGATTTTTTAATGGCCAAAATGGTATAAATGGTGTGCCTGAGATGATGCCGGTTGATTATTTGTTAGGAATGGCAATGCTGTTTCCGGTTCATGCGTTACGAACCATCGGCGGGTTTGATCCCCGCTATTTTGCTTACAATGAGGAACTGGATGTAGGAATACGGCTTAAAAATGCAGGATTTGTTAGTATCGTTACAAGGAAATCGGCAGTTTGGCATACTGGTGGGAGTTCGTCTGGCGGGAGTTGGACACCTTTTCCTATGCAGCAGAGTCCTCGTAATGTTTTGCTCAATTTTAGCAAACATAGTGAATTATGGCAGCCTAAAGCTTTCATGAGACTATGCCTATTTATGTTGAATTCTATGCGAAAAAGTATAATATATTTTTTAAAGACTGGAAATGTGAAAAGCATTTTTGCTCCACTAAAAGGGCTATGGTTAGGAATTACGGGAAAGTTTGATGACACCCAAGTGGCGGAAATAGAAGTATTACCGTGTGGTTTATCCAATATAGACGCTTTGCAAAGTACATCTTATAGTCAGAAATTCCAAGCTATGCATGCTGGGCGCAATGAGCTAAGCGACGTGGGGACATTTTTTGTTGATTTACAGATAAGAGTGGAAAGATTAAAAGAGAACACAACCTTGGTAAAGCAGGCGATATAATTTAGTTCAAAGTTCCTACCTACCGGCAGGTAGGCATAGTTCAAGGTTCAAGGTTCATGGTTCATGGTTCATGGTTCATGGTTCATGGTTGTCCTTACCCCATACAAAATATACCAGTTACTCTCCACTATTTGCTCTTCAGCTAATTTTTCTCGTCGGTAGATAACTTTTTTCTTGACATACCACACAAATGTGTGGTAACATATTTTTAAGCTAGTGAATGATGAAAAGTAATGTTGTTGTCCCGCTGCATAAGCATGGGGAAATTCTCTCATGATAATTTCCCTCATATTCCGCGGGATAAATTCGGCCAGACAACTTATGTTACTCTTGTGAGTTCCCATAAGTTGTGGCCTCATTTAGGGGGAAGTTATGCTTACTGAAAAGCAAAAAGATGTGCTTATGTTTTTACGCAAGTGTATCCGTAGTGGATTACCACCGACGATCCGGGAAATTGCCCGGGAATTTAATGTTTCTTCTACGGGAACGGTCCGGGATTATTTAAACGCATTGACAAAAAAGGGGTATATTATGCTTTCTGAAAAAAAATCCCGGGCAATTGAATTGACGGAAAAAGCCCTGCTCAATATCCCGATCCTGGGTAGTGTCCCGGCAGGTGTTCCTGTATTAGCAGTTGAAAACATAGAAGATTATTTTAATGTAGATAAGTTATTTGCCCAGAAAGATGAATTATTTTTCTTGCGGGTTAAAGGTGATAGTATGATTGGGGTTGGTATTATGCCTGATGATCTGGTGTTGGTCAAAAAACAACCCTGTGCTCAGGATAAAGATATAGTTGTTTGTCGTGTAGATGGGGAGGTTACGGTAAAGATACTCCGGAATAAAGAAAACCATTTTTTCTTGGAACCAGCGAATAAAAGCTATTCTATAATTCCTCTGAATGAAAATTCCCAGATAATCGGTAAGGTAATCACTACCGTAAGAAGATATGTTTAATGTGAATGCCCGTTGGGATAGACCACTCCCTCAGGATGATCTTGATGGGGGAGAGCCGATTGAAGTAGGTGTTTCTTTTAAAATCGACAAATTTTTCCCAATTTGGTTTGTTTTAAGCGGCGGAAAACATATCATAAAAAAGGTGCCTTTTGTCTGGAAGAAGAGCAAGGGGAGAAATCTTTTTTATATTTTTAGTGTGATCGATGAGCATAATGCGTTATATAAACTATGTTTTAATCGTCAAAGTCTACGCTGGCAATTAGTAACTGATGAATGAAAAGAAAATATTGCATTTAGATATGGATGCTTTCTTTGCTTCCGTAGAACAAGCGGCAAATCCACATCTAAAGGGTAAAGCCTTGATTGTCGGAGGCCGGGCGAACCGAAAACGAACGGTTGTTTGTGCGGCTTCCTATGAAGCGAAGCGGCTTGGTGTTGATTCCGGGATGAGTTGCCAAGAAGCGTTTCGCCTTTGCCCACAGGCTGAGTTTGTCGCGGCTGATTCAGAAAAATACCTTTATGTTTCAAGCAAGATTTTTAAGCTGCTAAAGAATTACAGTCCGCAGATTGAGCAAGCTTCGGTAGATGAATTTTATCTAGATGTTACCGGGATGCATAAGATCTTTGGTTCTTACGTTAATTTAGCGCTGGAAATAAAAGACCGGATTAAAAGAAAATTTCATATAACCGGTTCGATCGGTATCTCGATAAATCGCCTAATGTCTAAAATCGCCTCTAAGCTTTATAAACCTGACGGATTGACGATTTTGGAAAAAGAAGATATTGCTAATGTTCTGGCAGATTTACCAGTGGAAAAAATCCCCGGCATTGGCCGGAGCTTAACTGAGCGCTTAAATCGGTTTTCAATTTTCTCATTTGCTGAGCTGCAAAAACAATCGCTGGAATTTTTTCTTGAAAAATTCGGTAAAGCTGGGCTCTGGATGTATGCGCTTGTGTCTCTAGAGGAAGATCAGGAGCAAATCAGCTGGCTTGACCAGGAGCAGGGCTTACCCAAATCCATCGGACATTCTTACACCCTCACGCATAATATCTATCAGCGCCAAGAAATAGAGGCCTGGATAAGATTACTTTGCGAAATGGTTGGTTTCAGGTTGCGTCGGATTTTGCTGGAGTCAAACACCTTGCATCTTTTCCTGAAGAAACCAAACCTGGCCGTTATCGCTAAGGAGAAAAATTTTAAAAGCCCGACAAATGATCCGGATATATTATGCCAGCGGGCACTTTTTATTCTGGACAAACTTGAAATAAAAAATATATCTGTGCGGGCTTTGGGGGTAACCGCCAGGGATTTAAGCCCGGCGGCTAATATTTTTCTTTTTGCTGATCAGAGAAAAAGAGCACAAGTACTTAGAACTCAGGATAAAATTAATGAAAAATTTGGTGATTGGACACTTTATCCGGCAGGCATATCTTTGATAAGATAGAAGTTTTGATTTTTGGAAAAGATGAGGTATAATATTCTAAATAATGTTTATCCCGCCGCATTCTTGCAGAATGCAAGAGGCGGGACTCATTGAATATACCCTGCAGATTTGCCCTGAGAAATACAGAGTATTTCCAGGACTTTAGTCCCTGAAATTGCGGGTGCAATTTCTAGGGGCATACGCAAATCTAAACGCTGGGCATTAATTCGCGCATATAACTTACGCTCCTTGTAGTCGCGTAAATTATGCGCTCATTAAGGAGGTGGATATGGAAGTTAAAGTGCAAAAACCAAACAAAGAAGAGTTGGATGCTTTGGGGATAGACAATTGGAGTGCCTGGCAGTGTGAGGTAAGTACATTTGACTGGGAATACTCAGATAAAGAAACGGCTTATGTTTTTGAAGGCAAGGTCAGTGTGAAGACTCCGCAAGGAGAAGTAACTTTTGGTGCCGGTGATCTGGTGACTTTTCCTAAGGGGTTAAAGTGTACATGGAATGTGCTCGAACCGATACGGAAAGTATATAAATTTGGAGAATAAAATAATAAGGGACAAGATTGTTGTCTTTTTGTTTTGTCTGATTGCATATGTTCTTCTGCTTGAGCCGGTGGTTGCGGATCAGGGCAAAAGTGACTATGACCCGCCATTTGAAATCTATGGGGTTGTAAAACAAGTAGAAAATGGACAACTTATGGTTTTCATTCCGTATATTGATAAGCAGTTGACGGTTGTTGTTTCTCCAAAGACTGTGGTTTTGGATCGTCTGGATAAGCATTCGGCGGTGCACCGGTTAGAAGAAATTAAAGTCGAAGATCTGGTTATTATTAAGGGCATTTTAGAGGACGATTGTTTTTTGAGTGAGGAGATTTCTTTTCTATCCGTTATATCCAATTAATATCTAAAGAATTTGATTTTCCTCTCGTCTAATAGTACAATAAAGCCTTGTGCCGAAGTGGTGGAACTGGCAGACGCGCATGGTTCAGGGCCATGTGGCCGCAAGGTCGTGTGGGTTCAAATCCCACCTTCGGCACCACTGAACCACGTAGGGTTCAGTGCAGGCATAAGTAGATAGTGGGATTTGAAGAGAGCGAACGGCGCGACGAAGAGGAGTGCAAATTTGCAGGATTGCAAATTTAGTGAGCGAGGGTGAGCCTACGCAGTGAACAACACGATGTTGTGAACGTAGGAGGCAAATCCCACCTTCGGCACCACTGAACCACGTAGGGTTCAGTGCAGGCACAAGTAGATAGTGGGACTTGAAGAGAGCGAACGGCAAACCCCTATTTTTAAACCCCCATGGAGGTAGAAATGCAGAATGAATTACAGAAAACATTGACGCAGTTAAAAGAAAAATTCGAACAACTAAGGGGGTATCTTTGACCTTGATTTGAAATCATCGCAAATTAAGGAAATAGAGAATGAGATGTCTAACCCCGGGTTTTGGAATGTGCCGGATAAGGCAAATAAAGTTATTCAGGAATTAAAGCATCTTAAAAGCCAAACAGACCCCTTCCAAAAAACAGACGCTGATTTAAAGAATATTCAGGAACTTCTTGAACTTGTGGAGCCTGAAGATGATGATGTTCTGCAGCAGATAAAGTCTGAACTTGCCGCGATCGATAATGTTTTGAATAGGTTAGAAATAGACATATTGCTTTCCGGGAAAGAGGACCGGGCTAATGCATTTTTGAGTATTCATGCCGGTGCCGGAGGGACAGAATCTTGTGATTGGACAAGTATGCTTTTTAGAATGTATAGCCGTTGGGTGCAGGAAAGTGGTTTTGAAGTCAAGACGGTAGACTTCCTTTCCGGTGAAGAAGCGGGTTTAAAAAGCATTACTTTATTGATAAAAGGGAAGTTTATTTATGGCCGCTTGAAGGGAGAAAATGGCGTGCATCGTCTGGTAAGGATATCACCGTTCGATGCTAATAAACGTCGTCATACTTCATTCGCTTCCGTAGAAGTCATTCCGGAGGTGGATCAGGATATAAAGATTGAAGTCAAGGCTGATGATATCAGAGTTGATGTTTACAGATCCAGTGGCCCGGGAGGCCAGAGCGTAAATACGACAGATTCCGCCGTACGGATAACGCATCTGCTTACGGGCATTGTTGTTCAATGCCAAAACGAAAGGTCTCAGATTAAAAACAGAGCAATGGCGCTTAAAATGCTTAAATCCAGGCTCTATGAACTCAAATTAAAACAACGCCGGGAAGAGGCCGAAAAACACCATCAACAAAAAAAGAAAATTGAATGGGGCAGCCAGATTAGGTCGTATGTAATGCATCCTTATTCTATGGTGAAAGACCATAGAACCGGGGTCGAAACAGGTAATGTTCAGGCGGTGATGGATGGAAAATTAGACGAATTTTTGGATGGGTTTTTGCGCTGGCAGATACAACAGGATTAGATGATCGTAAAACAATATTTTTTCACTCTGGCATGATTTTGCCATGACGTTAAATTTGCAGAGCGCAAAAACACGTCTTTTCGCTAAGCCTGAAACAACATCGTGTAGTCTCAGCCGCGCGTTCTCGCTATTTCAACTTCCTGTTGAAATTACGCTCGAAAGCGCCGCTCAAAGTGAATTTTTGCGCTCTTTTAAGACAGGAAATCGTGAAGTCGTTCAAAAACATTTGTTTTTCCAATATATCATGAAAGATTTACTTACCGAAAAACACATTTATAAAGTCTCGGAACTCACGCGTGATATCCGGATGATATTAGAAGATAGTTTCCCCACGGTGTGGGTCGAGGGAGAAATATCAAATTTAAGAACTCCGCAGTCAGGACATATATATTTTAGTTTAAAAGACGATAAAGCTCAGCTCAAGTGTGTATTTTTTAAAAGGTCTAATATAAATCTTGATTTTAAGCTGGAAGATGGATTATTCTGTGTGATTTTCGGGCGAATAAGTGTTTATGAACGGGATGGACAGTATCAGCTCTATGTGGAGAATGTCCATCCGAAAGGGAAAGGTGCTCTGCAGCTTGCGTTTGAACAGCTTAAGAAAAAATTGGCTGCCGAGGGACTATTTGATAAAGCACACAAGCGTCCGCTGCCATTTTTGCCGCAGAAAATAGGCATTGTGACTTCGGCAACGGGAGCAGCCCTAAGAGATATTTTAAAAGTTATAGATCGGCGTTATGCAAACGTTCATATAATTATTCGGCCGGCGCTTGTTCAGGGCAAAGCGGCAGCAGCTGATATCGCTCAAGGCATAAAAGATTTGAATGCTTATAAAGAGATAGACGTTTTAATTGTCGGGCGGGGTGGTGGAAGTTTGGAAGACTTATGGCCGTTTAATGAAGAAATAGTTGCCCGCGCTGTTTATCATTCAAAAATTCCGGTTATTTCTGCGGTCGGGCATGAAATTGATTATACGATTTGTGATTTTGTTGCTGATTTAAGGGCTCCGACTCCTTCGGTGGCAGCGGAATTAGTTGTCCAGGAAAAAGATCGCTTGAGTTTGCAACTTAACCATATCGAGCAAAGATTGACGAAAACCATAAGGCAGAAGTTGAAACTATCCCAGATGCATCTTTTACGCCTTGCCCAAAGTTATGCCTTAAGGCGTCCTCAGGTGATCGTCGAACAATATCAGCAAAGAATCGATAGTCTCGATAGAGTACTTAGAACAAATTTTGTCCATTTAGTAGCAATGAAGCAAGAGAGGTTAAAACAGACCATTTCAAGGCTTGTTAATCTTAATCCCTTAGCAATTCTTTCCCGCGGATTTAGCGTTACCTATCTGGATTTAGAGCAACGTGTACTTAAAAATACTAGAGGGTTGAAAAAAGGTGATATTTTAAAGACAAAATTACATAAAGGTGTTATTATAAGCCGTATAGAGGAGACTAAGCAATGAAAGAGTTAGCATTTGAAGAAGCGCTCAAAGCTCTGGAAAAAATAACTGACGATTTGGAGGCCGGGGATATATCACTTGATATTTCTTTAAAAAAATACGAAGAAGGGATGAAATTAGTTAAAATTTGCTACAAAAAACTTGAAGATTCAAAGAAAAAAGTTGAATTGCTTATAAAAAAGGAGGGGGGCAAGCTTCAGCTTAAAAGTTTTGACACCGGTTCGTTAGATGATGAATAATCAGTGCTAATCTGCGTGAAAAGGGTGAAATCATGGCAAGTATATTAGAGCGAGTAGATAATCCTCAGGATTTGAAAAAACTATCAATAAAGGAAATGGAGCAGTTAGCGGCTGAAATCAGGTCGCTGATTATTGATACGGTTTCTAATACTGGTGGCCATCTGGCTACTAATCTGGGTACCGTTGAGCTTACTATTGCCTTGCATTATTGTTTGGAGATGCCCAGAGATGTTATTCTCTGGGATGTCGGGCATCAAGCATATACGCATAAGATACTTACCGGCAGAAAACAAAAATTTTCTACCTTAAGGCAGGCTGGCGGCATAAGTGGATTTCCGGATAAAGATGAAAGCCCGTATGACTTTTTCACCGTTGGTCATAGCTCAACCTCGATCTCCTGGGCATTAGGGCTAGCCTGTGGCCGCGAGATCAAAAAAGGAGAAAAACGTAAAATAGCCGTCGTTATCGGTGATGCTTCATTGGCCAATGGCATGGCCTTTGAAGCCTTAAATCACAGCGGACATTTAAAAAAGGATTTAATTGTTATTTTAAACGATAATGAGTTGAGCATTTCGCCGAGCATCGGAGCTTTAAGCCGATACTTAAATCGAATTGTAAGTAGTCCGGTTTATAATCGTATTCGTAACGATATAGAGAAGCTGTTAAAGCATGTTCCCTGGTTTGGATTTCGCTCTTTAAGGGCGGCCAAACGGCTTGAAAAAGGATTGAAGAATTTGCTTGTTCCCGGGATGTTATTTGAGGAGCTCGGGTTTAGGTATTTTGGTCCGATCAGCGGACACGATATTTCCACGATTATCTCTACGCTTAAAAATGTTTCTACTTTAGGGGAACCAGTTTTAATTCATCTTTTAACAAAAAAAGGAAAGGGCTACGAGCAGGCGGAAAAATTCCCTTCCAAGTTTCATAGTGCGGCTAAATTTGAAGTTGGTACGGGAACGATGAGCTGTGCTGCAGGGCAAACCTTCACACAGGTTTTTGGCGGTAAGATTTTAGAATTAGCGGAAAAAGACAAGCGGATAATAGCGATAACAGCCGCGATGCCGGACGGTACAGGATTAGCAAATTTTTCTAAAGTCTTCCCGGAAAGGTTTTTTGATACTGGGATTGCCGAAGAGCATGCCGTTGGATTTGCTGCCGGGCTGGCCCGAGAGGGATTGATTCCGGTTGTCGCGATTTATTCTACTTTTTTGCAGCGGGGATTTGATCAGATAATTCACGATGTTTGTTTGCAGAATCTGCCGGTTATTTTTGCTCTTGATCGGGCCGGTGTCGTCTCCGATGACGGGCCGACTCATAACGGTGTTTTTGATTTAGCGTATCTTAGACTTATTCCGAATATTGTTCTGATGGCGCCGTCAAATAGAGATGAGCTGGAAAGAATGCTTACCTTAACGATTAGACTTGAGAGACCTTGTGCGATCCGTTATCCAAAAGCCTGTGTTCCTGATTTTCCACAAGATATCCATGGCGGATCCGAAATTGTTTTGGGAAAATCAAGATTGTTACGTCGCGGAAAAGATGCGGTGCTCCTGGCCTTAGGCAGTATGGTTGCTCCTTCTTTAAAGGCTGCAGAGTTATTATTGCGGGATGATATTTATTTAGAGGTGATTGATGGGCGTTTTGTCAAGCCCTTAGATACGCAGATGCTAAGAGAAAAGGCGGGGAATTTTAAAGTCATTTTTACGATCGAAGATGGTGTCGTTGAAGGCGGATTTGGCAGTGCGGTTTGCGAATTTATTCAGAACAATATTGAACATCCTCCGCTCATCCGAAATTTTGGTCTTCCGGATAAATTTTTGAAACAGGGCAAAAGAGATGCCCTATTACATCGGTTGGGTTTAAGTCCGGTTGGGATAGCTGGCTCAGTAAAAGAATTTTTAAATACACGCGTGTTTAAATAACAGATGCGAGAGAACAGAAAAGATATGGCAGAAGGAACTGAAAAGGTTATAAATGTGGTGAGATTCGCTCCATCGCCAACCGGTTTTTTACATGTCGGAGGTGCGCGGACCTGTCTTTTTAACTGGTTATTTGCGCAGGTGACAAAAGGTAAATTTATTCTCAGGATCGAAGATACGGATATCAAGCGCTCAGAAAAAAAATATCTTGATGAGATTTTGGACAGTTTGCAATGGCTGGGAATGGACTGGGATGAGCTTTATCATCAGAGTGAACGTTTTGATATTTATAAAGAATATGCAAAAAAACTCCTAGACAGCGCTAAAGCCTACCGGGAAGCCGAAGCGATTATTTACCGGGTTCCCAAACAGATTCAGATAAAGTTTTATGATGTTTTACATGGCGAAATTAAAATTGATACCGAACAGATAAAAGATCAAGTATTAATAAAATCTGATGGGACCCCGGCATATAACTTTAGTTGTGTAGTTGATGATGCCTTAATGGGGTTGACGCACATCATCAGAGGAGATGATCATATCTCCAATACGCCAAAGCAGATAATGCTTTATGAAGCACTTGGTTTTAAATTGCCGAAATTTGTTCACATTCCCATGATTCTAGGAGAAGACAGATCGCGGCTTTCTAAGCGGCATGGGGCAACCAGTATTAGTGAATACAGAAAAGAAGGCTATTTACCACAAGCCATGGTGAATTACTTATCTCTTTTAGGCTGGTCGCCGGGGAATAATCGTGAAATTTTGAGTTTATCAACTCTGGCAAAGGAGTTTTCACTTAAAAGAATAAACAAAACTGCTGCGATATTCAATATCGAAAAATTAAACTGGTTAAATGGTCGCTATATGCGCGAGCTTAATATTAACGACCTTATGGAGTTACTTGCGCCTTACTTAAAAGAAAAAGGTTATATTAGTGATGATTACGACCAGGATTGGTTAAAGGGACTGATAACTCTTTATCGAACCAGGTTTCAGACCTTAATTCATTTTTTAAAGCTCGCTGGATTTTTCTTTACGGAAACTGTCCATTACGATGAGCAGGCCGTGAATAAGTTTCTAAAAACCAAAGCTGACGCTGATAATTTGGAAGCGTTAATGAATGTTTTAGAAAAGACGGAACCTTTCCAGACCCATATTATCGAAGGCAAAATTCGTCAGTTGATTTCGGAATTAAACATTCCCCCGGCTAATATTATTCATCCGGCGCGGGTGGCATTAACTGGCGGCACAGTAAGCCCGGGCATATTTGAGGTTATTCGATTTTTAGGCAAGGAAAAATCAGTCAAGAGATTAGGTGAGGTTACAAAAAAAATCAGAACTCGTGCTGAGATGTTTGAAAAGCTTGATGAGCTTTGATGAAAATTGTTGCCCCGTAGTGTAATGGTAACACACAAGATTCTGGATCTTGATTCCATGGTTCGAGTCCATGCGGGGCAGCCATTTTTGAAACCCCTTGTAGCTAAATAAGTTGCAAGGGGTTTTTGTTTGTGGTAGACTCCCAATTACAGGGGGTAACCATGCAGGATGGCCTAGGATAAAAGGAGGTTATATTGGCACGAGATAATTATTCATTTAGTAAACGCCAGAAAGAATTGGCAAGGAAAAAGAAGAAAGAAGAAAAGAAACAAAGTAAACTGGATAAAAAAAACATACAGTCCAATGCGGATACAGAGCAGACTTCAAATTAAGGACTAAAATCTTTACCACAACTAAAAAAAGGAGGGAGCCATGAAATATCTAATTATTTACGCGCATCCCAATCCGAAGAGTTTTAATCACGCGATCAAGGAGCAAGTCGAGGCAACATTAAAGAAGCAGGCAAAACAATATAGTGTGCGCGATCTGTACAGGATAAAATGGAATCCCGTATTAGGTGGAGCGGACCTTAAAGTATCAGAGCACGAAAAAATTCCCGAAGATATTAAAAAAGAACAACAGTACATCAAAGAAGCCGATGTGCTTATTGTTATTCATCCCATCTGGTGGTTTGGTATTCCGGCTGTTCTGAAAGGGTACATTGACCGGGTTTTTTCTGCTGGATTCGCGTATGAGTATGGTCCGAAAGGCGTCAAGGGGCTTCTATACGGCAAAAAAGTGGTGATTATCAATACGACCGGTGGAACGGAAGAGAATTATTTAAAATTCGGATTCAAAGACGCGCTGATAAAGGTCTTCAAAGACGGCATCTATGAGTTTTGCGCGATGAAAGTTATTCGGCATGTGTTTTTCTTCGCGGTGCCTTCTATATCCAATGAAGCCAGGGAAAAGATGCTTGCGGAAATAGATGGCCTGAGATTTTAAGTGAGCCCTGCGATAGAAGAAATAGAACGCTTTCAGTCCCAAAGAAAAACGATTGAGAAGAGAAAGGGAAAAGGGGATACCCTTTACATCTTTTTTCACACCCCCAAATCCCCAATTAATAAATCCCATCCTGTTTTCAAAAATCTCTAAAGCATAAGATAACTCCTCTGTGCCTTTGGACACAAGGCAGGTCAGGAGTTCGATGTGAGCAAGGCTACTCCCGAAGGTCTATGCCCAGGAGCTTATCACAGTGACTATCCAGCCATCTTTGCCCTGAAGTTTGGCGGGCAACTGCCTTGGGAAAAAGAAAAAGGCACAGCACACATTGCCTGCCCTGACCCGGAGAACGGCGTGATTATGGAAATAAAAAGGGAAGGTTAGCCAAGTAGTAAAAAAAGTATTATTCTAACCTGGTTAAATTTGTCAGGTTATAAAATCACGAGTTCTTTAAATAGTTTATCGGCTTCCTTGGTATATAACCAGTTGCGAAACTCGTCTAATGCGGGCAGCCACTATACCATCCATCCGCCCCCGGAGCGGAAGGATGGTAGATAGGAATATTTGAACAATTCACTTGACAAATCGACGCAAATGATGTAACCTTATTTTTGTAGTAAATAAGGTAGTAGAAGTCTTTAACCGTAGGGTAGAGAAGTGATTACCTTGCGGTTTTTTTGTTTCAGGCGTTATTTACTATAATCTAAGAGTAGGGGAGGTGTAGTAGATAATGGAACGAGGAACAGTAAAGTGGTTTAGCAACCAAAAAGGTTTTGGGTTTATTACTTCGGATTCCGGAGATGATGTATTCGTGCATCATAGCGTAATTCAGGGCGATGGTTATAAGTCTTTAGATGAAGGTCAAGCTGTTGAGTTTGAGGTTCAAGAAGGCCCAAAAGGCAAACAAGCCGCAAAAGTGGTAAAGTTATAACTTGGTAACAAAAAGACCCGGTGATCATCGCCGGGTCTTTTTATCAAAAGCTAACTAAAAACTCTCTACAAAGAGGTTGTAGGGAGTTTTTCATTTTATTGCTCGAGACTAGTTTTAGCTGATACCGATTAGACGTCTAATTAACCGTAACCAAACTGTTTCGAATAAGATTTTGTTTGATTGCGTCCATCCGCTTTTGCTTTAGCTAGCGCGGCTTTCGTCTGAGATATAAAATCATCTTTGTCTATGGTATCATTTGTGAAGCTGCTAACACCGCAGCTAACGGTCACATTGATTGTGCATAGCTGGTGATTAGTGTTCGATAGTTCTAAAAGCTGCCGGACACGTTCGGTGGCAAAAAAAGCATCGCGTAAATTTGTCTCCGGGAACAACACCGTGAATTCATCTGGCCCGTAACGGCAGACCGGATCAACGCGCCGGGTATTTTCCTTTACAATCTCGGCTACTTTTTGTAATACACAATTTGCAACATCTTCCCCTAATGTATCTTTGATAAGGCTAAATTTGTCTACGTTAAGCATCGCACAACTTAAGTTGCGTTTATAACGTTTACTGCGCATGCATTCATCTTGCAGCCGATGCAGAAAATATTTTTGACTGTATACTTTAGTAATACCATCATGAAAGGGGAAGTTGATGACCTGATCAAGTTTTCTTTTTCGCTTAAGGAGATTTTTTATGCGCACAAGTAGTTCGCGAGGCTCAGCACTTTTAGGCAGAAAATCAGAGGCACCCATTTCCAACCCCAAAAGCTTATCGTCAATTGTTCTGATTACGCTATAGAAAAGCACGGGCAGGCTGAAAAATTGATTATTTTCTCTGATGCGTTTACATACTTCAAAACCATCCGTATCCGGAAGCAGAATATCTAAGATAACTAAATCCGGCACATTTTTTTCAAGGAAATGAAAGGTTTCCTCACCGGTGCCCGTATGCAGAACTTCATAGTTATTTTGTTCCAGGATTTTTTTTAAGGTCTCAAAGTCATTAATGTTATCTTCGACAACCAGAATTTTGGTTTTCATAGCAAATTCAGTTCCTTTCGAGCAGATTTTTCCACATAATACCTCTAATACTAATATACCCTAAAATCTCATATTATACAAATGCGGGCAATATGATTTTTTGTTTGACTCCGGGCAAAAAATAACAATATATCCGCTTTGCCCCTTGCGTTTTGCGTTTTTACTCTTTATTTTTCAATGGGTTAGGAAATTAATCGTCAAGCGCTACCGGCTGATAATTTTTTAGTTTTTAAACCCGTAAAATTTACCAATTTTTTACGTATAGCCGATTACTAACTTTTAAATTGACATGTTTTATCTAGGGATGTATTATTTAGTTAACGGCTAAGGACTTGCGGAAAAACAGCTTAATCAGAAGAAAAGATTTGGTAAAGAATGGTGTGTTTTTGGATAAAAAGGAGGGAAAATGCCGGAAGAGCAAATTGGTAAAATTACACACTACTTTGGTAAAATCGACGTCGGGATCATTGAACTTACCGCTTCGTTTAAGGTGGGCGATACGATCCGCATCAAAGGCCATAGTACAGACTTTACCCAGACAGTAACATCTATGCAGATAGAGCATGACGATGCACAAGAGGCCCAGGCCGGAGATTCTATCGGGATAAAGGTTGATCGCCGCGTTCACGAACACGACATAGTTTATAAGGTTACGCAATAGCAGAAAGACCAGGACGGGAAGAGGCAGTATTAATTACTGCTATATCATGTCGGCGTTAAGATTTTATCTGCTTATTTAGTCTAAAGGTGCTTAATTTAGAAGACTAAGAGTTTAATTTGCTTGTGAAGGAGGTTGCAATGAAATGTCCAAAATGCGCAGTGTCAATGAATGAGTTTAAACGCGGGGAAGTAACGGTCGATAGTTGTGACTTGTGTTATGGACTGTGGCTGGATAAAGGAGAGTTAGAAAAAATAATCTCGTATAAAGACACAAATCCTGACCAGACGATTGAAAAACTAAAGGAGATATTAGGTAAAGACGCAGAAATTATTGAACCGGGAACGCTCACTTGTCCGAAATGCAACGAGACGATGAAAAAGATAAAATTTTCCATGCCGGATAATGTAATCGCCGACAAATGTACTAATTGTGGCGGACTATGGTTTGATAAGGGGGAGTTGGTTTCTGTTTCAGATATTGTTGATAAAAAGAAAGGCGAGGCACAAACCGCGGCAAAAAATACTAAAGTTTCGATGTTACCCAGCCTGATGGCCGTCCTCTTTGTTGTGGCGTTATTTATGGTATTGATTATTGGGATAATAAAATGTCTAAACCGCTAAACAGCAGGGATGCACTCAAGCCCGGAGTTTAGTTAGAAAAAACTGAGTTGTTTATCCTTTTTGTTTTTTCTTTTTTTGGGTTCAATTTTTGATCGCTCTACTAATTCTTCTTCGATCCGGTTAAGGTAGGGACTTCTGGACAACCGATATTCTTTGCCGAAAATAAATCTTTTTTTTGCCTGGCAGAGGAATAAAAATCTTTTTGCGCGGGTCATTCCTACATAAAAAAGCCGTTTTTCATCTTCAAAAGCACATTTTTGGTTTGCGAAGAGTGAATAAGGCAGCAGGCCATCTTCACAGCCAATGATAAAGACGCATTTAAACTCAAGTCCTTTGGCGGCATGAAGGCTCATCAGCGTAACATTCTCAGTATGTGGTTTATAGGTATCAACCCCGCTGCCTAATGCGGCAAATTTTAAAAATCCTTCTAAATCATCCCCATAATCATCGGCTAAATCGAGCAGGTTATCAAATAAAGCCTGATCAGCTGTTTTTTGCTTGCTTGTTTTTTGCGCGCTAAAATAGTTGTCAATAATTGCCCCGATTGCAGTTCTGACGGATTTATACTTAGCGATGTCGCTAATCTGGGCAAATTTAGATGGACTGATTATTTTTTTGTCTATCAATTTATCTTTTAAAAAATCATTTTTCGGATTTACCGATATCCGGAGCAGATCAACAATAGAGCTTATCGGCTGCCTTTTTAGAAAAGGAGCTTCTTCAATTACCTGGTAAGGAATGTTGTGGTTATGGAAGGCTTTTTGCATTACCTTTATCTGTGAATTTATTCGGCAGAGAACAGCAAAATCGGAAAGACTTTTAATCTCTACGTTTTGATCACCATCTGTTACCTGGCTATCTAAGGAAAAAAAACTTAAGCCCCCGATCATTTTTTCTACCGTTCTCGCGACAAATTCAGCCTCGCTTTTGTCAGAGCTGTTTTGAACGAGTTTTATCTTAATGCCGGTTTGAAGACCTTCGAGCCGGCACACTTGCGATGATCCGCTTTGAATGACGCCGCTTGACGCTTTGAGGATGTGCTCACTACAGCGATAGCTTTTTTTAAGCCGGTAGATAGAAATCCCGGGGTAATCATTTTTGAAGTTCTTGATAAACTTTACGTCAGCCCCACGAAAAGCGTAAATTGCTTGATTGGGATCTCCGATTGCACATAGATTTGCGTTCTCATCAGGCATTAAACATATAAGCAGTTGGTATTGAGCAAAGTTTATATCCTGATATTCATCGATCATGATCCATTTAAATCGATTCCGGTAGAAGTTGAGTATTTCCGGATAAAGGATAAAAAGCCTGACCGGATGATATATTAAATCCTCAAGGTCAAAGGAATTCTGCTGGCGAAGGATCATTTCATAGCGGCTAAAAATCTTAGCCTCGCCCTTGTTTTCTATTTCTTCGATTGATTGTACATTTTGCTTACATTTGGTAATTGCTTGGCAAATTTCATTAATTTTTTTATTATCGATACCGATATTTTGACGAAGGATACGCTTTTTATCCGCTTCATCAAGGATCGAAAAATGTTTATTTCGGCCAAATCTTTCCGGGTGCTCTTTAAGGATAGAAAAGCCTAAGGCGTGGAAAGTAGAGATTTTTATATAGGCAGAAAGAGAGTTGTTATTAAAGAGAACTTTCAACCTTTCTTTTATTTCATTTGCGGCTTTATTGGTAAAGGTTACCGCTAAAATATTTTCCGCTGGTACCGCTTTATTTTGAATTAAATTTATAATTCGATAGGTAAGGACACGCGTTTTGCCGGTGCCGGGCCCGGCGATGATTAAGGCTGGACCGGAAAAGTGGCGGGCGGCTTTTTCTTGCTCGGGATTGAGCGCTTTAGAAAGTTCTATTTTAGGCAGATAATAATTCATTTTTATCTATCTCTTCGGCACCGTGGATTTATTGCTTTTGGTACAGGTTGATTGTGATCAGCATCCGCTCAAGCTATATTGTTTATTGTATACTTGATGATAATTGAGTCAATAATTTTAATTTTTTTAATTGTAGTTTATTCCGCTGGCATGTAGCGCTCTGATGTGCTAAAATATTTTCTTGATAAGATAAACAAAACTCAGACGTTTTATTTTGTTCTGGGGGGCAAGCGGCAATGGAAACAGCTTCGAATTTCATCAGAGATATTATTGATGAAGATTTAAAAAATAATAAAAACGAGGGAAGAGTTCATACCCGATTTCCACCGGAGCCGAACGGCTATCTGCATATTGGGCACGCCAAAGCGATCTGCCTTAATTTTGGTATTGCGCGTGACTATAACGGCCTTTGCAATCTGCGGTTTGATGATACTAATCCCAGTAAAGAAGAAACGAAATATGTAGATTCAATTCAGGAAGACGTGCGCTGGCTGGGGTTTGATTGGGAGGACCGTTTGTTTTATGCTTCAGATTATTTTGGGAAGTTTTATGAGTATGCCGTGCAGTTGATCAAAAAAGGCAAAGCCTACGTTTGTGATTTAAGTGCTGAGGAAATTAGAGAGTACCGGGGCACGTTGACGAAGCCGGGCAAGGATAGCCCCGACCGGAATCGCGAAAAGCAAGAAAATTTGGATTTATTCAAACGGATGAAAGCGGGAGAGTTTGAGGAAGGTTCTCATGTCCTGCGGGCAAAGATTGATATGGCATCGCCAAATTTGAATCTGCGGGATCCGACCATATACCGCATCCGCAAGGTTCTTCATCATCGGACTGGCAATAAGTGGTGTGTTTATCCGATGTATGATTTTGCTCATTGCCTTGAGGATTCCATAGAAGGGATAACCCATTCTATCTGTACATTGGAATTTGAGAATAACCGGCCTTTGTATGACTGGTTTCTTAATGAGTTAGACATTTATCATCCCCAACAGATTGAGTTTGCGCGGCTTAACCTTAGTTATACGGTGATGAGTAAACGCCGGCTACTTGAACTGGTACAGGAAGCCCATGTGTCTGGCTGGGATGATCCGCGGATGCCGACAATCTGTGGACTTAGAAGACGCGGCTATACGCCGGAGTCCATCCGGAAATTTTGTAATTGTATCGGCGTGGCCAAGTTTAATAGTGTTATTGATATCACTGTGCTTGAAAACAGCATTCGCGAAGATTTAAATAAGAAAGCGGCGCGGGTTATGGCCATTCTCAAGCCGCTTAAAGTAGTTATTGACAACTACCCTTTAAATACGGAAGAGGAGCTCGATTGCATAAATAATCCTGAGGATCCTGCGATGGGTACACGTAAAGTTCCTTTCTCCCGCGAGCTCTATATAGAATACGATGATTTTCTTGAGGATCCGCCGAAAAAATTCTATCGTTTAGCGCCGGGGCGGGAAGTCAGGTTGCGTTATGCATATTTTATCAAATGTGTCGGGGTGCAAAAGGATGAAAAAACCGGCAGAATAATCGAACTGCACTGTACCTATGATCCGGCAACCCGGGGCGGTGATGCCCCGGACGGCCGCAAGGTAAAATCAACCTTGCACTGGGTTAGTGCTAAACATGCCCTGGAAGCGGAAGTACGTTTATATGATCATCTTTTTATAAAAGCAAATGCGAATGAAGTAGAAGTTGGTATGGATTTTAAATCCAACTTGAATCCTAACTCGCTCAAGATTCTACCCGCATGCCGTGTTGAGCCATCGCTTAAATCGGCAAAGCCGGCAAGTGCGTATCAGTTTGAAAGGCAGGGATATTTCTGCGTCGACCCGGTGGATTCTAAACCGACTAAACTTGTATTCAACCGTACGGTATCATTACGTGATACCTGGGCTAAGATTCAAAAGAAGTAACAGAATAAATAGCCGGAGTAACGCTCTTGATTAAACCGGGTTTCTATCTTGCCAAGTTTATTACTTATTGCTAATTTTCTTTTCTCGGGATTTTTTTTAGGCCGGATAAAAAAATGGAATATTTAGACTTAGTGAAAAAGAGGCAAAGCATAAGATCTTATATTGATAAGCCGATATCACGGGATGTACTTTCTAAATGTGTTGAAGCCGCACGGCTTGCGCCTTCAGCCTGTAATGCCCAGCCTTGGAAGTTCATAATCGTTGATCAGAACAATCTAATCGCCAAAATAACAGATAAAGTATGCCATGGTATCTATTCCATGAATAAATTTATTAAAAATGCCGGGGCCTTGGTTGTTGTTGTTTCGGATAAAGAAGGCTTTTTGAGAAAAGTTGGAGCGGCGGTAAAGGGAACAAATTATTATTTGATTGATATTGGGATTGCTTGTGAACATTTGGTGTTACAGGCTGCGGAATTGGGGCTTGGCTCCTGCTGGATTGGCTGGTTTGACGAGAAGCGGCTTAAGGAAATTTTGAAGATTCCTAAAAACAGAAGGATTGATATAATTATTTCACTGGGATACTACGAATCAGACAAATTAACGCCGAGATCCCGCAAGTCAATTTCTGAGATTCTATCGTTTAATAAATATTAAACAGGTAGATTAGAGGAAGTGATTAGCAGAGTTGCAACTAAGAATTATCTAAATAAGTATTTCCAAATTGCTGCGAATAAGCTATGGTTTGGTTGCGGCCTTCCAGTTTAGCCTCAGATAGCGCCCGGTTCGCCTGGTCAACCAGCTCATGCGTATCGTTTATATTTTTATTAAAAGCGCTAACCCCGCAACTTACAGTTAGGTTAGTTTGACATTCCGTTTTTACCGCGTCGGACATTGCGATGAAGTGACGGATTCTCTCCGCGGCCGAATATGCTCCGCGTAAATCTGTCTCAGGCAACAGGACGCCAAATTTATCTTCCTCATAACGGCAGATTTCATCGGCACTGCGGATATTTAGACTCAAAGTTTCGGCGACCTTTTTTAATACCCGGTCTCCGGTAGCACGCCCGAAATTATTATTGATTTTTTTAAAATGGTCGACATCGATCATTAGACAGCTGAAAGCGCGTTGATAGCGCCGGCTGCGGATACATTCATCGTTTAAACGATGCTGAAAATATCTTCGGTTATAAACATTAGTAATCGTATCGTAAAAGGAAAATTTGATTGTCTCATCGATTTGCCTTTTTGCCTTAAGAAGATTTCTAACGCGAATTAGCAGTTCCCGGGGATCGGCACTTTTGGAGAGAAAATCGGAGGCACCAGTTTCAAGCCCGAGCAGTTTTTCATCTACAGTTTTAATCACACTATAAAATAGAACCGGGAGATTGACAAACCGCTTGTTCTCTTTTATCCGCTTACATACTTCAAAGCCGTCAATGTCCGGCAGTAGAATATCCAAAATAACTAAATCCGGGGTATCTTTTTCGAGTAAAGAAAGCGCATCTCGCCCGTCTTGAGCATAAATAATCTCATAATTTTCTTTTTTTAATGTGTTTTTTAAAAATTCAAAGTCGCGATAGGTATCTTCAACAACCATAATTTTACTTTTCATGCTATTCCTTGTTTAATTCGAGTAACATAACGTTATATTATCTGATTAAAAAGTGTTAAAAATATACCATATAATTTAAAATTTTGCAAATATTAAATTAGGAAATACAGATACTTTCTAAAGACGCTTAAAAACTCATATTTTGACTATAGTCCGAGGTTTACTTTATCTATATTAAGCGTATAATTAGAACAAGGCATAAAACTGTTATTATAACTGGAATTTATAGGGATAAATATGCGCATAAATTCACCGGACCACGATAAAATTGTAAAAGTTGTTAAGCTGCTAAAGGGGAGCAGAAGCATTCTCTTTATTACCGGAGCGGGGATATCCGCTGAGTCTGGACTGCCGACCTATCGCGGTATTAGCGGGTTATATAATGATAAAACTACAGAAGAAGGTATCCCGATTGAAATGGCTCTTGCCGGAGAAATGCTGAAGGCCAGACCGGAAGTTACCTGGAAATATCTTTCTAAGATTGAAGAAAAGTGTCGCCAGGCTACATTTAATCGCGCGCATGAAGTTATTGCACAAATGGAGAGGTTTTTTGAACGAATATGTGTATTTACTCAGAATATTGATGGGTTTCATCATGCCGCGGGTTCTAAAAATATAATCGATATTCATGGCGATATGCATAAGCTGGTTTGTACGCAATGTGCATGGCGCACGACGCTTAAGGATTACAGTCAGATCTCGATCCCCCCGCTTTGTCCGGAGTGTGAGACAATTGTTCGTCCCGAGGTGGTATTTTTTGGAGAAATGCTGCCGCAAGATAAAGTAGACCAGTTATTACATGAAACGGAAAGAGGCTTTGACATTTATTTTTCAATCGGCACGACCAGCGTATTTCCTTACATTCAGCAGCCGATATTGGTAGCAAATCACTTGCAGCGGCCGACGATTGAAATAAATCCCGGCCGGACCGAGATTTCCGATTTTGTCGATATTAAGATCTCTTGTGGCGCAGCTGTTGCCCTGGATGCAATCTGGAGACAATATTTGCAGGGGATAGATTACGAATTTTAGAGATAAGTAAAGAAAAGGGCCGGCGAGGGGTAATACTTTAGTTTTTTAAAATTTTTCAAGTTCGGGATTGACAAACCCGGCAGGCAGTTATAAAGCTTAAGGGTAGGAGTTAATTTTCTTATATACCGCGGTTGCGCGGCGGCCGATATTGATAATCTTTTCTGTTTGGTATTGTTTTTGAAACCATTTTTCGTTTACCATCTTTTCAAGGATTGGCCGGTGCGGGTGATTGAAGATCAAAAAGTCCGGCTGGTATTCGTGAACATACCAGGTATAATCTTGCTGACGGACATGCGCGGCCACCGGTGGGCTAATAAGCCCAAGCGCATCGATTATCTTGCCTTGCTCGTAAAAATATCCTAGTATTCCGATCTCATTTGCGGCGACCGAGGCTCCTTTAAAAGCATGCTTATTTAGCCATTGGACGGTGAGTTTGTAGTTTTCATATTTAGCCGTGATTTTTCCCCGAAAAGTTTTTAGCGGTACAACAAGGGCTAATGCCGTTATTATAATAAGTAGAAAGATAATATAGTTGGCTAAATCACTTTGATTTTTTATGAGCTTACTTCTGCCGATCATCTCAAAAAATAAGGTCAGGATTAGGGTGATTCCTATTGATAAAGGGGTATAGTACCAGGGGTATGCCGGGGGGTTCAGAATGATTCCGTAACTAAAAAGATAGCTTAAGTTCCAGATTAAAATCAAAATCATAATGCGATACTGCCGCCATTTTCTATTACAGGCAATAAGATATATCGTCGCGATGGTTAACCCAAGACTTAGCGGTAGTTTTGTAAACCCCCCATAAGGCCAGGCGCTCGAGCATAGCCCCTTTAGAAAAATTAATCCCGTTCCCCAGCGCCCGGTTTGGGTTTGTCCCAGTTTGACCGACAACGACCAAGGCAAAAAGCTCTTAAAATTTAAGTAGCTGAAAATTAGCCAGGGCGTCAGCGTGAGCAGAAAAATAAGAAAATAGCGGATCGGTGGAAATTTACGTTTTGTCAGAATATAATCAACCATGAGCAGAGCGGGAAGGATGAGCGCAGCGGGTCTGGACAGAACAGCCAGGCCGCAGGCTACGGCTAACCAGGCAAAGTATTTTTTTTGATATAAGTAAAATGATAACATAATGAACATTAAGCTTAAGGGTGTTTCCATCCCGGCAGCGTTTTTTAGGAGCGGGTTAGCTAAAAAAAGTACAGGAAAGATGAACGCCATAATCTGTAACCCGGAATCTTTGAATAATTTCATAGATAAAAAAGAAATCATCCATAAGCTTAATGCTCCCAGGAGGTGCGCGACGATGGGTATCGTAAGCAGCGGAAAAGAGCGCAATACAGAATAGATAACGGCGGTTGTTAGGACATAAAAGGGAGACGTTATCGCATTGACTTTTTCTCCTTTGTTGAATACGTATCCGTTGCCATTAGCTAAATTTTTAGCATACGTATAGCCGATATAGGCATCGTCCTGTTGTACTTTCCAATAGGAGAGTAAGATGATAATAACCAGCGCCGAAAAGATTAATATGGTAAGCGTGTTTATTTTTCGAATTTGGGGGGAATTAAGGGTTATCATAACAGTATTTTATCAGTTTTAGGCTGAATCGACAAATTTTAGTTTCTGGTTAGCGGGACAGAGAGTTTATTCCCCCCCAATCCTAAGCCGGGCAAAAATAGATTTTCGCCAATAATTTATTTTTTTACCCCTTGACATAGGGTGGGGGGGTATGGTATAATTAAATTGACAGGGGGTGATTGGATTGACTGTACATAAGGAACAATTGGCTTATTTGAAGAAGATTGAAGGGCAAGTTCGCGGGATCGAGAAAATGATTGAAGAAAAAAGATACTGTGTGGATATCTTAATCCAGCTGCATTCTATTGTCGGAGCTATTGTAAGAGTAGAGAATGAGATTTTCAGAAAACATTTTGAGGGCTGCGTAATCAAGGCCTTAAAAGGTAAGTCTGAATCAGAAAAGCATAAAAAAATAGATGAAGTTATGAGTTTGATGAAAAAGTTCAGGAGAGGACTATAATCATGAAAATCTGGAAGCTAACTTTTCTAATTTGTTTAAGTGTTGGTATATTAATTATTCCGGCTGAATGTTTACGGGCGGATGAGCCGCCGCCGGTGCGTCTTGATTTGCTAATCAACGAAGCTTTGGAGAATAATCCTGGGATTCAGGCCGCATATAGCCAGTGGCAGGCAGCCGCATATAAGGTAAAACAGGCAACAAGCCTGCCGGATCCGATGCTAAGCTATGCTTATTTTGGAAAAAATGTCGAAACACGGGTTGGCCCCCAGGAACATAAATACGGGATTTCACAAAAAATTCCTTTTCCCGGTAAGCTCAAGAAAAAAGGCAAGATCCAAACCAAGCAAGCGCAAATACTAAAAGAAAAATACGAAGCAACAAAGCGTGAGGTTATAAAAAATATCAAATTTGTATATTATGATATTTTTTGGATAGATAAAGCAATTAAGATAACTGAAGAAGAGAAGGCGATCTTGGAAAATCTAGAAAAGGTTGCGCGGCGAAAATATGAATTAAACCTTTCGCCCGGCCAGGATGTGATCAAAGCCCAAGTAGAACTTTCAAGATTAATCGACAAGTTATTGCTGCTCAAATCCAGAAGAGAGAGCCTGGTCGCAAAGATAAATAGCCTATTGGATAGACCTAAAGCCGCAGATCTGGGAAGAACGGGAAATGTTGAACCTGGAATTTTTAGCCACAACTTGGCCGAGCTCAAGATCATGGCCCAGAAATCCCGGCCGGAACTACAAGCCGCGAGCTTAGCCGTTGAGAAGGCAGAATACGAAAAATCATTAGCCCGGCTGGACTATTTTCCTGATTTCAGGTTAGGGTTCGATTATATTAGCATAGGCAGTGGGGAGACGACAAATCCCCGTGATGGTCAGGATGCATGGACAAGTATGATCGCGGTTAACTTCCCGCTATGGCAGAATAGATTATCCGCTCAAAATAAAGAAAAGAGAGCGAGTTTGAAAGCGGCAAAGAAAAACTATGAAAATACAGAGAATGGTGTATATTATGAAGTAGCGAATTTATACTATAAGATTTCTGCGTATAAAGATATTATCAACTTATATAAAACGGCACTTATCCCGCAGACGGAGCAAGCTTTTGAGGCTTCCCGAACCGGGTATGAGAGTGGTAAGGTGGATTTTCTAAACTGGCTTGATTCTGAACGCGTGCTCCTGCAAACACGACTGGCATATTACAAATCTGTGGTCGATTATCAAAAATCAATTGCCTTTTTAGAAAGAGTTGTCGGAAGAGATTTATAAATATATGCGTTATATAAAACCAAAGAGGTGAAGTTATGAAAAATAAAAAACTCCCGATAATATTACTTTGTACGGTTGTTTTAATTATTGTTTTTGTATTTGTCAAAGGCGTCCAAAAGAAAGCGGAACATCCATTACAAACAATGGGTCCGGAAACACAAATTGAATATTACACTTGCGGAATGCACCCCAGCGTAAGAGTCTCGCCGCAGGAGTACAACAAAGGAAATGTAAATTGTCCAATCTGTAACATGAAATTAACACCGGTATATAAAGGGACAGAGGAGCAAGCTCAATATTATGGGTGCGGCATGGAAGGGGCAGAACATGTTTTTACAATTAAGGATATGAAAGCTAAGGATATGAAATGTCCTATCTGCGGGATGCCTCTTGTCGAGTTGTCAAAGGAGGAAGCGGATAAATTAAAAGGGGTAGTTAGTAGAGTTAAAATTGGAAAAGAGCAGACGCGATTAGCCGGCGTTAGAACCGGGCCGGTACAACGGCTTCATCTATCTAAAGAAATTCGTACCGTCGGCAGAGTAGCCTATGACCCCGGGCTGGCCGTTGCCGAAGAGGAGTTTATTTCTGCTCAAGATGCACTTGATAAAATACAGGCCGGAAATATTGATGAAATTAAAGATCGAGCTCAGGGACTGGTTGATTCATCTGTTAGAAAATTAAAACTTTTAGGTTTAGGTAATGAGCAGATCGAAGAACTAAGAAAAACACGCCAAATTCATACGGGTCTTATCTTGCCCGGAAAAAAGATGTGGATCTATGGGAATATTTATGAGTACGAATTGAGTTGGATTAAAGTGGGTCAGAAAATAAAAGTTACTACCTCCAGTATTCCGGGTGAGGTATTTCAAGGGATTATCTCTTCTCTAAATCCCGTGCTTGATGCGAAAACCCGTTCGGTTACCTTTCGTGCTGAAGTTGATAATCCAGATTTAAAATTAAAACCCGAGATGTATGTAGACGTCGTGATTCAGAGTATGTATCTGGATCGTGAGGGTGAACATATGGTTTTAGCGATTCCTAAAGAAGCAGTCCTGGATACCGGTATGCGCAGGATTGTCTGGATTGATAAAGGAAATGGGGAGTATGAGGGCCGGGAAGTTAATGTTGGGCCGGAGGCGACAACAAGCAAAGATGGAAAGACATTAAAATATTATCCTGTTTTAGGGGGCCTGAGTGAAGGCGAATTTGTGGTGACTAAAGCAAATTTTCTTATTGATTCGCAAAGTCAAATCTCAGGGATAGCTGCTTCAGCCTACGGGGGTGCATTAGGAGATGGAGAGGAAGAAAAAAAAGCGCCGCCTTTGCACCAGCATTGATAATATACGTATAGATTTGAGTAATTATTTTCACTTATCTATTTAATCAGCCCGGGGTCATAACTTATATGTTTTTAGAGGGAGAGGATAATGGTTAATAAACTTATCGAAGTTTGCCTAAAAAATAGATTCTTAGTTATCGCTACTTTTGCCCTCCTTATTGTTTGGGGTTTTTCTTCAATGAAGGAAACCCCGATTGATGCAATTCCTGATATCGGGGAGCTACAGGTGCTTGTCTATGCTGACTGGCCTGGCCGCAGCCCCCAGGATGTAGAAGATCAGGTGATATATCCTTTGACAACCGGGCTGATGGGAACTCCTCGCGTAAAAGTAGTGCGTTCTACATCGGCGTTTGGTTTTGGTCTGGTCAATATGATTTTTAAAGAAGGAACTGATTTTTATTGGGCCAGAACGAGAGTTCTTGAGAGATTGGATTTTGCCAAGAAAGGTCTTCCCAACGATGTTGCTGTTACTTTGGGCCCGGATGCAACAGCTTTGGGACAGATTTTTTGGTATACCGTTGAAGGAGAAAATTACGATTTAGTCGAGCTGCGTTCAATTCAGGACTGGTATATACGTTATCAGTTAAATGCCGTGGAAGGGGTTTCTGAAGTTGCCTCAGTCGGCGGATATGTAAAACAATACCAGATAGATATCGATCCGAACAAGCTCCTTACCCACAATATAAAAATTCATGAAGTAATAACCGCGGTGCAGAAATCCAATATTGATGTCGGCGCGAAAGTCTTTGAAGAAGGGGGAGTAGAATTTATTGTTCGCGGCTTAGGTTTTATAAAAAATATAGCAGATATTGAAAATATTGTCGTGGCCGTAAAAGATGGCGTGCCTTTATATGTAAAAAATATTGCTCAGGTAACCATTGGTCCGGAATTTCGCCGTGGTGCTCTGGATAAGGCCGGTAAGGAGGTTACCGGTGGTGTTATTATTATGCGCTTTGGGGAAAATCCACTCAAGGTTATTAAAAATGTTAAGAAAAAAATAGAAGAATTGTCTGTCGGATTACCTCCCGGCGTAAAAATAGTTCCCTTTTATGACCGCACGGGCCTTATCCTGCGGGCAATTAATACATTAAGAACCGCCTTGATTCAGGAAATTATTATTACGGTATTTGTTATTGCGGTATTTCTTTTGCACTTTTTGGGGAGCGTGGTTATTTCTATTGTTTTACCGATCGGAATATTAATTGCTTTTATTTTAATGCACCAGTTTGGTGTAGATGCAAATATAATGTCTTTGGGCGGTCTTGCAATTGCGATTGGGGTAATGGTAGATTCCGGCTGTGTTTTAGTGGAGAATATTTATCGGCGGCTCTCGAGCAGACATCAGGAGCTGAATGTATCAAAACTTACTAATAATGAGAGGCTAAATGTTTGTATAAATGCTGCTCAGGAGGTAGGCAAGCCGGTTCTTTTTGCTTTACTTACAACAATTGTTGGATTTATTCCGGTTTTTGTTTTGACCGGCCAAGCCGGTAAACTTTTTAAACCGCTTGCTTTTACAAAAACATTTGCCATGGCTGGTGCGGCTTTAATTGCTTTAGTATTACTGCCCACCCTATGCTATTACCTGTTACGCGGAAAGCTGCGACCGGTTGATGAAAACAAGGTGGCCCAAGGTCTATATCGAGTGTATAATCCGATGATCGCTTGGTCTTTGATACACAAAAGGATTGTAGTTTTAATTGCCGCTGTTGTTATTGTTGTCGGGTTGATTTGTGGCTCATTCATGAAGCAGGAATTTATGCCGCCTTTGAATGAAGGAGATCTTTTGTTTATGCCGGTGCTTTTGCCCGGAGCATCGTTAACGCAGGTAATGGAAGTGATGAAAAAGCAGGATATTATTATTAAGAACGAATTTCCTGAGGTTGAATGGGTGGTGGGAAAACTTGGAAGAGCAGAAACTTCCACCGATCCGGCGCCGGTAGGGATGATTGAAACCATAATACATCTTAAAGATAGGAAATTTTGGCGAAAAGGCATGACCCGCCAGAAGCTCATTCAGGAGATTCAAGAGAAAACCCGGATGCCTGGTGTCAGCCCGATTATGACTCAACCGATCCGTAACCGGATTGATATGCTGGCAACCGGGATCCAGACGCCGGTGGGAATAAAAGTTTTTGGTTCTGATCTTAACAAAATTGTGGAGATTGGTTCTCAAATCGAAAAAATTGTTGCGGGGGTAGAAGGGGCGGTTAGTCCTTATGCTGAGCGGGTATCCAGTCGGCCCTATTTTGAGATTGATATAAATAGAGAACAAGCCGCACGCTACGGAGTCAAAATCGGGGATATCCAACACATTATTATGACGGCGATTGGGGGGATGAATTTAACGACTACGGTTGAAGGCCGAGAGCGTTATCCGGTGCGGGTTAGATACTTAAGAGAATTAAGAGATAGCCCGGAAGCATTGAAGCGAATTTTTGTGCCGACGGCAAAAGGAGAGCACATCCCCTTAGCTCAGCTGGCAGAACTAAGAAGAGTTCATGGCCCGGCAGTTATTAATTCCGAGAATACGCTTACCTATGCCCGAATTTTTGTGAATGTAAATCAGGATATAATCGGTCTTGTCGACTTTGTAAAGAAGGCCCAGGGGGCGGTTCAGTCAAAAATAGAAAAGGGGGAATTAAAACTTCCCCAGGGTTATTTTGTTTCCTGGTCCGGACAATTTGAATCAGAAATGGAATCGCGGCGCAAACTCATCCCGTCATTAATAATATGCTTAGCGGTAATTATGGTTTTGCTGTATATGGCATTTAAAAATTTTAGTTCACTATTTATTCTTTCAACCGGACTCCCGGTATCACTTATGGGCGGAATTATCCTCTTATTTATTCTCGATTTTAAATTTTCAACTGCCGTTTGGGTTGGATTTATCGCTCTTTTTGGTATCGCTACGGATAATGCCGTGGTGCTTCTTTCTTGTCTGGATGATTTATTTAAAAAGAAAATTCCAAAAACAGTAGCGGAGATTCGAAAGACCGTCATTGAAGGGGGATTATTGAGGGTAAGGCCGGCGATGATGACTACGATAACCACAATTATTGCCCTTTTACCGGTAATGTTGTCAACCGGAACCGGTTCAGAAATCATGAAACCGATGGCCGCGCCAACGGTCGGCGGATTAATTACGGCAACATTATCTAATTTAGTTTTGGTCCCGGTATTATATTGCTGGATTAAAGAAGCGCAGCTTAAAAAGGCTGGAGAAAGGAGGTGAATATATGCGTGATGGTGTCAGCGGAGTAATAGCTGGTTTTCTATTTATCTTTATGTTTTCGGTCGAAGAATATTAATACGTTACTATAGAAAAGGAGAAAATAATGAAAAGTGGATTTAAAATAGCCGTATCTGTTGTAATTTTGATTTTTGGTCTGGGTCTTTTAATGCCGGCAGCTTATGCGCGTGAGGATAAGAAGATGCAAGGCCATCAGGGTGGCTTGAAAAATAAAGTCTTCTTTAAAGCTCATCTACTGCTCAAAAACCAGGAAGAACTGGGGCTTTCCGCTGAGCAGATTAAGAAGATTAAAAAAATAAAAATTGACATAAAAAAAGATTTGATTCAAAAGAAAGCTAAAATTGATCTCATCGTTGTCGACATTAAAGCCCAGATCTGGGAAGATAAGATTAATACCAAGGCGATAAATAAGCTGATTGACCGGAAATATGAGCTTAAAAAGGCAAAGGCAAAATCTTTATTGCAAGCATATGTTTCGCTAAAAAAAATCTTAACCGATGAGCAAAAAGAGAGGCTCAAACAACTTTTTAAAGCCTGTAAGAAAAAGAAAGCAAAACATTAAAAATTTTGAGGTTAATTTACAAAATGAAGTGGCCAATCTTGACAAGCATAGACCTTGAGAGTATAATGATTGGAATAATATAACCAGAATAATAAAATATAGGAACGGGTAAATGACAATCGTCAATAATCCTAGTTTAATGAGCGAAGCATTCCCTCGACATAATATCCGAAAAAAAGAGAAGCGGATCGCATATTTTTCGATGGAAATAGGGATTGATCCCAAAATCCCGACCTATAGCGGGGGATTAGGGATTTTGGCCGGCGATACAGTTAAATCTTGTGCGGATTTAAATGTTCCTTTAGTTGCTTTTACCCTCTTGTATCGAAATGGATATTTTTATCAGAAATTAGATGAGCAGGGACAGCAGCAGGAATTGCCCGCGCAGTGGAAGCCCAAAGAATGCCTAAGGCTCCTGCCTAAGAAAATAACCGTTTGCATAGAAAACAGAAACGTTTTTGTCCAGGCCTGGCAATATACCGTGGTCGGAATAAATGGCTATTGTGTGCCGATTATTTTTTTAGATACTGATATTGAATCGAATAGCGAATGGGATCGCAGTCTTAGTTACCATCTTTATGGCGGGGACAGAAAGTATAGACTTGCCCAGGAAATCATTTTAGGTATTGGTGGGGTAAGAATGTTGAGAGAATTGGGATATCTGCGGATTAGCAAGTATCATCTCAATGAGGGCCATGCCAGCTTATTAACCCTTGAACTCTTAAATGAAAGAAAAAATGATCAGCAGCCGTTATGGGATGTTGATGAGGTAAGAAGATTGTGCGTGTTTACAACCCATACTCCGGTGCCCGCCGGGCACGACCAATTTTCTTATGAGTTGGTCGGAGAGGTTCTGGATCACTCTATCCCGATGGATTTCTTAAAACAAATGGGAGGAGACGACAGGTTGAATATGACACTTCTTGCCTTGAACTTAAGTCAGTATGTAAATGGTGTTGCCAAAGAACATGGTAAGGTTTCCCGGGAAATGTTTCCGGGTTATCATATTGAGTCTATAACTAATGGCGTTCATTCCGCGACCTGGGTATCGAAAAGTTTTAGAAGGTTATATGATAATTATATCCCGGGATGGAATAATGATACTTTCAGTTTAAGATATGCTCTGAGTATTCCCCGGGATGAGATATGGAACGCTCATCAGGAAGCAAAAAATATTTTGATCGATCATATTAATAATAATAGGAATGCCGGGCTGGATTCTCAGGTGATGACGATTGGGTTTGCCCGCCGGGCCACGGCTTACAAGAGAGCGGATCTGGTGTTTTTTGATGTTGACCGGTTAATCGATATTTCTAAACGGGTTGGCAAAATTCAATTTATTTTTGCCGGCAAAGCCCACCCCCGGGATTTACCCGGTAAAGAATTGATAAAGAAGATAGTTTCTGTTTCCCATCAGTTAACTGATGATATTAAGATTGTTTATCTTGAAAATTACGATATTGAATTAGCTAAACTGCTTATTTCCGGAGTGGATTTATGGCTTAATACGCCGCGCAAGCCAAAAGAAGCCTCCGGCACCTCCGGCATGAAAGCCGCTCATAACGGTATTCCGTCACTGAGCATCTTAGATGGCTGGTGGATTGAAGGGTGTATTGAAGGGGTCACCGGATGGTCGATTGGTTCCGCTCATGATATAGAAAGTGACGACCGGGAAAATGCTGACTTTTTATATAAAAAGTTAGAAGAAATAATTATTCCTACATTTTATAATAATCGTCAGCTATGGACTGATATAATGCGTCATGCAATAGCAATCAATGCCTCGTTTTTTAATACCCATCGCATGGTCCAGCAGTATGTTTTAAACGCATACTTGTAATTGGCACGCCAACGTAAATGATCGCGAGAAAAAGTCAAACAACTCAACAGTTGATAAAAAAATAAAAAAATTTTATTTTTTCCTTGAAAAATTTGAAATTTTTGGTTTAATAGTAATTAGCAAAGAGTTTAACCAATAACTGCTGAAAGAAGGGATAACCAAAAATAAAGAATGAGTAAGAAGCAGAAAAAAGGAAAAAAAATATTTGGTTATGAGCTGGTGTTGGATTTATTCGAGTGCGACACCGATGTAATTACTTCCAAGAAAAAACTGCAGGAATATGTTGATAAATTGTGTAAGCTGATCAAGATGAAGAAATTCGGCAAAGTGCTTCTGCCGTATTTCGGAGAAAAAGAAAAGTTCACAAAGGGCTACTCTCTGGTTCAGCTTATCGAAACCAGTTCTATTACCGGACATTTTTCCGACTACTGGAAGACTGCCTATATTAATATCTTCTCCTGCCGGACATACGACCAAAAACTGGCGAAGAAATTCTCCCGCGAATTCTTTGGGGCAAAAAGAGCAAAATCAACTTTTCTTATACGCTAAGCGTGGGTTGTTTCTTTGCATGCTATCCGTTTTATGTTAATATATCCCAAAGTAAAATCTCCTATTTTTTTATTGCAAACACCTGTATAATAGCAGATTATTGAGATTTTCAAATTAACAATAGCTTGAGATCTGGCGATGAAATTAGAAACCCCTTATTATTTGATTGATGAGCGAAGGTTGTTGAAAAACCTGAAAATAATTAAGCGGATCAGGGATAATTCCGGGGCGAAGTCTGTATTGGCGCTTAAATGTTTTTCAACCTGGAGCGTTTTTGAACTGATAAAACAATATCTGGATGGAACAACCGCAAGCTCTCCCTATGAGGCACGTCTGGGATATGAAAAATTTGGCAAAGAAGTCCACGTCTACTCTGTCGCTTATAATAGAAGAGATATAAAAGAAGTCAGTCCATTTGCCGATAAAATTATTTTTAATTCCCTTGCTCAATTAAAAAAGTTTGCTCGCGATGTCCGCCACGGTGAGCGCGGGCTAAGGCTGAATCCTCAGGTCAGTTACTCGCACTTTGATTTGGCCGACCCGGCCGGTAAATTTTCCCGGCTGGGAGTGACGAATAAGAAATCCATTTCAAAAATACTTCCTTTAATCAGCGGCGTAATGTTTCACTTTAATTGCGAAAATGATAGTTTTGAAAATTTTTCTCAGAATTTGGATTATATCAGCCATGCCTATCGCGGCGTGCTTAAGTATTTAAAATGGGTCAGCTTAGGTGGCGGGCTTTATTTTACCAAGGCTGGCTACCCGATCCGGAAATTTTGTAAAAAGTTAAAAGAATTTAGCGACCGCTTTAAAATTCAGGTTTATTTAGAGCCCGGAGAAAGCGTGATTACCCAATCAGCGGAATTAGTAACAAAAGTTCTTGATATTGTCCATAATAAAATTGACATCGCCATCGTTGATGCCTCCATCGAAGCGCACATGCTGGATCTATTAGTTTACCGCCTCAATGCAAAAATTAAAAACTCAACGATCGGCCGGTTTAAATATATGATTAGCGGCCGTTCTTGCTTAGCGGGCGATGTATTTGGCACCTACCGCTTTAAGTCCCGGTTAAAAGTCGGCAGTATTATTAAATTTTCTGATGCCGCTGGATATACGATGGTTAAAACAAACTGGTTTAATGGACTTAAAATGCCTGCAATTGCCGTAAAAAGGCTTGATCGGTCAATTGATTTGGTGCGTCAGTTTGGATATAGAGATTTTGTAAGCAGTTTATCGTAGGTGAAAGAATAATGTTGTTGTCCCGCTGCATAAACATGGGGAAATTTTCTCCCCAAGGAATTCAGAGAATTCCCGGGGCTGGATCCTCGGAATTTCTAATGAAATTCCAGAGGGAGAGATAATTTCCCACATATTCCGCGGGATCCCCGTGGAATCAGAATGATTCCCGGGACTGAGTCCTGGAAATCCTTCGGATTTCTCAGGGCAATTCGCCCGCCATAGTTCGTGGCGGGCTCATTGAGGAGACTTATACCGTGAAAAAAAACGTATTAATTGTCGGAGCGGGCGGGGTTGCCCATGTCGCGGCGCATAAATGTGCGCAGAATAATGATGTTCTCGGCGATATTTGTATTGCATCCAGAACCCAGCATAAATGCGATGCGATTATCGAAAATATTAAAAGAAAGAACAGTCTTAAAGATCCAACCAAAAAAATTTATTCTAAGGCTCTTAATGCCCTGGATATTTCGGCGGCGATAAAGCTGATCAAGGAAACCAATTCGCAAATAGTAGTTAACCTTGCGCAATCGTATGTAAATATGTCTTTGCTGGAAGCTTGTATCCAGACCGGCGTAGCTTACATGGATACGGCGATCCATGAAGAACCGAATAAAGTCTGCGAAGATCCACCCTGGTACGCTAACTATGAGTGGAAGCGTAAAGACCTTTGCCGGGAAAAGGGGATAACCACTATTTTAGGCGCCGGGTTTGATCCGGGGGTTGTAAATGCCTACTGCGCGCTAGCGGTAAAGCACTATTTCGATACAATTGATACGATAGATATAATGGATGTTAACGCCGGAAATCACGGCAAATATTTTGCTACCAACTTTGATCCGGAAATAAATTTTCGGGAATTTAAAAAGGTCTGGACCTGGATCGACAGAAAATGGGTTACGGAAAAGGTGCACTCCATAAAAATGATCTATGATTTCCCGGTTGTCGGAAAACAACCGGTTTATTTGAACGGCCACGATGAGCTTCATTCTTTATCGAAAAATATCGATGCTGACAGCATCCGCTTCTGGATGGGCTTTAGCGACCACTATATAAATGTTTTTACGGTGCTGGCCAAATTAGGTTTGACTTCGGAACAACCGATTAAAACCGCAGAAGGTGTAGAAGTGGTTCCCTTAAAGGTTATCAAAGCAATCCTGCCGGATCCTTTATCGCTGGCGCCTAACTATACCGGAAAAACCTGTATTGGCAATTTCGTTAAAGGCACCAAAGACGGCAAGCAAAAAGAGGTATTTATATACAACACCTGTGATCATGCCCAGTGTTATAAAGAAGTAGAGTCTCAGGCGATTTGCTATACGGCCGGAGTTCCGCCGGTAGCGGCCGCCATCCTTGTTGCCAAAGGCGACTGGGATGTTAAGGCAATGGTTAATGTTGAAGAACTTGATCCTGATCCCTTTATCGAAGTGCTTGATAAAATAGGATTGCCGACAGTAGTTCAGGAGAACCCAATAGCGCTTGCGGCAAGTGAGAGGATGAGATAAAATTCTGCCGATGATTTTACGAAAGAAAGATTATCTAAAAGCGGGATTTGACAATAAGTTTTTGTGGCTTTTTTTTGGGAACAGAGTTATAATTAAATCCTTGAAGTTTTTGGATATGTTTCGTTGATGTAAATTTTTAAAATTTAAACAGTTCAACTAAAAGGAGGATTTTGCATGGGTGGGATCTTTGGTGTTGTTTCTGAGAAAAATTGTGCTCAAATTCTTTTATATGGAACGGATTATCATTCTCATTTAGGGACAGAATTCGGGGGCATGGCCGTGCTCGGGGATAATTTTACCCGGCAAATACATAATATTAGTCAGGGCCTGTTCAAGTCAAAGTTTTATGAGGAACTGAGCGCGTTGGAAGGAAATAAGGGAATTGGCGTTATTAGTGCTCTGGATGAGCAGCCGATATATTTGAATTCAAAATTTGGTCCTTTTTGTATCGTCACGACAGGTCTCATCGAAAATATAGATGAACTGGTAGATGATCTTTTGGCTAAGGGTATTTCTTTTAGTGAGGTCAGCAAGGGAAGAGTTAATGCCACAGAATTAATTGCCAAGTTGATCAGTCAGGGCCAGGATATAGTTGATGGCATCGAAAAGATGTTTGCGGTAATTGAAGGTTCTTGTTCGCTGCTTTTACTTAATCGTGACGGTATATATGCGGCGAGGGATAGATTTGGTTATACCACGCTTGTCGTTGGTAAAAGAGAAGATGCTTGGGCGGTTACTACGGAAACGAGCGCCTTCCCGAATACGGGCTTTGAAATAATGAAATATCTCAGGCCGGGGGAGATTGTTACGCTTAGTGAAAAAGGTTTCATCTTAAAAAGATCGGGTGAAGATCAACAGCAGATTTGTACATTTTTATGGATTTATACGGGATTTCCATCTTCCTGTTATGAAGGGATAAATGTCGAGGTGGTTAGAGAAAGATGTGGCCGTTATTTAGCGAAGCAGGATAAGGATATTGATGTCGATTTAGTTTCCGGAGTTCCGGACTCAGGGATTGCGCATGCTTTGGGCTACGCGATAGAATCTAACAAGCCGTACCGCCGGCCATTAATCAAATATACTCCCGGTTACGGCCGCAGTTACACGCCACCATCGCAAGAGACCCGGGATCTTGTAGCTAAAATGAAACTGATACCGATAAAAGAAATAATTTCAGGCAATCGGATCGTCGTTTGCGAAGATTCCATAGTCCGCGGAACGCAGCTCAAAAATTTTACGATAAAGAAACTCTGGGATGCCGGGGCCAAAGAGATACACGTAAGACCCGCTTGTCCGCCGTTAATGTTTCCTTGCCGGTTTGAATTGTCTACCCGCAGCATTTGTGAACTTGCCGCACGTAAAGCTATTCGCAGCATCGAAGGCAAAGATTTAGAAGATGTTTCTGAATATATGGATCATCGGACAGAAAAATATAAGCAGATGGTCGATTGGATTAAAAAAGACTTGGAAGTTACGACATTAAGATATCAGACGGTTGAGAATATGATAAAAGCGATTGGCTTACCAAAAGAAAAGTTGTGCCTTTATTGCTGGACAGGAAGATGCCCTTGTCTGAAAAAAGAAAATAAAAACTTACTCAAGAGCTCATCGGAATAAGTTTTTAGACAGTTAGTCGATTTTAAGAGCTAATTGGGAGGAAAAAAATGCAAGATGAAATGGATATGTTGAAGGAGATCGGTAGTATTGTCGCTGCTCAAGGGACGATTGTTCTTTCTGAAATATTAGGAAAGAAAGTTAATCTTTCTGTTCCGCGCACACAAATTGTCTCAGCTGCGACACTCGGGTTGAACAAAGATTTGGGAAAAAACGGAATTGCTGTTTTTAGCAAGCTTATTGCCGGAATGAAAGGCGGAATTATTTTTCTTTTAGATAAAGATGATGCTTTTAAATTGAATGGTCTCTTATATGAGATTAGTGAAGAAGATAAAAAAACAGTGGGCATGGCTGAGTTGGGAATGTCGTTAATGAAAGAAATTGGTAATATGGTGATTGGAGCTTATGTTACAGCCTTAGGCATGATGTTCAGAAAAGTGGTGCTGCTTGCGGCGCCGGCTTTACTCACCGGGACGATTGATGAAATTTTGGGCATCACAGTTTTTTCTTCAAAGAAAGATGAAGATTACCAGGTTTTATTGGTTGAGGCGATGTTTGAAGAGCCTAAAGAGCAAATAAAGGGAAGTTTTTATCTTGTTTTAACTCCGGAAGCAGTTTTAGATATTAAGCAATCCTGCCGGGATATGCTTGAAGACTTCGGCAAGTAATTGTCGAAGAAATTTTTAAAGTCTAGCTTTTGTTAATAAAAAGCAGGAAAAAAGTTGCGCGTATTAATCCAACGGGTAAAAAGAGCTAAGGTAACCGTAAAAAATCACCCTGATGTTGAAATTGGAAGGGGTTTTTTGCTTTTAGTCGGAGTGGGAAAAGAGGATAAAAGCGAGGATATTGACTATTTGGTAAGGAAAATTATAAACTTGCGTATCTTTAAAGATAAACAGGGAAAAATGAACTTGAACCTTCAGCAAATATCCGGGGAAGCCTTGAGCGTTTCGCAATTTACACTTTATGCCGACACGAAAAAGGGAAACCGTCCGGGCTTTGACAATTCGGCAGATATGAATAAGGCCCGAGAATTTTGGCTTAAATTTAATCGTTTGCTGAGGGAATTTGGTGTTCCGCTTAAAACCGGTGTTTTTGCAGCGGATATGGAAGTTGAACTTATCAATGATGGTCCGGTAACCATATATCTGGATTCGCAGCAGTAATTCTTGATTGGGAAAAAGTAATGGCACAAGAAGAGCATAGCGCTTTCAAAAAAGCAATCAATATTGTGGGTAAGTTTTTTTTGTTTATTATCCTCGGGCTTATCGGACTGGCCTTCGTAATATTTAAGGTCGACTTGCATGGAGATGCCTACGATATTATTTTTGCGCGCAGATTAAGGCCCAACAGTTATTACGGGATAGATTACAAGCATAAGTTTGAAATTTGGAAGATTATAAAAAAAGAAGATGGTAGTTCAATAGTCTATCGGGTTTATCCGCAATAATCTTTCAGCGTTTGATCCATTGCACGCACCTGTTTAACGTCGCTCTCGGCAGGATCGCAGATGCGGCACTGGAAACTCCTCTCCGGCTCAAGATGGATTAGTCATGAAAAAAAATAGAACCTCATTAATTATCTGGTTAATATCCGGAATTACCGGGCTGGCAATATTCATTCTGTTTTTTAACCATGCTTTTCCGGTTGCTTCCATTGATCTAAGGCTTAGTAAAAAAGAGTTATTGGAGAAGGCTTCCGGTTTTATTGCTCGGCAGGGATTTAGTTTAAAAGGTTTTGACCGGGCGTTGGTCTTTGATTCCGATTATTATGCCTCTGTTTATTTACAGAAAACACAGGGAATCAAGAAGTCCAACAAACTCATCAGGGAAGGAATTCCGGTTTGGTTTTGGAATGTGAGATGGTTTAAGGAGCTGGAAAAAGAAGGATTTTTTGTTGCCCTTGACCCAGCTACGGGAGAGATTGTTGGTTTTAATTATTCGGTACTTGATGATGCGGAAGGTAAAAAATTATCGCTTGCCCAGGCGCGGAGAATTGCCGAAGAGAAAATTGCGCTTCAGGGATTAGATTTAAATGATTACGAATTGAAAGATAGTAGTACAACTGAACAGAAAAACAGAACAGATTATTATTTTGATTGGCAGCGAAAAAACTATGAAATAGACGAGGCGAATTTAAGACTTAGCGTATCTATCTATGGGGATAAGTTAGGTTCTTTTAACCGCTATCTTAAAGTGCCGGAGGAATTTATCCGGGACCTGCGGAAGGAAGTTTCTTTCGGTCAGGTGCTTTCTATGATATCGTTAATCTTCATGTTTTTATTAATCATTGCCGCAATATTTGTATTAATTGTTCAATTTAAAAAAGATGAAGTGAATTGGAAATTTGGCCTTGTCTGGGGTGTGATTGTAAGTGCTTTAAGTCTGGTCGCCTTCTTAAATAGTATATCTTTGCTCTGGAGCTCTTATCCGAATACGATGAGCAAGGCGGTATTTATAGCCCTTTCTTCCGGGAGCACGTTAATCGGGGCCTTGCTCTTAGGGCTTATCATTTTTCTTTTTGGTGCTTCTGGTGAGTCTTTATGGCGGGTGGAGCAAGGAGCCAAATTGCCATGTTTAGAAGCGCTAAGAACTAAAAAGGTATCTGTTTTTGATGTAATACCCATCGTTGTTGTCGGTTATTCATTAGGCTTTATCTTTTTAGGGTACGTTACCTTGTTTTATCTTATTGGCGGGGAATTTTTTAATATTTGGATGCCGCCGGAAGTCGAATATTCTAATATCTTAAGCACCGGCATGCCATTTTTATTTCCCTTGACGATTGCGATAAGTGCGGCGGTGAGCGAAGAGTTTATGTTCAGATTATTTTCCATTTCTTTTTTTAAAAAATATATAAAACTGACCTGGTTGTGTATTTTGATCCCCGCGGTAATCTGGGCCTTCGGCCATTCAAATTATCCGGTTTTTCCGGTCTATGTCCGGGGCATAGAGTTGTCCATCGCGGGCATAGTATTTGGAATTGTATTTTTAAAATACGGCCTTGAAAGTGTCCTGATTGGTCACTTTGTGATTAATGCGGCCCTCGTTGGGCTGCCTTTACTTAAATCACATAATACATATTTTGTTATTTCCGGCCTGATTGTTATTGCGATTGCTTTGATTCCGCTTCTGGTTATGGTAATTATGGCGAGGAACAGGATAAAGGTGAGGTGAGTTGGGCCTGATGCCCGTTTAATATGCGTAGAAGAAGAGCCAGATTATTATTTTTGCTGTGTATTACAATTTTTATTTTTGTCTTTTTGGGTTTACCCTATATTGAGCAGTATATAATTGAAAAGACATTTTTGCTGCAGTATAACCATGAGCAAGAGGCGCGGGTTGGGGAGAAGATTACTTACGATGTAATGCTTGGTAAGATACGTTTAGGCTATGCGCGATACCATCATTTAAAGAAAACAGAACTTAATGGGAAGCCGGTAAATTTAATATCTTTTGAGACCAGAATAGTGCGGTTTCATGATCAGGAGACGATTTATAGCGATTTAGAAACGTCGTTACCTCTTTTAGTGGAACGCAAAGTTTCAAGATTGATTAAGCCGGAACAGATTACCGAAGTTTATGATCAGAAAAATTTTATTCTCACGATTACTAAAAAGAGGTGGACGCAAAAACAGACCGTTATTAAAAAAGACGGGCCGATTCATAATGCAATCTTGCTGCCCCACTTTGTGCGGAACAAGGTTGAGCTTGACATCGGCTGGATGTTAGACATAAATCTTCCCACGCGGGAATACAAAATTAAATTGGTTTCGCGGGAAGATATCGAAGTCCCGGCAGGTAAATTTAAAGCCTACTATTTTGAAAGTGAGCCAAAGCAGATTAAAATATGGATAAGCGCTGATGAACACAAAATCCCGCTGAGGATAGAAGGAACCGGCGTTTTAGGTTATCGGCTGGTAATGAAAGAATATAGTCTGCCGGAAAAATTAGAGATTGGAAACAGATAATAGATAATGAATGCCTATTTGATCATAATTCTGGTTATTATAATCGGCGAGTACATTCTTGATTCTATTGTAGAGAATTTAAATGTAAAACATGCATCAAATATCTTGCCTAAAGAGTTTGAAGGTTATTATGATGCTGAGAAATACCAGAAATCTCAGGATTATCTAAAGGAAAGAACAAAATTTGGTTTTGTTAAAAATTCTATATCAACGGTAATCATATTAGCCTTTATCCTTTTAGGATGGTTTAATATCGTTGATTCAATTGCCCGAAATTTTTCTTTAGGGCCAATTCTTACCGGGTTGATCTTTGCCGGCATGCTTATGCTTGCGTTTCAAATTTTAAGCATTCCTTTTTCAATTTATCATACCTTTGTTTTAGAGGAAAAATATGGGTTTAATAAGACAACGGTTAAAACTTTTATTACCGATATTATAAAGAGTTTGATTTTAAGCGCGCTCATCGGAGGAGCAATTTTTTCGGTGGTTCTTTGGCTTTTTGGTGTCGCAGGAAAAATGGCCTGGGTATATTGCTGGGTATCGGTAACTGTTTTTCAGCTTTTGTTAACTTTTATCGCCCCGGTTCTGATTTTGCCTTTATTTAATAAGTTTATCCCGTTAGAAGACGGGGAGCTGAAAACTGCAATCGAAGGGTATGCCAAATCACGAAAATTTGCTTTGGGAGGTATTTTTAAAATAGATGCCTCAAAGCGTTCTTCAAAGTCTAATGCCTTTTTTACCGGCTTTGGCAAATTCAGGAGAATTGCCCTTTTTGATACACTTATCCAACAACATACCGTTGACGAACTTACATCAGTTATTGCTCATGAGATAGGTCATTATAAAGAAAAGCATATCATAAAAAGCTTAATCCTATCCACCATTACTGCCGGTTTTATGTTTTTTATTCTTTCATTTTTTATAAATAACGCGGGGTTGTTTGCTGCTTTTAAGATGGAGCATACCTCTATTTATGCCAGCCTTCTCTTTTTCGGATTTCTTTATACGCCCATTAGCCTGATTTTATCTATCGCCGGCACAATCCTTTCTAGAAAATATGAATACCAGGCAGACAGGTTTGCGGTAACTACCTATGAGAAACCGGAGGCCCTTGTTGAAGCCTTAAAGAAATTAACCGTAGATAATTTGTCAAATCTAACCCCTCACCCTTTAAAAGTATTTCTTCATTACAGCCATCCGCCAGTGCTCAAACGCATTGAAGCAATAAGAGACAGAACCAGAAACTAAATACGATAACGGAGGGATTTATTATGAAAAAGAAAAAGAGGATTGGAATTCTGACGGCTGGCGGTGATTGCCCCGGGCTTAATGCCGTAATCCGCGCGGTTACCAAGAAAATCATCATCGAAAAAAAAGGGGAGATTATTGGGATAAAAGACGGTTATGAGGGACTGGTGCACAATCAAGTTAAGCGGCTTAAGTTTAAAGATGTTTCCGGAATTCTTACCCTCGGTGGAACGATTTTAGGTACATCTAATATCGCTAATCCATATCGGTATGCTACCCGAGCGGGAAAAAAAGTAAAGATCAAGGATGTTTCCAAACAAGTCCTCAAGAATGTAAAGAAATTAGGTTTAAGTTCTTTGGTCTGTATCGGCGGCGACGGGACGTTACATATTGCGTATAAGCTTTTTCGGGACGGGATACCCGTCATCGGCATACCGAAGACGATAGATAATGATATTCGCGGGACAGATATCACGTTTGGTTTTGATAGTGCCGTATCTATCGTGACCGATGGAATTGACCGGATTCATTCCACGGCTCAATCACATCACCGGATTATGCTTATCGAAGTTATGGGACGCACGGCCGGGTGGATCGCGCTTTATGCCGGAGTCGCTGGCGGCGGCGATATTATTTTAATCCCGGAGATTCCATATAATATTAAAAAAATAGCTCAAATCGTAAAAAACAGACATCGGCGGGGAAGCAAATTCAGTATTATTGTTATTGCCGAAGGGGCAAAACCCAAAGGCGGGGATGTCATTGTGCAGCGGATGGTAAAAGAGAGCACGATTCAAGCTCGTTTCGGGGGGGTGAGTTTTGTGCTCGGAGCGAATTTAGAAAAAATTACCGGCCTTGAAACCCGGGCGGTGGTACTTGGGCATCTTCAGCGTGGAGGTTCACCGACATCGTTTGATCGGATTCTGGCCACCCAGTTAGGCACAAAAGCAGCGGATCTGGTCATCAATGAGGACTTTGGCTATATGGTTGGCGTAAAGGGCGGTTCGTTTGTGAAAGTTTCCTTAAAAGATGTTGCCAAAGGACCGAAGCTTATTCCACCGAATCATCCGCTAATAAAGGCCGCGCGTGCGGTCGGTACCAGCTTTGGAATTTAAAGATCAATTTTAAATAAAGATGATCGAAGAATTTTATATCGAAAAAAAGATTTATTATCATGATACGGATTCAGGCGGGGTCGTATACTACGGGAATTATCTAAATTTTTTAGAAGAAGCGCGGACGGAGTTTTGTCTTGCGCGGGGGATAAATACAAAAGAACTGAGCGAACAGGGAATACACTTTGTTGTTGCCCATATTGATGTTGATTATAAATCTCCGGCGCGATATCTGGATAAGATAAAGGTCCTAACCAGTGTTGAAAAAACAGGAAGGGTCTCTGTTCATTTTAGACAAACAATAAAGAAGGATGATCAGGTATTAGTTGAGGCGGGCGTAATCTGGGTCTGTGTTACAAAAGATTTTAAGCCTCGCTCGGTACCGGATACGGTCCGCCGGCTTTTATAAAAGAAAATTTACCGGTTTTATCGGAGATAAAGATGAGTCCATTTAGAGGGCAAGGTTCATATTCAGGATTTAATTTTAGAATGAGTTTTTCCGGAGCGGTCAGGATCCTGATTATTATCAATATTTGTGTGTTTGTTTTAATTCATCTGGTGCGTAATGTCCCCTGGTTTAGACTATTCGCCCTGGTTCCCAGTTTAGTATTTTCGAGATTTATGATCTGGCAGCTGGCGACTTACCTTTTTTTGCACGCCGGCTTGTGGCATCTTGTATTAAACATGTTGATGTTATGGCTATTTGGTTCGGTTCTCGAAGGTGCTTGGGGGAGTAAAAAATTCTTATTTTTTTATTTCTTTACCGGTATCGGAGCGGGTTTATGCAGTTTTATTTTTGCCTTCCAATCTCCTAATCCAGTGCTTGGTGCCTCCGGGGCGATATTCGGCTTGTTAGTTGCTTATGCGGTGATGTTTCCGGAAAGCATAATACTGCTATTTTTCATCTTTCCGATGAAGATGAAACATGCGGCAATAGTTTTAGCGGGGATCAATCTTCTTGGGGCCTTATCATCTCCGGGCAGCGGAGTTGCTTATATTGCGCATCTGGGCGGGGGGGTGTTTGGATATCTATACCTGAAGAGTGAGTGGTTGCAAAGACAGATGTCCGGTTTTAATTTGTCTAATCTAAAAGATTCCTTTGCTAGAAAGCGGGCGTTTAAAAAACAGAATGAAATTAATGAGCTTAACCGTCAGGTGGATATGATTTTAGACAAGATCTCCAAACATGGCATGGATAGTATCACCCCAAAGGAAAGAAAAATTTTACAACGTAAAGGTAAGATGAATTAAAGAAGGGTCTTTTTTAAATGAATACCGCGGGTGAATTATTTTTCACAAAAGAGCATGAATGGATAGAAATCAAAGGCAAACTGGGGAAAGTCGGTATTACTGATTTTGCCCTGAATTTGCTGGGTGATATTGCCATTATCAAGCTTCCTAAAAATGGTGAGATTTGTAAGCAGTTTGAACAATTTGCGGTAGTCGAATCCGTAAAGGCGGCGATCGGTATTTCTGCTCCGATGTCCGGTAAGATTACGCAAGTAAACACTGAGATCGAAGACCGGCCGGAGTTGGTTAATAGATCCCCCGAGAAAGAAGCATGGTTTGTGGTTATTGAAATCAAGGATGAAAATGAAAAGCATAATTTATTAACCAGTTCTGCTTACGAGAAGTACTTAGAGGAATCCTGCCGATAAATCTATTCATTTTGTCTTGCTTATCCGGCGGGAGGAGAGCATCCACCGGGTGAGTTAATTTTAAGATCAGTAAAAATAGGAAAAATGTATTATGGCATCTAAAGGGAAAGGGATATTACAAAAGCCGGCCTGGATTAATAAGAAGATTAATTTAAAGGATTGTAAAGACGTACACTCTTTACTGGAGAACCTGAATCTAAATACGGTTTGCCTTCAAGCAAGATGCCCCAACATTTCGGAATGTTTTTCCGGCGGCGTGGCTACCTTTCTCATATTAGGAAAAACATGCACAAGAAGTTGTAATTTCTGCGCGGTAAATAAAGGAATCCCGAAAAAAGTAGATTTAGATGAGCCGCACCGGGTAGCCGAAGCTGTCAACCGGCTTAAGCTAAAGCATGTTGTAATTACCAGCGTTACCCGGGATGATCTGCCGGATGGCGGCGCAAGCGTGTTTGTAGATACTATTTTCCAAATCCGTAAGATAAACAGCAAGTTGAGGATTGAAGTCCTGATTCCGGATTTTAGGGGAGATTGTGAATCAATAAGAAAGGTGATTCAGGCAAAACCGGATGTGTTTGCACATAATGTCGAGACCGTTCCCAGATTATACGCTGAGGTGAGAAAGGGGGCCCGCTACATTCGCTCGTTAGAAGTTTTAAAGATTTCTAAAAAAACAGATAAAAGCATATACACAAAATCAGGTATTATGTTGGGGTTAGGAGAAACTGAACAGGACGTCAGGGATGTTTTTTCTGATTTAAGAAAAATTAGTTGTGATTTCTTAAGTATTGGACAGTACTTAGCTCCGAGTCTTAAGCATGTTGCGGTGAAAGAGTATATAACTCCGGAGAAATTTGCCACTTACAAAAGAGAAGCCTTAAAAGCAGGGTTTCTTTTTGTCGAAAGCGCTCCCTATGTACGTAGTTCCTATCGGGCATCAAGATATATCAGCATTTCTTCTTAACCTGCTGCTCATTAATATAACTCGTACCATTGCTTGCATTTAGCTTCACATTTTCCCGGAATAGGTGTATAATAATAAAGGGCAGACTTAAATTTTCAGAATAGATGATAAAAGCATAAGAAGATGATTTTCAAAATCGGATTAAGGTAATGTCACAGCAAAAGAAAGACTTGGCTAATATTTCGGAAGAGGAACTGTTAAAATTAAGGGTGCGTGATTTACCTTCGAAAATAGAAGGGACCTGGTTGCAGGATTGCATCGACCACCTTTACTCAGAACTCGATAGCAAAGGGATAAAGTTCAAGCCGCTTTGTTATTTGGCTGATGAATGGCTTTCTCCCGATGGCGAACCGGTCATCGGTATTCCTTTTTTTTTAGCGGATCATGAACTTATGAAGCTGGAAAAGAAGATAATGATGGATATTGAAGGCGGGACAAAACAGTGGTGCATGAAGCTCTTAAGGCATGAGGCCGGGCATGCCATAAATTATGCTTACAAGCTGCATAAAAAAAGAAAATGGCGGCAGATTTTCGGACTTTTTTCCCGAGCGTATCTGGATACTTATAGGTTCAGGCCTTATAGTAAAAGTTTTGTCCGGCATCTGGAGGATTATTATGCCCAGTACCATCCTGATGAGGACTTTGCTGAGACGTTTGCTGTATGGCTTACTCCGGATACAGACTGGCAGGTTAAATATAAAGGCTGGAAGGCATTACATAAGTTGAAGTATCTGGATGCGTTGATGGGCGAGATTAAGGATAAAGAACCAATATTAAAAACAGGGAAAAAATACTGGCAGGCATCGCGTTCCAAAATAACCCTGGCAAATTACTATAAAAGAAAAAGGCGTTTTTATGCTGAAGATTTTCCCGATTTCCACGATGTTAATCTAAAGAGAATCTTTGTTGAAAAACCAGAGACCACTTCCGGATATCCCGCCGCCCATGAATTGATAAGAAAATACCGCCGGAATATCATAACTAGCGTCTACACCTGGACCGGAGAGAAAAAATATATGATTGATGACCTCTTGAAGATGTTAATAACCAGATGTCGGGATCTTCAACTGGTGACTGTTGATTCAGAATCAGTAGCGATTTTAAGAATTTCTACATATATCGCTACCTTAATTATGAATTATATGTATACCGGAAGATTGCGAGGTAAAAAATGAGAGAAAAGCTTAAGGTTCTGCAGGTGTTTGATACCCCTTATGTGACTCACTCTGGCCATGATTTCGTTAATGAATTTCAGGATGCGGACTGGGCAACCGAAGATAATGTTCACCAGGCGCTTCTTGCTAACGGCCATGAAGTAAGGCTGCTGGGAGTTTATAATAATGTAACAGCTTTGATAAAAGAGATTACGGAAAATAAACCCGATGTTATATTTAATCTTACTGAGGTGTTTAATCAGAGATCACACCTCGACAAAAATTTTGCCGGTTTATTGGAAATGTTAGCAATCCCTTATACCGGTGCGTCTTGTGATACACTTATGGTTTGCAACAATAAGGCCTTGTGCAAGAAGATCTTAAGCTTTCATAAGATAAAAGTTCCCCACTTCCACACTTTTTATCGAAACCGCCGGGTCTGGCTGCCGCGACGACTTAAACTCCCGTTGATTGTAAAGCCGCTATCTGAAGAAGCCTCCCGGGGCATATCGCTGGCTTCCATTGTTGACAATGAAGAAGCTTTAATCGAAAGAGTGAGATTTACTCACGAAAAAATGAATACCGATGCCATTGTTGAAGAATATATCGATGGTAGAGAATTGTATGTAAGCATAATCGGAAACAAAAAAATCAGGATGCTTCCTCCACGTGAGGTGAAGTTCGCAAATTTTCCGGATGATGAACCGCGGATTGCTACCTATAAAGCAAAATGGGATTTTGAATATCGCAATAAGTGGGGGATAAAAAACGTTTTTGCCGGAAAACTGGCTAATGGGGTAGAAGGAAAAATTGAAGACATCTGCAAGCGCGCTTACCGGGTTTTAAATATGCAGTGCTATGCCCGGTTTGATATAAGGGTAACGGCGGCTTCTGAAGTCTATATTTTAGAGGCTAATGCTAACCCCTGCTTAGCTAAAAATGATGAAATCGGGCAATCTGCGGAAAAGGCGGATATTGCTTACAATCGGCTGATTCAACAAATAATGTCTCTTGCTTTTCGCCGGGAAAAATAAATTAGTAAAATCGTTGACTAAATCATAAAGGAGATTAATCCATGGACAGAGTGAAATTCATTCATCATAAAAACATCCATATTCTATACATGGATTTCTCGGGGTGCACAATAGAAGAGGCTTTTAAAATTATAGAACAGGCAAAAGAGGTCATTGCTTCGCAGCAGAAAGATTCCGTCTTGACCCTTACGAATGTAACTGATGCCCATTACGATAATAAAGTAGTGGAGGCCTTAAAGAGTTTTGTTCTCAACAATAAACCTTATGTAAAAAAAGGGGTGGTGGTCGGGATTAAGAAGCTGCAGCGGGTTATTTACGATACGGTTATGAAGTTTGCCAAGCGGCAGCTATTAATATTTGATGATATTGAGAAAGCAAAAGATTGGTTAGTAGACAGACGCCAGTTTCTCCGCATTCAGGAGAAGGTTAAAGTTGAATATTCGGTTGTTGGGGGACATAATTTAGACGGAACCAGTCAGACTATTGATATTAGTTTGGGAGGGACCTGCTTTTTTATCGATAAGCAGATAGAAAGAAATACACTGCTTGCGCTGAAAATCTATCTGCCGGAAGCTGATTCTCCGATCCAGATAAAAGGTGAGGCGATCTGGGCCAAGCCTTCCAGTGATCCAAAAAGTAAGTCCTTTATGCTCGGCGTGCAATTTAGAACAATGAGCAATACTGACCGTCAAAACTTGTTTAACTATATATTTGCCCGGGTCGGAACAGATTAACGAAAGGGGAGTTATTGGTTTTAGGACGAAGGCCTAAGACTTTTTTGCGGTGACAATCATGCGCGAACTCATCAGGCCATAATCCTTTTTCTTTAGCGCGGGGAAAGAAATAGAACTCATCACTCAGGCACATCACCGGATAGTTTGTGGCCAGATAATTAAAATAAGTTTGCCCTATTTTTAGAATCTCATTTTGGGGATCAAGTTTAACCATAATTAATCGAATTCCGTCTGTATGGCGTTTAAGCCGTGGAAAGATTGGTGTTCTTTATCCACTCTCTTTGTAATCTCCTTAAATTGCGGCGGGCTTTTTCAAAATTCGGGTTTATGTTTAGAATTTCTTTCCATTTATTTTCTGCTTTGTCTTTTTCTCCTTTTTCTTCCAAACAAAGCGCTAAATAATTTTGTGCTTCCAAATTATAATAATTTTTTGAAATAACCTGTTTGAATTCATCAATTGCCCGGTCAAACTCACGTATCTTTCGATAATACAAACCTAGACTAAAATGGGCGGCGCTATTATCCGGCTCTAATACCAGCGCCTTTTCCCAATAGTTTTGAGCCTTGGTATGGTTTTTATCATGCAAATAAAAGTTTCCTAAATCTACATGTGCGGCGACATCATGGGGAGCGATCATTAACGCTTCTTCATCGAGTGCAATTGCCAGCTTTATATCCCCATAACGATAAGCCAGTAAGGCCAGTGCCCGCCGCGCCCGGACACTTCGGGGATTAACTTCAAGGGTAGCTTTCCACAAGCTAAATTCGTTTTTCCAGACCTTGTTCCTATCTATCGTCTGCCAGGAAAAGGCCAAAATAATAAGAATAAATGTAATAATACTGATTTGTTGCAAGATTCGGGTTCTTTTTAAGAGTTGCCGCCAGGGCCAGACAAAACAGATGAAAAATCCGAGGCTGGGCAAATACAGGTATCTTTCGGCGAGGCGATTGTTTATCGGGAAGATGCCGGAGACAGGAACCAGAGTAACAAAAAAATAAAAGATGGCAAACGATAGGAGGGGATTTATTTTCCTTATTTTGCAGGCAATGCTTAAAAGACAGACGACGATTATTACGGCAATGATTGCCCAGAAAAAGAAGATGGAATTAAATATTACCACAGTATGATGCGCCGAGAGGCCAACCGGATAAATCAAAGTTGTTATATATCTGAGCAAAATAACGGCAAAGGTCAAAATCCCGGAATAAATATTTTCTCCTTGATAGATTACGGCTACTGCTTGAGGATTTTTCATGATTATAAAACGCAGGATTAGATATGCCAAAAAAATATAAAAATATCCGGCCGGTATGTTTCTTTTCTTAAGGTTTGCATTTTCTAATCTTTTCTGATCGGGGTGCATTATCCGAGTACAGAGCATAATTACGAGGGGCAAAGTAATCGCCATTTCTTTAGCTAGCAGAGAAAGGATAAAACAGAGCATCGAAATTACAAACCTTTTCTTTAAGAAAAGCAGCAATGCCCCCAGATAAAAAAGTGCACACAATAGATCTTCCCGGAAACATATGCCATTAACCGCTTCGGTCATTATCGGATGGATGGCAAATAATGCGCTGGTCATTAGGGCATAAGAGAAATCTTTGGTCAGTGTCTTCATAAACAGGAAGACTAAAATTACGGTCGATAGGTGAAGTAAGAGATTTGTGAAATGATATCCGAGAGGATAGCCTTTCCAGATAGCATAATCAAAAAAGTAGGAAAGAGTTACTAAGGGACGATAGCTGTTTTCGGAAAAAAGTCTAAAATAATTTTTTGAAAATAAATATTTAAGAAAACCAAAACTTCTCAAAAATTGATTGTTTTTTATAACCCCAAAATCATCATAAACAAAACCGTTGCCCAGGCTGTTGAAATAAACAGCGATTGTCAGCAGTAATATTATTAGGATAATTATGCGTTTCATCTTTTATATCAAAATATAATACCTTCTTTTATTGCGCTGTGTCAAGCCGCAAGATCCAGGGTAAGGCCCTGAACCATTCCGGCCTACCGCCTGCCTGCCGGCAGGCCATCAAGGCGGGAGGTACCGGGTGAGGGAAATTTTGTTGTTTATCAGTGTCCAAATTGTTATAATAATTGACATCTTACTTATCTATTTTTATAAAAAGGAGAAGTAGAGATGATTAAAAAAAATAATGAGCGAACAACAGACATTAGAACGAATATGCGCGGCGGCCCCGGCGAAGTAAAGATCAAACATTATTTTAAGAAAGATGAGATTAATGCTTCCTGCCGGCTTTGTGCCGAGCTTAAGTTGGCCCCGGGAGCGGGCATTGGTTTACATGCGCATGAGAATGAGGATGAGATATTTATAATCGGGCAGGGTAAAGGGCTGGTTATTGATGATGAGGAGGAAGTCCAGGTCGAGGCCGGGGACGCGATCTTAACCGGAAAAGGGGCCAGGCATGCGATAAAAAATATCGGTGACAATGATCTTTTGATTACCGCGATTATTATCCAATATTAAATATGCAGAGCGCAAAAATACTTTTTTTCGCTAAGCCTGTGACTGTGTCCTACAGTCACAGCCGCGCGTTCTCGCTATTTTGGCGTCCCTGCCAAAATTACGCTCGAAAGCGCCGCTCAAAAAAGATTTTTACGCTCTATTAAGACAGAAAATCGTGAAGCGTTCAAAAACATGTGTTTCACTATTACTAATAAGCCGTATTTTTGCGCTCTATTAAAAGAAGTCGTTCAAAATAAAGTTGCCTAAGAGAGAAAAATGGAATTTCCCCAACAAGTTTTATTTCCCCAAAAGACTATTTTTAAAAAAGGCGCGGCGTTGCAGATTGCTGGCGAAGTGCTTGAATTTGGCCAACAAGGATTGATTGTCCATGGGCGTTCGCTTAAGAAAAATGGCAATTTAGAGAAAATCCTCGCTCAATTTCCTCACTCTGCCAAAGTCGACTCTTTCTGTCGCGAGACGGGTGAGCCCGACCTTGATGAGATAAGCCGGGTAATCGAAAAGGCAAAGGCGATAAAGGCGCAATGGTTAGTTGGTATCGGCGGGGGCGGGGTTTTAGATTTAGCTAAAGCTGCCGCCGGGCTTATTTTTGCTAAAGAAAAGCCGGTTTTTTACCAGGAAAAGGGAAAGCTTGAAAGTTCCGGTATCCCGTTTATTGCTCTGCCGACCACTGCCGGAAGCGGTTCTGAGGCAACGGTAAATTCGGTAATTATCAATAAGGAAAAGAATATTAAGCGTTCTATCCGTGCGGAGAGTTTTTTAGCGCGCAAGGTTATTCTTGATGTTGAGCTTTTAAGGGAATTGCCGGCATCGCTAATGAGCTATGCGGCCATCGATGCCTTGATTCAGGGGTATGAATCATTTATTTCAAAAAATGCTAGCTGGTTCAGCGAAGTACTGGCTCTAAAGGCAATCGGCCTTATCGATAAGAATATTCTGCCGGCATACGAAACGGCAGAAGAAGGAAATTTATCCGCGCTTTTACTGGGAAGCTATCTGGCTGGAGTTGCTTTTTCTTGTTCGCGCTTAGGTGTAATTCATGGAATTGCTCACCCGTTAGGGGTCTTATATAATTTAGCCCATGGTCTGGTGTGTTCGGTTTGCTTTATCCCTTCAATAAAGCTTAATCGAGATGCGATCGGAAGAAAATATGAGATTATGAGTAAGACATTAGGCATGGATTTATTAGAAAGAATAGAGATGCTCCTTACGGCGCTTAAAATAACCTCTCCCTTTAAAGGCAAGCCATTAATAGAAAAAGAAAAGATTATTACCGAGACCCTTAATTCCGGCTCTACCGCTGCTAACCCTAAACTTATAGATCGCAGGGATGTCGAGTTTATGCTGGGTGAAATTTTTGCATAATCTCAGTCGGAAAAAGCGTATTTAAGGCCGCAATAATAAGCTTAAAAATTTTTTTTAATTTTCCGCTTGACAAATGATACTAATATGGTATCATTACTATAGGAAGGAGGTAAAGTCATGAAAAATATTAGTATGGTTTTGGTAATCGTCTTGGCGCTTATTGTTGGTTTATCCTTGAATAATGTATATGCCCAAACTCAGCCGGCTGCTGAAAAAGCTGATGAAGCGGGCGTTATTGTGAATGATGTTTGTCCGGTGATGGGTAGGCCAGTGTCAAAAGATGCCAAATATAAGACAACATATGAGGGGCAGACGATTGGCTTTTGTTGTCGCGGGTGTGTGAAGAAATTTGAAAAGGACCCGGAAAAGTATATTTCTAATTTAAAAAAGACAACTGACAAGGTAAACGAATAAAGGAGGTGTCTATGTGGGCCATATTTAAGTATATGCTGCGGCCGGTTACCCATTGTAAAGAAGGCTGTCCTAAGTTGTCCCGGGCATGACGTTAAACTGCCCTTCATCATCTGATTGCGTTCCAGGGTAGATGTGTTGATAGGTGAGAAGGGAATTATAGATGAAGTTGATTACCAGGGATACCGATTATGCTGTTCGCGCGCTTTGTTATATCGCGGAAAATGATAAAAAAATAATTTCGGTTACAGAACTTGTAAATGAGCTTGAAATTCCACGACCGTTTTTAAGAAAGATATTGCAACTTTTAAATAAAAAGGGATTGCTCCTTTCACATAAAGGACAAGGCGGTGGCTTTAGCTTAGCAAAAAAAATAAAAAGGATTTATTTAGTTGATTTAATTGGGATATTTCAAGGTGAGTTAAAATTAAATGAATGTTTTTTTAAAAAGAAAGTTTGCCCAAATATAAAGGTTTGCCCGCTTAAACAAAAAATAGATGGAATTGAAAAATATGTAGCCAATCAACTAGAACAGATTACTGTCGCATCACTATTGGAGAAAGGAGGTAAAGTCTATGGCCAAAAGAAAAATAATAAAAATCAATGAGGAAAAATGTAATGGCTGCGGTTTGTGCGTGCCGAATTGTCCGGAAGGGGCGCTGCAGATTATCGATGGTAAGGCGCGCCTTGTCGGTGATTTGTTGTGCGATGGCTTGGGTGCTTGCATTGGAGAATGTCCCGAAGATGCGATTACTATCGAAGAACGTGAGGCCGAAAAGTACGATGAGATAAAAGTCATTGAAAATGTTGTTAAAAGCGGAGAGAAGGTAATCGCGGCTCATCTTAAGCATTTAAAGGAGCATGGACAGGATGATTACTTAACGCAAGCGCAAGGTTATTTAAAAGAGCATAAGATTGCGGTCCCGGCTATCGAGGAGACAGCGCAACCTCTACCTTGCGGATGCCCGGGGACAATGGTCCAGGATTTTCGCGATAAACAGGAAAAACAAGATCAAGAAGTCGCTTCTCCCTCGCTCTCGTCGCAGTTGCAGCAGTGGCCGGTTCAGTTAAAGTTACTGAGCCCGCAGGCACCGTATTTCCAGGATGCCCATCTTGTTATCGCTGCGGACTGTGTTCCGTTTACTTATGCTAATTTCCATCAGAAGTTTTTAAAAGGAAAGATGTTGATTGTTTTATGTCCAAAGTTAGACGACGCCCAGGAACAATATCTGGAAAAGTTAACCGCGATTTTCAAGACTAATGATATTAAATCAATAGATATTGTGCACATGGAAGTGCCCTGCTGTTTTGGTGTTGTGTCGTTAGTCGAAGAAGCTTTAAAAAAATCAGGGAAAAATATTATTCTAAAAGAACATACGATTTCAGTGCGGGGAGAAATTGTATAATTTAAACCCATAAAAAAGAAGGGGAAGGGTCATGAAATTTGAGGATTTTATTTTAAATGTCCAAAAGCAAGGATGGGATTGGGCGGAAGGGGAATATGAAGGGAAAAAAGGTTATTTTGTCAGGGCAAATAACCGTCAAGTATATACAAAGGAGAAGGGCCTGGAGCCGGCATGTATTCATCTTACTGATTCGGCAATAAAGGAGAATGATTGGGAAACGATACAAAAGCAGTTACCTGACCTTACGTATATGACAAGAGTCGTCGGCTATTTTTCACAGATAAAAAACTGGAATATATCTAAACAGGGTGAATTGGCGGATAGGCACAAAGGAAACTATGCAGTTTAAAATATAATCGGCGTAAAAGGAGAAAAGCGAACATGGATTTCAAATGTCCCGGGGCTAAAGATTTCAACCAAGCAAAACCAGAGCTTATAACATGCCCCTTTTGTTCTTTTGACGAGGTAGAAATATGGACTGATGAGATAAAGGCAACCTGTCCCAAATGCAAACGGACGCTTATCCGAGACTTGGGAGCAAGCTGTCTTGATTGGTGCAAGTACGCCAAGAAGTGTGTCGGCGAGCAAGTATATAATAAATACTTAGAGCAAAAGAAAAAAAAGTAACATTTTGCTCGATAATTATCTCGAACTAGAAACCTTTGGGAAGGAGGTAGAATTATGATCAGCGAAAAGATAGCCGAAAGTATAAACCATCAGATTAATCGGGAAATCTATTCCGCATATTTTTATCTGGGAATGGCTGCTTATGCGGATTCGGCTAATTTAAAAGGGGTTGCTCACTGGTTTAAATCTCAGGTAAAAGAGGAGTTGTTCCATGCTGAAAAGATGTATGATTATGTTAACCAGCAGGGCAGGCGGGTAAACTTGGAAGCAATTGAACAGCCGCCGCAGGATTTTTCTTCCGCTGCTGATTTATTTGAAAAAACGCTGGCCCATGAAAAAAAAGTGACCCAGATGATTCATGGTCTTGTTGAATTAGCCAAAGCGGAAAATGATACACAAACGCAAGACTTTTTGCAGTGGTTTGTCAAGGAACAGGTTGAGGAAGAAGCAACTCCAGCGGGTATCTTAAAAAACATGAACCTTAAGGGCCAAGATGGAAAAGGGGTTTCTGAGATAAATGAACAGTTAGCAAAGAGGAAATAACATATACCGGCCTGCGTCTTATGCCGATATCAAGTCCGGCGGCAATAGATACTAATGCTTAAAGTCGGGCAAAAGATAAGGTGCGAGTATTAGAAATTTGCCGGGTTTTGTCCAAAAATCCTACCCGTAGCTTTTATAAATTTATTTGTGGTAATTTTAAAAAAGAGTGATATATAATAGGTAATTGAAATTGTTATTTAAGGGGAGAAATCGTAAAGACGATGAAAGAGCTAAAAGGGATATTTATTGAAAAGATAAAAAGGAGCCCGACTGTTGCCAGCTTCAGATTTAGGCTGCCTGAAACCCTGGATTTTTTGCCCGGGCAGTTTTTAAAGGTTATTTTTGATGAGCAAAATAAGTATAATCGCCTTCTAAATAAGTATCTTTCATTTTCCTGCGCTCCGGGCAAAGACTATATTGAAGTGACCAAGAGAATATCCGATAGTGAGTTTTGCCAGCGCTTACGTGCCTTAAAACCGGAAGATACCGTTTTGTTTAAAGGCCCGATTGGCAGCTGTATATTTAAAGAAGAGTATAAAAAAATCGGATTTTTAATCGGCGGTATTGGCATAACTCCGGTCATCTCGATACTCGAATATATTGCGGATAAGGCATTGCCGACTGATGTTTGTCTGTTGTATTCTAATAAGACGGAAGACGATATTGCCTTTAAAAAAGAATTAGATGCCTGGCGTAATAAAAACAAGAAGATTAAAGTGATTTACGCGGTTACTGCTTCCGAGCCGAAAGACAAAAGTTGTATTTTTGGCCGGATTGATAAGGAATTATTGATAAAACACTTGGCTGACTATAAGCAGCGTGTCTTTTTCATCTTTGGCCCGCCGAAAATGGTTTCAGGCTTGCAGGAGCTTTGTTTGGATGTCGGGTGCCTTAAAGACATGGTATATATAGAAAATTTTATGGGATATTAAAAAATTATGAAGAAATACAAATGTCTGGTTTGCGGTTATATTTATGATCCGGCAGAAAATAATAACGTAGAATTTTCGGATTTGCCGGATGATTGGGTATGTCCTGAATGCGGGGTCGGAAAAGACCAATTTGAAGAAGTTTAATTTTGGAGAATGAAACGTATGAAATCAGTTCAGCTGAAAGAGGGGATCTTTTGGGTTGGGGCGATTGATTGGAATTTAAGAAACTTTCATGGCTATCTTACCCACAGAGGCAGCACTTATAATGCCTACCTAATAATTGATGAAAAGGTTGTGCTCGTTGATACGGTAAAGGCTCCTTTCTCAGAAGAAATGCTCACCCGGATTAAGAATATAGTTGATCCGGCTAAGATTGATTATATCGTGTCCAACCATGTGGAGATGGATCACTCCGGTTCGCTGACGAAAATTTTAGAGATTGCCAAGAATGCCGAGGTTATAACCTCCCCGCAGGGAGAAAAGGGGCTAAACAGACACTTTAAAAAAGACTGGAATTTCAGGGTTGTTAATACTGGTGATTCGCTTGATATTGGAAAAAGGACTTTGAATTTTGTTCTCGCCCCGATGGTTCATTGGCCGGATTCAATGGTAACTTATATTCCGGAAGAAAAGCTGCTTTTGCCAAACGATGGCTTCGGACAGCATATTGCAAGCTATGAACGCTTTGACGATGAATATGATCTCGGGATTATCAAGGAAGAAGCAGCCAAATACTACGGGAATATCGTGTTACCTTATGGCGCCCAGGTTAATAAAGTATTAGAAGTAGCTGCTAAATTGGATATCGATATGATTGCCCCCAGTCACGGCCTTATCTGGCGCAAGCACATTAAAGATATTGTCGAACTTTATAAGAAATGGGCTAATAATATCTGCGATAAACGAGCAGTAATAATTTATGATTCGATGTGGGGCTCTACTGAGAAAATGGCTTATGTTTTAAAAGATGCATTTGCCGAAAAAGGTATTCCCTATGAAATGAAGAGTTTAAAAACTAATCATATCTCTGATATTATTACCAGCGTTTTAACGGCTAAATATATTTGTGTAGGATCGCCGACCCTGAATAATGGCATGCTTCCCAGCATTTCCGCTTTTTTAAGCTATCTTGAAGGCTTAGCGCCGAAGAATAGAACAGGTATTGCTTTTGGTTCTTATGGCTGGGGCGGACAAAGCGTGGCAAAAATTGAGAGCAGTTTTGAATCTTGTAAATTCACTCTCCCGCTTAAAGGATTGAAGTTACAATATATCCCTGATAAGAAAGAGCTGGAAGATTTAAAAAATAAGGTAAAAAATGTCCTATGAAAAACACAAAATGTATTAATTGCCTTGAGCATAAAAGATGTGAGGACAATTATACTTCATGGATATTTTTTATTATCGGATTGATTGCGACGATTGCGATCCGTGCCGTTACTGTTTTAACGCGATTTAACCCGATTTATGGGAAAATTGCCTGGTATGTCGGCGTCGGCGGGTTTTTTATCTTTTTTATTTATAAATTTAGAATTCTTAAGTCACGAGCTAAACTAATTAGTCAGGCAAACCTGGTCAATAAGGTTCAAAATAAGCATCAGCTGAGTGCTGCAGATTTTAATTTGCTGGATTCGATTTTATGCAGTTTGACTTCAAATAAAGAGAGAATGAACTATTTCTTTATATTTGCCCTATCAGCCATAGCTTTGATTCTAGCTTTGTATTTTGATTTTGTGAGATGAAAAGGGGGGATATATATGGCCGTAGAAAAAATTGGCGAAAAATACCGATGTAATATTTGCGGTAATGAAGTTACAGTTACAAAGGTGGGTGGTGGAGAGCTTGTTTGCTGTGGGCAACCTATGGAAAAAATAGAGGGATAGAAAAGGAGAGAATTATGGAAAAGTCAATAAAGGGAACAAAGACGGAAAAGAATTTATTAGCCTCGTTCGCCGGGGAATCGCAGGCGAGAAATCGTTACACCTATTTTGCTTCCGTGGCTAAAAAAGCAGGATTTGAGCAGATCGCAGCGATATTCTTAGAAACCGCGGCTAATGAAAAGGAACATGCAGAGAGATTTTTTAAACTCCTGGAAGGCGGGGAAGTAGAGATTAGTGCTGCCTATCCGGCCGGTGTTATCGCAGATACCGCCCAGAATCTGGCAGCCTCGGCTGCCGGAGAGAATCTTGAGTGGACAAAACTTTACAAGGAAGCAGAAGATATCGCCCGCCAGGAAGGATTTGAGGAAGTAGCTGTTCAATTTAAAGAAATCGCCGAAGTCGAAGAAGAGCATGAGAAGCGATACCGAAAATTACTCAAAAACATAAAAGAGGGAAAGGTATTTAAAAAAGATAGTGTCGTTAAATGGAAATGCCGTAATTGCGGTTATGTGCATGAAGGCAAAGAGGCACCAAAAGACTGTCCAGCCTGTGCCCATGCCCAGAGCTATTATGAAGTGCTTTGTGAAAACTATTAAGAGAGGAGAAAGATTATGAAAGGGTTTGTTTGTGGAGTTTGTGGGTATGTATCGATAAATGGGAGTGCGCCTGATAATTGTCCGGTTTGCCATGCTCCGAAGAATTCCTTTGAAGAAAAGCAGGATGCAATAAAAACTGCGCAGGATCTCAGCAACAAGACTGAGCTTGAAAAAAAACATGTACCGGTTATTACTATTGTCCGAAAATGTGGACTTATCCCGGAAGGTTGCCTTGATGTCCATGTAAAAATGGGAGATATCCAGCACCCGATGTTGCCTGAGCACTACATCCTGCATATTGACTTTTACATTGATCAGGAGTTTATATCAAGGGTGATATTAACCCCGGGAAAACTTAATCCGGCTGCTGGTTTACACCTTAAAGCCGATAGTGGTAAGCTTAGTGTCGTTGAACTATGTAATCTGCATGGGGCTTGGATTGCTGAGGAGAGTTTATAAAGATTTCGGAGGTAAGCAATGGGGAATGTATTTGCCGGAAGTGAAATAGTAGAGCTCGGGATCCAAATTGAAAGAAATGGCAGAGATTTTTACAACATCTTAGTTAATCAGACAGAAAATCAGAAGAGTAAGGATATTTTTAAATTCTTAGCCTGTGAAGAAGAAAAGCATATCGAAACCTTCCAAAAGATATTAGATTCAGTGCAAAAACACGAACCACCGGGAGCCTTTACCGAAGAATATTTTGCTTATATGAAGGCGATGGCCAGTGTCTATGTATTTACCGAGAAAGATAAGGGTAAAACAGTCGCTAAAGAGATCCAGACTGATACAGAAGCGGTGGAATTAGGGATGGGTTTTGAGCAGGATTCTATTGAATTCTATGAGGGAATGAAAAAAATAGTTCCGCCCAATGATTGCAAGTTACTCGAAGAGCTTATTGCCCAGGAAGAAAATCATATAAAGAAATTGCTTGATATAAAGGAGAGCCTGGCGTAAATAGAGGAGGTGCTTATTATGCCGAAGAAAGTGAAAATCTATAGCACTCCGGCCTGCCCGTATTGTTTACAGACTAAAGAATTTTTGAAGCAGAATAATGTGGATTTTGAGGATATCGATGTTTCGGCTGATAAGCAGAAGGTTCAGGAGATGGTGAATATCTCCGGGCAAATGGCGGTTCCGGTATTAGATATTGAAGGTGAGGTTATTGTCGGTTTTGACAAGAGTAAGATCCAGCAAATTTTAGGGGTGTAAGTATAAATCATGTATGAGTTGATAATTATTGGTGCCGGCCCGGCCGGGATAACGGCAAGTGTTTATGCTGCGCGAAAAAGGATGAATTTTCTCGTTATCAGCAATGATATCGGCGGTCAGGCAGCTTTAAGCGGAGATGTGGAAAATTATACCGGGTATCAGTTTATTAGCGGGCCGGATCTGGCTCTAAAATTTCAAGAGCATATGAATGCTTTTAGCATAAAAGTAAATACGTCTGAAACCGTGACCGAGATCAGACAAGAAGGTGATTTAATAGAAACCGTTACCGAAAGGGGAAAATATCAGTCGCGGACTTTAATCGTGGCCACTGGTAAGCGTCCCCGGGAATTAGATGTTGCCGGAGAAAAAGAATATAAAAATAAAGGTGTTACTTACTGTGCTACCTGTGACGGCCCTTTATTTAAAGGAAAGAATGTGGCGATAATCGGCGGAGGAAATTCTGCTTTAGATGCTGCTTTGCAGATGATGAACATCTCGCCTAAAGTTTACATTATTAATATTACCTCTGATCTTGGCGGCGATTCGATAATGATTGAGAAAGTAAAGGCGGCAGCTAATGTAGAGATTTGGAATGATTCTAAGGTAGAGGAGATTTACGGAGATGTTTTTGTCAAAGGTATCCAGGTAAAGAAGGACGCTAAATCGTACAAATTAGATGTCGAGGGCGTTTTTGTGGAAATCGGCTTAAGGCCTAATTCTGAATTTGCTAATATCTTAGAACGCAATAAACAGCAGGAGATAGTTGTTGATTGTTACAATAAGACAAGTTTCGAGGGAATATTTGCGGCCGGAGATGTTACCAATGTCCCGGAAAAGCAGATAATAATTGCCTGCGGCGAGGGCTCAAAGGCATGTCTTTCGGCTTTTAAATATTTATCAACACATAAATTTGATGCCAAACCAAATGCAAAAACTGACTGACGATATAATCTATTTATTTGAAAAACAGGGCTTTGTCATTGTCTCGACTTTAGACCCGGAAGGTAAAATTCACTGTGCAGCAAAAGGTATTGTCGGCATTGAAAAAAAAGGCAAGGTTTATCTTATCGACCTCTACCAGGCAAACACCTTTAATAATCTTAAGGTTAATCCGACGATAAGCATTACCTCTGTAGACGAGGATCAATTTACCGGGTTCACTTTAAAGGGCAAGGCCAGGATTATAAAAAGAGATAAGATTAAAGATCATATTATTGAAAGTTGGGAGCAAAGAGTTATCCAAAGAATATCAAAGAGAGTAGTTAGAAATGTTCAAGAAAGCAGAAGCGGCTCTCATCACCCCGAAGCCCTTTTCCCGCGTCCGCAGTATCTTATCAAAATAGAGGTAGAAGAGATAATCAATCTAACGCCAACCCAGTTAAAAAGACAAATACAGCGTAAAGAAGATTAAATATTATAAATTTTCCATTAAGAGGAGGCTAAGGTGGGGAATATTCAGAATTACCTGAGTAATATTTCGATTATAACTTATATCGTTATTTTCTTTGCCGGGGTTGCCGCTTCTTTTACGCCGTGTGTTTATCCGCTTATCCCGATTATCGTTGGGATAATCGGCTCGGCTAAGGAAAAATCCAGATGGAAGAATTTCATCTTGTCTTTTAGCTATGTCCTGGGGATGGCCTTTACCTTTGCCATTCTGGGGATGGTTGCGGCAATGACCGGAAAACTTTTTGGGCAGCTTCAGTCCAGCCCCTTAGCCCATTTAATCGTCGGGAATGTAATAATTTTCTTTGGCTTGGCACTGCTTGGCGTTATAACGTTACCTACTTTTTTGTTGAGCAAGGCCGGCGCGGGGAAGGTCCGAAAAGGGGGATCAATATTTTCGGTATTCTTAATGGGCATTGCTTCCGGATTTATAGCTGCGCCATGCACCGCTGCGGTTCTCGCTGCACTCCTGACTTTCGTTGCCACAAAGCAGAATATTGTATTCGGTTTTACTCTGCTTTTTATATTTGCGATCGGCTTGGGAACGCTGTTAATACTTATTGGTACTTTTACCGGCATTCTCTCCGCTTTACCTAAGTCAGAAAAATGGCTGCGGATTATGGAGAAGGCACTTGCTCTGGGTATGATTTTCCTGGGTGAATATTTTATATTTAAAGCCGGAATTTTGAGTATATAATCAGGGGGTACGATGAAAAACATTTTCTTCTTGTCTAGATTAGTTATAACATTACTTTTACTTAGTATATTTGTTGGTGGAGGAATGTGTTTGGCTGCTGAACAAAAAAAGGCACCAGATTTTACATTGGAACAGATAAATGGAGGGACGATTAGGTTGTCAGATTTGCTAAAAAAAGGAGAAGCTGTTTTAGTGTTTTGGGCTACCTGGTGTCCCCACTGTAGAGCGGAAATACCACATATCGAAAAATTTTATAAAGAAAATAAAGAAAAGGTAGCTCTGCTCAGCATTAATTCCGGAGAAAGCAAAACTAAAGTTTTAAGCTTTGTGCAAAAAAAAGGAATATCTTACCCTGTGGCTTTAGATCCGGATTCCAGCGTGGCGAAGTTATATGGGGTTGTTGGAATACCGACAATAGTTGCTATTGATAAGAATAGCAATATCATATATATGGGTCATTCAATGCAAGAGATGGAGACTAAGATAGGTAAAAATTAAAGAATGTTGTATATGAAAGAAAGATGAGATGAAGAAAACTCAGAAGCTAACAATATGGCTGCTTCCGCTTATTGTAATCGGGGGATTCTTTTATCCGATATTGGGATATTTAGCTTTAGGAATGATGGTATCTTTGTTAATATTATCCTTTTTTAAAAGACGATACTGGTGCTGGAATTTGTGTCCGCGCGGTGCGTTTTTAGATATCGTCTTATCAAAAGTCAGCCGTAATAAACCTGTGCCTAAATTTTTTACAAAACAGTGGTGGCGCTGGTTTGTATTTGTTCTGTTTATCAGCTTTTTGGTATTTCGGATTGTTCGCACCGGCGGAAATCCGCTCGCCATTGGCGCTGTTTTTGTGACGATGTGTTTATTAACAACCATCATTTCAATTTTTTTAGGTGTTATGATGAAACACAGAGGCTGGTGCATGATATGCCCGATGGGAACATTGCAGGAGAAAATAAATAATATAAGCCTAAAAGTAGCAAAACAGCAGTCTAAATAATTCATCCCGCTAAATTAATTATCCTAGTCACCAAGTCACATGTCACAAGTCACAAGTTGCGAGTTAAACTCGCTAACTCAGCCATCTGCTTAATAATTTAGAATTATAAGAAAAAGTTTTACTCAAGAGAAGGATTTGGTATAATTGGCTTATATGAAAAAGAGCAAGTTTATGAATAAGAAGATTTTTTATTTCTGGCGATATTTTTTGTTTGTTGCTAAAATAAATATTTTGTTATTTTTCTAATATTTGTTATAATAATAGAAAATATAAAAAGGGTAGATAACCAGTAAAGAAGGGAGGCGATGTGGTAAGAAGTTCACATTTACGTAGGAAGGGAATAGTTATAATTGCTGTTTGTATGCTTTTACTTATCCCCAGACCAGCGGTAGCCTTAGATAGTTTTTTTATGGGTGCACGCAGTATGGGAATGGCCGGAGCTAATGTGGCATCGGTAAATGATAATACAGCGCAGTATTATAATCCGGCAGCGTATGGATTTTTTGTTCGGGATACGGAAAACACTTTGACTAATGATAAATGGAGCATAGATGCTAATGCCGCATTGGGATATCGAATTCATGGAGATATGGGCAGATTGATTGATCAGCTAAGTAAGATTGATGTTAATGAATTAAGTACTAATAGTATTCAGACCCAGGCTGACTTAACGAACCTAATTGAAGTAGCTGATATCCTTACAGCACTAGACAATCCTAAAAATGCTATTACTGCAGACCTTGCGTTCGGCGGTGGCATTCAAATTAGAAATTTCGCGATTGGGTATCGTTCTATGTTTCAGGCCAGCGCCCGAGTTGCAAATATTGATACCACAAACTTGGGGATTACGGGATCGACTGATTTAGAAACTGAAATTAGCGCTCTTCCTCCTATGGCTGGTAATGATGGTACGACTATATCCCTATTTACAGCACAACAACAGTTAGACTTACAGAATGCAGGGTTTAGTGCTGGTGCTGGTGGCTCCATTCAGAAGCTTGATTTTCTTGCCAGACAGTCGGGTATAGAATCCGGCAATTTGCAGCAGGTAATAGATCTTTTGGTGAATGTTGAGACGGCTACGAAGGCTTCTGGAGGAACGATTGAAAATAATACTACCAGTGCTTTACTCCAAGGTATTGGCGTGATAGAAGTGCCGATATCTTACGGACGCGCTCTTAATGACAATGTTTCGGTTGGCGGTAATATTAAGGTAATGATGGGCCGTGTTTATGGGAAAGAGCTTGTAGTATTTGCGAAAGATTCCGGGGATATACTAAAAGAAGCTGATAAAGATTATGCGGATACGACTACTTTTGGTGTTGACCTGGCCTGCCTAGCCAGGGTGTCTTCTTTCAGGTTTGGTCTGATTGCCCGCAATATTAACTCTCCGAAATTTGACGGGCCAACAGTCAGCGGCCGGAAGTTTGCTGATGTGACCCTTGATCCCCAGCTGACAGCAGGGGTAGCATTTGTGCCGTTTAAATCATTAACCCTTGAAGTAGATACCGATCTAACCAAAAATGAGACAATACTCGCTAATTACGATACTCAGAATTTAGCACTTGGAGCGGAATGGTATGCGCTTCCGTTTTTGGCTTTGCGTGGTGGTATGTATAAGAACATGGCCGAAAGTGATATCGGATGGGTCTATACTGCGGGTATCGGAGTTGACATCAGAGCTGCGCGTTTAGATATCGCGGGGGCAATGTCTACGGACAAAGGAAATTTTGACGACGATGAAATCCCATTAGAAACCCGCATCTCAATGCAATTTACTATAGGATTTTAGAAGAAAGCTATAGATTTAAATGCAAGTAATAATTTGGCACTTCTCTTAAAACTAGAGGGAAGTGCTAAATTATTTCAGGATTTGGAAAAGCTCGTATCTAAAAAAATGAGAAAAAATCTGGTTGTCGGCATATTAAAGGAAACAAGGCAATGGGAACGCCGGGCACCCCTGGTCCCTAAGGATGTGGGTTGGCTGGTTAAACGCGGTATTTGCGTGGAAGTAGAAAGTAGCCGGCAACGGTTTTTTAAAGATCAAGAATATCGAAAACAAGGAGCGCGGATTGTTAATAAAATTCAAAAAGCTTCTCTTCTATTAGGTATCAAAGAACCGCAGGTGGCTGACCTTTTCGCCAATAAGATATACATGATATTCTCCCATACCATAAAAGGACAATTTCAAAACCAGGCCCTTCTAAAAGCTTCCCTTGCAAAAAAAATAACCTTAATTGATTATGAAAAAATTGTTGATGTGCACGGTAAGCGGCTTGTTTATTTCGGCAGGTTTGCCGGAATCTGTGGTGTGATTGACAGCTTGCATTATCTGGGTAAAAAATTAGATTGCCAAGGCATGAAGAATCCGTTTTCCTTAATCCAGCCGGCCCATAAGTATGCTTCTTTAAAAGCAGCAAAAAAGGCTATTGCCGCTGTTGATCGTAAGATTCAGCGTCAGGGAGTCGGGAAAAAATTATCCCCGTTTATTATCGGAATCACCGGCCACGGCAATGTTTCCCGGGGAGTCCAGGAAATTTTAGAGTTGCTAAATCCGATCGAGATTCACCCTAAGGATATGCAGCGTTTCATTAGGCATCAAAGAAAAAATCAGCACCGGCTCTATAAGATTGTTTTCTTAAGGGAGGAAAAGCTGCGCTCCAAAGAAGGTCGGGGATTTTATTTTGAGGAGTACCTCAAAAATCCGGAAAAGTTTGAATCGAATCTTGACAACTATCTTTCTTATTTGAATCTGCTAATCCATACCAGCTATTGGGATCATAGGTTCCCACGGATGGTAACAAAAAAGATGATTAATACTTTGGCTAAACGTAAACTTTTTCGTTTAAAATTTATTGGGGATATATCCTGTGATATTGGAGGGTCGATTGAGTTAACCTATAAGACAACAACTCTTGAGAACCCAACCTTTACCTATATCCCGGAAAAGAAAAAATTTGTCGATGGCGATAACGCTGCCGGTATTACCGTTTTAGCCGTGGATAACCTTCCCGCGGAATTACCCAAAGATTCTTCCCTGGAATTCAGTAATCTTATCCGGGAATATATTTATCAAATCGCCGCGCATGGCGCCGGAGACATCACTCAGCATGTAGCAATACCCGGAGAACTTCGGCAAGCGGTTATTACCGAAGCGGGTAAGTTAACCAAAAACTTCGCTTATCTAAGAAACATAGCTTTCTGATTATAAGAAAACGTTGTTGGTGGTCAAATGAACAGTCAAAGAACAAGTTTTGTTTTATTAGTCTGTCTTGCGGTTTGTGTCTTTGGACATACAGGGAATGTTTTTGCCATTGAAGGTGAGGATTTCATAAGCACATCTAATTATGCCAACAAGTCGTTAAAATATTATTATTACATACCGCCTAAAGTTATCGATAACAAAAATCGTATCCATCCGATATTGGCGATGATCCCCGGATTATCAGCTGATGGCCGGAGCTTTGTTGGCCCTGGAATTAGAAGGTTCGCTGAAAAAGAAGGTTTCATAATTATTGCACCCACATTTATCTTTGATGAGAAAAACTGGCAGTCAAAAACGAGCTATCAATATCCTCACGTATGGTCGGGCGAGGCGTTCCTGAGGATGGTTAGAAAAATAGAAGGTAATCATAAACTTCGTATAAATAAAATTTATTTATTCGGTCATTCTGCCGGCGCTCAGTTTGCACTCCGTTTTGCCCTCTGGCGGCCATCACGGTGTGCGGCTTGTGCCGCACATGCCAGCGGAGGACGGATAACGCCTGAACGTTATATTGGTGTGAGATTTTTTGTCACTGTCGGCACACAGGATACGACCCGGATTGAGAATGCCAAAGAATTTCACAACAGTGCTAAACGCTATAGGATAGATGCAACATATCGAGAATACAATACCGGGCATGGCATGACCCATAAGCAGTTTGAAGATAGCCTGGATTTTTTTATGCAGGGCAGAGCGCGTTATCCCGACTCGCAAACGAGTCCTGAGCCGCGAGCCGTGGCGAACAATGTAATCGTTCATTTAAAAAATGGCCGTTCGATGCCGGCAAGGATTGTAAAGGAAAGTGAGAAAAAAATTGTTCTGGAAATCGGGGATTATTATTCTGCCGGTACGATTACAATTTTGCGTCGGAACATAGAATCAATAGAGAAAGTCGATTAAATAGCGATGGATGAAAAAACTCTAACCTGTTATCATTGTGAGGCGGCAATTAAATACACTAATACGCATGCCGCGTCTGCTGATCAGGTGTTCTTTTATTGTAATAAATGCGGGATCGTAACAACCCTCGATAGATACAGCAAAGAAATGGAAGAAGGAAAGTTCTACGATAAGTTTCTTAAAAGCAAGTCCTACGATCTAAACGATGACTTTTACATGGGTCAGTTCTGGCTTGATATGAAAAAGATGAGGCGGGAAATCGAAATACACCTTGCCCCGTGTTCCTGTAGCGGCAAGTTTACAGCAGATGCAGTACCGCGATGTCCGGCATGTAAGGAAGAATTAGAATGGGATAAAGTAGCCGATAATTTAGAGAAAACTACAGGACGGACGATGCCGCACTATTTTCGTAGATTTATTCGAAAAGGGTGGCATGATATGTATTATTTTGTTTTTGATTTGCAGATTGTGAGAAATAATTGGTTAAGGGCTGAAGACCGTGAAGATATTTATTAGTGATTTACATTTAGGTGATGGTTCAAGAACGGATGATTTTCATCGTGATAAAGAATTTCTGGAGTTCCTTGAATTTGTTCAGAGTCAAGCCCGGGAATTGATTATTTTAGGAGATTTTTTTGAGTTATGGCAGGCGGATTTGGACAGAGTCCTGTTTCAGCACAGCAAGATTGTCAATAAACTTTTGGCCTTAGGGCAGAAAATAAAAATAACCTATGTGATTGGAAATCACGATTATATACCTTTTGTAAAGTTTGTTGATTCAGGGGTAGGAATATGTTTGGAATATCGTGACCAGGAAGCCGGTATTGTGGCCGAGCATAGCCATAGATACGATATGTTTAATCGCTACCGAAATCCGTCAAGGTCAATTAAATGGCCGCTGGGTAAATACTTTACTCTGTTCATTGCGGGTTTAGAAAGGTTTGCTCATCCGGACATCGATAGATGGACCAGGCAGGGCATAAAAAGTCTGGATGAGTTTTTGCAGGAAGCGATATCGATAAGGAATAAAGTTACCCCTTCAACAGGAGAATATTTAAGCAGAGGGGGGCATTTTGGAGAGTTTGAGGATGCGGTAAAAAATCATATGAATAACGGGATAAAAATAGTCATCTTCGGGCATACGCACAAAGCTCAACTGCAAAGGATGGAAAAAGGGATATATGCAAATTGCGGCGCCTGGGTGGATGGAACCACGCCAACATATGTAGCTTATGATCGAGAAAGAATTGAGCTAAAGGAAGCGCTTACGCACAAGACAATTCAACAGCTAAAAATAAATATCTAGGGTAGAAAAAATGATTAAAGCAATTGCCTTACTTTCCGGCGGCTTAGACAGTATCTTAGCGACCAGGTTGATGATCGACCAGGGTATTGACGTCGAGGCAATAAATTTTGTAACTCTGTTTTGCACCTGCACCGAGCGCGGCAGAAGTTGTCTGGCCAGTAAATCAGCAGCCGATAACTTAGGCATCAAACTTAAAGTGTTTGAAGTAACCAAAGACTACTTAGAAATAGTCAAAAATCCAAAGCACGGTTATGGCCGCAATATGAATCCTTGTCTTGATTGCCGGATATTTATATTTACAAAGGCGGCTCAATACATGAGAGAGATGGGAGCATCTTTCTTGGTTACCGGCGAAGTATTAGGCGAGCGGCCGATGTCACAACGCAGAGATGCGATGATGATTATCGAAAGGGAAAGTAAGTTAAAAGGTTTAATCGTAAGGCCGCTTTCGGCGAGATTATTAGAACCGACAATTGCGGAAAAGGAGGGCCTGGTTGATCGCGAGAAGCTATTAAATATCCAGGGGCGCTCGCGCAAGCCGCAAATCCGCCTGGCCGCAGAATTCGGGATTAATGATTATCCCTGCCCGGCGGGAGGGTGCCTGCTAACCGATTCCGGCTTTGCCCGAAGGATACGTGATTTAATGGAATACAGGCCGGATTTTACCACTCACGATGTTAAGTTTTTAAAAGTCGGCCGGCATTTCCGGCTTGGACCCGAGGCGAAGTTAATTGTCGGCAGAAATGAGGACGAAAATAATAGATTATGTAACTTGGCAAAAGATGGTGATTTGTGTTTTTATCCCTCGAAAATAAAGGGCCCGGTGGGTATTGGTCGGGGAGTTTTTAGCCAGGATCATCTTAAGTTAGCCTTTGGTATAATCGCCCGCTATAGTGATGGCGGTTTAGCTGAGCAAATAGAGATTATTTACAAAGAGCTTCCCCAGAAGACCGGCAACTCGGCTGTTGTCTTACCAATGCAGGTGCCAATCGCCGAACAATTCAGGATATAATTTTAAAATCACCTTTAATAAGCTTAGAAGGAGGACAGATTATGGATTGGAAGATATTTTTAGCTACATTTTTCGCAATATTTCTGGCCGAGCTCGCGGATAAGACGCAATTGGTTGGCATCGGGATGTCGGCAAAATCAGGCAAACCTATTGTTGTCTGGCTGGCCTCTGTGTCGGCATATATTATAGTTACGGCGATTTCAGTTTTTATTGGCAGCCTTTTGGGCAAGCATCTTAAACCTGAACTCATAAGATACAGCGGGGCGTTATTGTTTATAATAATCGGGGTATTGATGTTTCTAAAAAAGGTTTAACGAGACAGCTTTTATTCTGCCGGGGAGCACTACTTTCTTTTTCTATCCTCCTAGTTGCGGATTTGAAATTTACCCTTGTCCCAAATCTGCTTGCACCTTCTCACTTAAAAGTGCTACAATATAACTACATATAATTTTGCCTACACTAATAAATAGCGATACAATTTAGAGCATAAAAAGTATGGAAAAAAGCGGTCTCTATGTTGAGGCCTTAGAATATCTAAACTTATATCTTAAAGTGGCACCTGATGCTCCTGATGCAGGTCAGGTCAGGACAAAAATCTACGAACTAGAGTACAAAGCAAAACATGCAAGGTGATATTTGTTCCGGCGTCAGGTAAAAAGAAGGGGGGATTTATATGTACAAAGGTTTAAGCGTAATATTATTGGTTTTGGTGGGCTTAATCGGTTTTTCTGGAATTTGCTTTGGCCTTACAGACGCACAAATCGATTTGCATAATAAGTATTTTGAGCAAGGCAGCCAGCTAATCGAGCCATATGTGCTTAGAGCCGGAAGAAGCCGTCGGGGGACACTGGATACAAAGGCAAAGGAAAAAATAGCAGAAGGGATTTCTTTTCTTAAGAAAGCAATCGCGATCAACCGGGAGAACTGGAGTGCTTACTGGGTCATCGGTAAAGGCTATCAAGTTCTTGGAGAACATGATAATGCCCGTAGATCATTTCGTTCTGCTTATGTGCGGATGTCAAGCGATCCGAATGTTGCCCGCGAATATATGATTGAATGTATTAATACCGGAGAGTTTAAAAAGGGAATATATGTCGGGGAAAAAGCAAGTGAGTTAAGCCCGACTGATTCGGGATTAAAAGCAAATTTGAGCATAGCGTTATTACTTAATAAAAATGTCGATGAGGCGCTTGAGGTTGCTAAAAAATCATTAGCGGCAAACCCTTCAGATGCAATAACCCAGCAAATAGTGCAAGTAATTGAAGATATCAAGTCCGGTAAAAGTGCTCAGCCTCAGTCAATGGCCGAGTTTGAGCAATTATCTAAAAAGGCATCTTCAGGCTTCCCGCTGAAGATGATTGTTATTTTACTGGTTGTTATTGTAATTGTTGTAATCAGAAAATTTTCAAAAAAAGATAAAAGCTAAAATAGAAGAAAGAAAAGATGGCGTCGAAGCTGAAAGTCAAAGAAAAAACCAAAGAGCAGCTTGCCCTGGAGTTAAACCAGTTGCGCCAGCAGTGTGCGAAACTGGAAACATTAGCATCTAATCGCAAGCTCGTGGAGAAAGAGATACTCCGGGCACGAAAAAACCTGCAGAAAATCCTGGATGCGATGCCGTTTGGCGTTATGCTTATCGGTAAGGATAAAGCTGTTCGCAGGATCAATAATTCAGCGCTGCGATTAGGGGGATACAAATCGGAAAAGCAGGTGATCGGGAAAATATGCCACGAGACTCTTTGTCCGGTGGAAAAAGATAAATGCCCGATTATCGATCTGGGGCAGAAGGTTGACCGGAGTGAGAAAAAGTTTGTAACTAAAGATAAAAGAGAGATCCCGGTCCTGAAAACTGTTATTCCGGTAAAATTGGACACTGAAGAAGTATTGCTTGAAGCTTTTATTGATATCAGCGGGCGCCTGGAGACGGAGAAAGAGCTGCTGCTTAACATGACTAAGTTCAGGGAATTATTTAATAATATGAGTAGTTGTGTTGCTATTTACGAAGCGGTGGATGATGGGAATGACTTTATTTTTAAAGATTTTAACCGGGCGGCAGAAAAAGCAGAGCAGATTAAGAAAGAAGAAGTTATTAATAAACGGGTTACTGAGGTTTTTCCCGCGGTAAAAGAATTTGGCTTGTTAGATGTTTTTAAGAAAGTTTACAAGACCGGGAAAAAGATGTATCATCCGATTTCACTTTATAAAGACGGTAAAGTTGCCGGCTGGAAAGAGAACCATGTCTATAAATTGCCGATGGGTGAACTTGTTGCTATGTATGATGATATCACCACCCGCAAGAAGGTCGAACAGCTGTTACAGGAAAGCGCGGTAAAACACAAGGCATTAGTTAATAATATTCCCGGGATGGTTTACCGGGCCAGGTCGGACTGGTCAGCGGAGATTATAAGCGGGAGTAAAGAGATTTGTGGATATACACCAGATGAGCTCAATGCAAAGAAAAAAAGATGGCTTGACGTTATCCATCCTGATGATCAGGAGAGAGTTTATAAAGAAGGAGCTGGTTTGGTTAAAAAACCAAAGTCCATCATTCAAATTTATAGAGTCATACATAAAAACGGCAGTGTCCGCTGGATTGAAGACCGCAAGGTGTCTCTTTTTACTCGGAAAGGTGAGTTTGCCGGGATCGAGGGCATTGTCTTGGATATTACCGAGCGCCGGAGGGTAGAGGAAGCGTTGCGGAAGAGCGAGAAATTGTTATCAGGTGTTTTTGAAAGTATTCAGGAAGGGATTAGTGTTTCTGATGCCAATCTTACCGTCCGGCGTGTCAATAAGGTGATGGAACGATGGTATGCTAATAATCTTCCACTGGTAGGGAAAAAGTGTTTTGAATGTTATCACGGAAAGAAGCAGCCGTGTGATCCCTGTCCCACACTACGCTGTTTCAAATCTGGCAAGACGGAGATAGAGATTGTTCCTGGTCTTCCTGGTTCTCCAGTCGAATGGGTAGAACTTTACGCTTATCCAATAAAGCAGAAAAAGAGCGGTGAGGTTACCGGTGTGGTTGAATTTGTCCGCGATATCACCCATCGCCGGCAGGCGGAGGAGGAGTTACGGATAAGAGCAGAGATATTGGAGAACATGGTCGAGGGTGTAAATGTAGCTGATGAAAAAGGGATAATCGTTTTTACTAATCCGCGGCTTGATTCGATGTTTGGATATAAGCGCGGCGAGTTAATTGGTAAACACAGCTCTATTCTCAACGACCTCCCCGATGAAGAAAGCACTCAGCTTGTAAATAAAATCATCGAACAACTAAAAGCTGAGGGCACTTGGTCCGGGTGTTTTACCAGCCGCAAGAAAGATGGAACGCAATTTTTCACCTTTGCTCGCGTTAGCGCACTAAAAATCTCAGGCAAACAGTGCTGGATTTCTGTTCAGGAAGATATTACCGATCGCAAGTGGGCTGAGGAATGGCTTTGGAAGTCTGAATTAGAGCTCAGAAAACAAAAAGCCGCGCTTGAGAAAAAGAATGTTGCTCTTTCCGAAGTTTTAGAACAAGTTCAGCTTGAGAAAAATAAAATCAGGACTGATATGGCAACGAATATAACTGAGATTATTCTGCCGATCGTCGAAAAAATCAGGCTGCATAAGCCGAAGAGTAAATATGTTGTTTTATTAAAAAAATCGTTAAAGGAAATAACATCTTCTTTTGGCATCCAGATAACTGAAAAGAGCATCAAGCTCACCCCCAGAGAATTGGAAATATGTAATATGATAAAGGGTGGTCTTTCCAGTAAAGAGATTGCCGGCTTGATCAATGCCACCCCGAAAACCGTTGAAAAACACCGCAGGAACATCAGAACCAAGCTGGGGATCGCAAAAAAAAGCGTTAATCTCGCTACATTCCTTCAAACCCTCAAGTAACTCTCTCAAACAATGAGTATATCGCATACTCATTACCTACGCATTAAAGTAGGATTGTCTTGGCCTGTATATAGATATATACTTTAAGTAGAGGAGAGAAATACTGGTTTTTGCTTTTAAATCCAGATACCAAGACGCAATCAGGGAGGTAAAAAATGTGTACCAGAACAGATTGTTCCCAGAAGAGGAAACAGATTTTTGAAGTAGGCAAAGACATCCTGGATAAAACTATTGAGTGTAAAAAAGATAAGGCTTGTTTATGTGATTCGAAAATCATGTGTGAGGTCGAAGACTACATCCCCGATGAGATAATTTTTGTTTATTGCGATAGCTATCGCCGAAAAAACTGCAAATATCACCTGTCTTTTGGCGGTGCTGATTTGTGCGGATGTCCGACACGAATCGAAATATTTCGCAAGTATGAAGAGTAATACAAGAGTCTCGAGGCGAGAAAATGTGTACAAAAATAGATAAATTCTCCAATCCGAAGCAGATTTTTGAAGTAAGCAAAGACATCTTAGAGAAAACTTTTGACTGTCGGGACAAGAACTGTTTATGTAATGAAGCAATCATGTGCGAAGTCGAATGCCATGTTTCTGAGAAGATCGTCTTTGTTTGTCCTAATAAGCAGGCAGAAAATTGCCGGTATCATACGAGTTTTGGCGGTGAAAATTTCTGTAAATGTCAGACCCGGATAGAAATATATCGCAAGTATAAAAAGTAATGAGCAAGATTATAGTAGCGGACAATCATCGAGGTGAAAAGATGTGTGAAAAAACAGATTGTGTTATTAATAGCAAAAAGCAGATATACCAGATAAGCCAGGAAGTTTTGGATAAAACCTTTGTCTGTAAAAAAAATATGCGTTGTTTGTATGATAAAGAATGCCTGTGTAAAGTAGTGAACAGTGTTTCCGATAAGCTTATCTTTGTTGTCTGTGACGAGCAGTGCCGAAAAACGTGCAATTATTATTTATCTTTTGGTAATGCGAACTTGTGTGAATGCCCGACCCGGTTGGAAATATATCGCAAGTATAAAAAGTAACTATCGAAATCGGCGCATCATTTAATCCGAGAGGTTAAAGCATGTGTGTAAAAACAGACAAGTCCGTTGATAAAAAGCAGATGTTCGAAATCGGCAAAGAAGTTTTAGATAAAACCGTTCAGTGTGGAGCTAAGAATTGTTTATGTGGTCATGAAATCATGTGTCATGTTCAGAACTATGTTTCCGATAAGATTATCTTTGTTAATTGTGACGAGCACGGAAAAAAGTGTACATATTATTTGACTTTTGGTGCTGGGGATTTGTGTAGATGCCCGACCCGGATCGCAATATATAAGCAGTATGAGAAGTGAGGACAAAGTTACCGTTCACACGCTACAAGCTTCAGGCTACACGTTATAAGTTAAACCCACCGCCCCGTCCGCCAGCTATTTTCAAATTTCCTTGCAGATTGGCTTTGGAAATTATACAATATAACCTGCCTTCAACAGTAAACCAGTATCCAAAAAAAATATAAAACTAATTAGATAATTTATTAACATATCCGGAAAGGAGAAGGAAGTAATGGACAAGGCTAAAGAAATCACAGCAACTGAATTAAATACCAAAGATTTTATTGAGGAAAAGGCAAAAGAGCTATCTTCCATAGTTGGCGAGGGAGAGGCGATAAATGCGTTATCCGGGGGTGTTGATTCTTCGGCCGTTACTATGCTCGGGAATAAGGCCTTAGGTGCCAGACTTAAGACTTATTTTATTAATAACGGTCTGATGAGGCAGGATGAGCCGCAGAATGTTGCGACCTTGTTTGATAAGATGGGAGTTAAGGTAGAAATCATTGATGCCCGAGAGCAGTTTTTTAAGGCGTTAAAAGGAATTACTGACCCGGAAGAAAAAAGAGAGGCGGTAACCCAGACTTTCTACAAGGAAGTTTTTGGGGACTTAGTCAAGAAAAGCGGGGCAAAATATCTATTGCAGGGGACAATTCTAACCGATGTCGATGAGACGATTGCCGGAATTAAAAGGCAGCATAATGTGTTTGAGCAGTTAGGCATCGATCCGCAAAAGGAGTTTGGTTATAAGATAATCGAACCCCTCGTCCAGCTGAGAAAGGACGGGGTAAGAAAAGTAGCCGAAGCACTGGGCTTACCAGAGATTCTGTTCCGCCGTATCCCGTTTCCCGGCCCGGCATTAGCGACAAGAGTTATCGGTGAGGTAACACCGGAAAAGATAGAGATAGTTAGAATTGCTACCCGCATCGTTGAGGAGGAGTTATCATCTACCAATGCTTTTCAGTATATGGCGATTTTGCACGAGGATAGAGTTACGGGTATGCGCGATAATAAAAGAGAGTTCGGTAACCAGATCGAGATCAGGTGCTGGGATAGTGTTGATGCACGCACGGCAAAGCCGACAAGAGTATCTTTCGATATTCTGGAAAAGCTGGCAAACAGAATGGTTACCGAGGTGCCTGGGGTAGTAAGCGTGACTTATAATATTGCCACCAAGCCACCGTCAACCATGGAAGTTATATAACAAGGAGGCCGAATGAAAATTTTACTTATCTCTGCCAGTCCCCGAAAAGATAAAAGCCAGACTTTGCTTTTGGCCAAAGAAGTTTTGAAGGGCTGTGACGATGCATCTGTAGAGTCCGATATAATTCACTTATGCGATTTAAAAATCGAGTTCTGCCGTCACTGTGAAGCGTGTCATAGAAAGATCATGGTCTTCCCGATAAAAGATGATGTCCAGATGATCATCGAGAAAATGCTTGAGGCCGATGGCATAATCCTGGCAAGCCCAAACTACATCAATCAAGTCACAGCTGCGATGAAAGCACTCTTTGACCGGTCCAGCCATTTTATTCATTGTAAACGGCTTTTAGATAAATACATTGTCGGAGTAGTTTCTTCCGGTGGCGGTTACGATGAGCCGGTTTTAAAATACATAAAGTTTTACGCTCATATCTGTGGGGCTCAGTATTCAGGCGGAATATCATCTCAAGTCCCGGTGAGCCAGGCAAAATTAGAACAGGCTTCTCAGCTGGGTAATAAGCTGGTACTAGATATAAAAGAAAAAAAGCAATTTGAAGACCAGATGAAAATTATTAATGAAGGAAAAGATCATTTTAAGCAGATAATCCTGGCTAGGAAGGATGAGTGGACTGCGGAATATCAATACTGGCAGGATAAGGGTTGGATTTAATCTGGAACTAAGGGGGGCTGAGCATGCCCCCCTTTTTAATCTCCCCAGCCTTCATTTCAATGAGCCCACAATTTACAAAACAAAGTGAAGGTAAGCACCATTGATATGATGAATGACTATGAGAAAATAAGGTTGAGAAGAATTTATGAAGAGATGTCAGAAGATCTGTTGATTAGCGCATTATTATGTGGCCATGAGGAATACGAAGAAGAGGTTTATGATTTAATATTGGAGATTTGTAGAAATAGAGGATTGGAAGACGAATTTAATCAGGAGAAAGCTAAACAGATAGAAGAATCTGAAAAATCTTCCACCGGTGATGAATTAGTTGAAGAGGAAGACTTTGTTCCCCAGGACGATAACGAAGAGGAAGAAGGCAAGTTAAAGACTGTAGCTACGTATGTTAATGAAGCAGATGCTTATTTGGCATTAGGTTTTCTTGAACAAAACGGCATGGCCGCTAAAATTTTTGGTAATGATGTAAGGACGAAACTTTATATATCTTCTAGAGCCGGCATTAGGCTTATGGTTCGTGAAGAAGATTTTCCCCGAGCAGTTGAATTGTTAAAATCCATACAAAATAGGGAATAAGATTTATAGGAGTATGGAAAACAAGCATGGGCAGAGGGTAATCTCGAAGTTTGGTCTAAAATATCGCCTTTTATGTGTCTATTTGTCCCCTTAAAAAATCATTGACATTGGCGTATAAAATATATATACTTGTTGATAAGTATAAAGATATTCTACGGAGGTCATATGAGTCCAAGAAGACAAGAACTTATAAATTTTTTTAAGAGTCATGGAAGTGTAGTTCGTTTTACCGATATTCTTAAAGCTGGATTTCATCCTGATTTGCTTGTTTCACTTGAGAAAGAAAAGAAAGTCGAGAAAATTGCCCGAGGACTTTATTGTCTCACTCACTATCCTCTTGGATCCCATCCTGATCTTGTCGCGGCTACGCTTCAAGCCCCCAGAGGGGTAATTTGTCTTCTTTCCGCTCTTGCTTTTTATGAAGCGACAAATGAAATACCTAAACAGGTAGACCTTGCCATTCCACAGAAAACACACGCAAATAGAATTAAGTATCCTCCTGTAAGATTTTATCGTTTTGTACCTAAGGCTTGGAAAGCGGGAATCGAAGAGCGCAAAATCGGAGGGTATAAAATAAGAATGTACAATCTTGCTAAGACTATCGTTGATTGTTTTAAATTTCGTAATAAGATAGGCGTGAATATTGCGAGAGAAGCACTTAAGGTTGCGGTTACTGAAAAAAATATAAAGCCAAAAGAAATCATGAAATACGCCAAAATTTGCCGCGTTGATAGTATTATAAAGCCAATACTCGAAGCTATGATATGAAAAAGAAGATCAAGAATATAAAAGCTTCTGTGCGAGCTCTGCTTCAAAATAAAGCGAAGGAAACCAGTAGTCCATTTTCAGAGATTCTGCAGTATTACGGGATGGAGAGATTTCTTTATCGGTTTAGCCGTTCTAAATATGCGGATAAATTTATTTTGAAAGGCGCACTTATGTTTACAGTGTGGCAGGTGCCTGAAAGACGAACAACCCTTGATATAGATTTCTCGGCACGCTGTGATAATCAGATAGCAACTATTGAGAAAGTAATCAGGGATGTATGTAAGGTTGCGGTGACTCCAGATGGGCTTGTTTTTAATTCGGAGAAAGTGAAGGGACAGAAGATAAAAGAGGATGCTGATTACGAAGGCGTACGTGTGAAATTTAGAGGATTTTTAGAACGCTCACGTATCGCGATGCAGATTGATGTAGGTTTTGGCGACGTCATCTATCCAAAACCTAAAACTATTGATTATCCGGTTATTCTAGATTTTCCTAAGCCTTATCTTAAAGGATACCCGGCAGAAAGTGTGGTTAGTGAAAAATTTGAGGCCATGGTTAAGCTTGGACTTCTTAATAGCCGGATGAAAGATTTCTATGATATTTGGATCATGATGCGTCGGTTTGATTTTGATGGTTTAAGACTTGTTGAAGCGTTAAAAAGAACCTTTAAACACCGCAAAACTTCTTTGCCACAGCGTAAGCCATTATTTGCCGAAGAAATTTACGATGAAGAATCCGATCGCCAGACTCTTTGGAAGGCTTTTCTGAAAAAGACAGATATTAAGCACGTGCCAGAAAAGTTGGGAACAACCGCCAGAGATATAGAAAAATTTCTTATTGGCCTGCTCGATGCAATTCACAAAGGGCAAAAGTTTAGTAAAAAATGGAGAGCGCCAGGACCGTGGAAATAATGGATAAGATGAAAATAGAGACATGGCGAAAAAAATAAACAAGGAATACAAAAATTCGATAAAGAATTGGCCTGAGGATGATCGTCCGCGGGAGAAATTGTTTAAAAAAGGCGAACATAATTTATCAAAAGCAGAACTTTTGGCGATTCTCTTGCGTTCCGGTGTAAAGGGGCAGAGCGCTATTGACCTTGCACGGAAGATTATTCAAAAGTTTAAAACTTTCCGCAACATGGGGCATACTGATATACGAGAGTGGAAAGAGTTTAAAGGATTAGGACAGGCAAAGATTGCTCAAATCAAAGCGGCGATTGAAATAGGCAGAAGGATTAAAGAGGAAGGGATAGATGAACGGCCTAAAATAAAAGCTTCAAAAGATGTTGTGGAAATTCTAATGCCACGAATGAGGGATTTAAAAACAGAAGTATTTAAGATTATAATGCTTAATTCTAAAAGTAAAGTTATTGATATTGAGGAGATTACCGAGGGCACAGTAAATCAGGCAAGTCCTATAATAAGAGAAATTTTCCAAAAAGCCATGCAGCTTTTCGCTACATCTATTATTTGTGTTCATAACCATCCTTCGGGCGATTCCAAGCCTAGTAAAGAAGATAAAAATTTTACTCAAGAATTAGTGAAAGCAGGGAATGCCTTGCAGGTAAAGGTATTAGATCATATAATTGTTGGGGATGATGAATATTTTAGTTTTGCGGATGATCGGATGATATAAGAAAAATAGGGGACGTAAAAAAATAGGGGACGTAGATGAAAGCATGAAAGTTCTTGCTCCAGGAATAGAAAAAACAGGGGGCAGCATTTGGTTTGATAGTGGATAAATTCGGCCAGACAACTTATGTTATTCTCGTGGATTTCCATAAGTTATGGCCTCATTTAAGGAGGTAGGATATGGAAGGGCAGGAAAGTAAGCATGATCGGTTTAAAAGGTTGGCGAGTAAAAGGGTTCAAAACGCAATAAAGAAAATAGAGCTAATCGGTAATCTCGCTTCACCCGGGTATGAGTATTCTGAAGAAGATGTGGAAAAAATCATTACCGCAGTTCAGCAAACACTGGATCAGGTTAAAGACTCTTTTTTAAAAAGAAAGCCAAAAGTACAAAGCTTTGAGCTGTAATTATATCGAAAAAATACAGGTTGAAATTTATAAATAAAAAATGGAATGCTCTGCCTATCTAGATGTTGAAACGACTGGTTTGAGCCCGAATTACGGGAAATTGACCGTGATCGGGATACACTTTGATCATGATCACCAGAATGAAGTCGTGCAGTTGGTGGGCAGTGAAATAACTGCCCCAAGATTGATTGACTTAATCAAAGAAGTTTCGATGCTCTATACCTATAACGGGACACGCTTTGACTTGCCTTTTATTAGAGCAAAATTAGGGGTAGAGCTCACAGATTACTGTAAGCATAGAGATTTGATGTATGATTGCTGGCAGAAGAATATGTACGGCGGGTTAAAAAGAGTTGAAAGGGAATTGGGTATTGAAAGAAAGATTACGGACATAGATGGATTTCAGGCTGTGAAATTATGGTACGATTATGAGTACGGCGGTAGTGAGTATGCCTTATTAAGTTTGTTGGAATATAATAAGGAAGATGTGACTAATCTAAAAACACTTAGGAAGAAATTAAATATTTGAAACGGAGAAGATTTTGAATTATAAATTGTCCCCATCAGATTTAACTTATTTATTTGAAGGATGTAAATATTGTTTTAGCCTGAAGGTGAAACATGGAATTCCTCAGCCTTCGATGCCGATGCCCGGAATTTTTAGTGCGATCGCTGGCCGACAAAAGCATTTCTATGATGGCAAACACACGGAAGAATTTTGCAAGGAATTACCGGCTGGGGTGGTCGAATACGGCGAGCAATGGGTTGAATCTGTCCCAATCGAAATAGAAGGTTTTGATTGCACATGTTATATTAAAGGAAGATTTGATTTAATAACAAAATTTGACGATGGTACTTATGGAATTATCGACTGTAAGACAGCAAGCCCCTCAGATATGAAAACTATGATGTATAGCCGCCAATTACAGGCATATACTTATGCTCTTGAAAATCCTGCTTCTGGGCAATTAGCGTTATCTCCAATTACAAAATTGGGACTGCTCTATTTTAAACCAACTGCTTTAGAGCAATTAAATTTAACTGAGCAGGCTTTTAAGGGAGATTTAATCTGGCATGAGGTGCAACGAGATGATAAAAGTTTTATTGATTTTATCAAAGGAGTATTGCAAGTTCTTGAATCTGATAAAATACATCCTCTTACTTGTGAGCAGTGTGAATATTGCAAGCAAGGACACTCTTGTTTAGTGGGAAAATCCGATGCTTATCAAAAAGGTTGTACATGCTGTAGATGGTGTACATATCGTTTTAAAATGAGAGAATTAGATAGTTCAGTAAGCGCAGCTATAGGACAGTTGAAGAGTAAAGAAAGTCCTGAGTGCCCAAAGTGTGGCAATGCAATGATTAAAAAGAATGGTCAATTTGGTGAGTTCTGGTCATGCCAAAGATATCCTGCGTGTAAGGGGACAAGAAATTTATAAAAAATATGAGTGAGGTCAACATGCAGAGGGGGGATAGCCTGGGAAGAAGACGATCTGAACGGATAAAGGTGACATATATGGTCTCTTATCGCTTTGAATTGGCTGGGATTGGTTTTGGCCAGTATGATCATGCCCTGACTAACGATATTAGCCGGGGTGGAATGCGGATTGTCATCGACCGCAACTTAGCAAAAGGAACGAAGATAGATATGACAATCCAATTGCCGATGTATCCGGATAGAAAAATAAATGTTCAGGGAGTGATTGTGAGTTCTAAACAGACAGCAGAACGAAAGTCATATTATAAGATCGGGATTAAATTTGATAATTTCGACATGAAATATTTTAAAACGCTTGGTGAATTTGTCAAAGAGGAAATGAAAAAGGCAGGTAAAAACGGCGTAACCTTAAGGCAAAAATTGGATCGAAGGAAGAAGTAACCTACCCCCTAATCCCTTTACCCTGCCAACAATTTTCTTACCCCCCTTGCAGAATTCAAGAAAGAATTATACAATATAATCATCACCAATAAGGAGATGTGATGATCCAGAAAGAATCTGTTACGGTTAAACTGTTTGCAATCCTGTATCTAATCCTGGCACTTTTTTTTCTTGCCGAATTAATCGCTGCGGTTATGCTTTTGTTTCCGGTACTTTTGTTAGTGCCTAAAGCATCAGATATGTCTTTTGGCGCAATCGGTCTTTTCCTTAATCTCTTCAGCGGAGGAGTTTATATAGTTACCGATCTATTGGCTTTTATATTTATGTTAATAATATCCATCGGCTTATTTAATTTATCAAGTAAAAAAAGAGCATTCATGCTTTTCGTAAACATTATTGGTATCATCTCGGCACTCTACGTGCTCTATAGCTGTAGCCTGCCCTATACCGGGATGAATATAGATCTCAATCATAAAGTTTTTGTTGCTGTTCAGTTGGTTTTGTATTTATTGTCAACGTACTTTTTTACGCGTGCTGATATAACTTCTCAGTTCCGATAATTAATAAAATGAATAAGATAAGCAAAAAGATATTAATTTTAAGCCTGCTTTGCACAATAAGCATGAATATGTTCTTTTGTGCTCATACTTATGCAGAATATATGCCGGCTGATGTAAAAAAGCAGGTAGAAAAGATGCAGTCTGAATATAGAAGAGTAAAATATTATGCGATTGAGAAGCTGGGAGAGATGGGAGAGAATGCTGCCTCGGCTGTACCAGCATTGATTGAGCTGTTAAAGACAGAAGATAGTAATACGCGACAGCAGATCGTGGGGGTTTTGGGGAAGATCGGAACATCAGCAATAATTCCGTTAATCGCTGCGCTGGAGGATGAAAATATATATGTCCAGGCAAAAGCAATAAAATCATTGGGTCAGATTAAAGATCCGCGGGCAATAGAGCCGTTGATTGGCAAGCTCCGTAAAGGAAAGGGGATTATTGCGAAAACCACGATTGAGGCTTTAGTTAAAATCGGGGAGCCGGCAGTGCCGCCGCTTATTAATGCCCTTAAAAGTGAGAGTAATTCGCTAAAAACAGGGGTGGCAAAGATCTTAGGGCAGATAGGAGACCCTAGAGCAGTAGAAGGTTTGATTGGAATATTGGAAGATGAAAAGAATCAAGTGAGAATAGCAGCAATAAATGCCTTGGGAGAAATAGGCCAACCTTCAGCAATAGAGTCTTTAATGGGAAGGTTTACAGACCAGGACGGATATGCAAGAGAATGCGCGGCTGAGGCTATAGCCAAAATCGGGGAGCCGGCGTTAGAGCCGTTGATCAATGCGCTTGGGGATAACAGAAGAGCGGTCAGAACCGATGCGATAAGAGCATTAGGAGAATTAAAAAGTAAAAAAGCTGTAAAGCCGCTGCTGAGTTATTTTAATAAAGCAACTGATGATTTTGATAAAAAAAGGATAATCCGCGCGTTGTGCAAAATCAAAGATCCAGAGACTTCAGAATTTTTAATCAAAATGCTGCAATTCCCGAATCATAAAATTCAAACAACTGTTTTAAAGGCATTGGATGAAATGAAGGTGATCGAAGATGTAGATATTATAATTGCTTTGCTTGAAAATAAATCCGGTCATATGCGTTCAGAAGCGGCAAGGATGTTGGGCGAGATGGAAGAGCGCAAAGCAGTAGAACCTTTACTTTCAATGCTTGATGATCCGGTTGATAGTGTTCCAAGTAATGCCGCCTGGGCCCTGGGTAAGATCGGAGATCTTCGTGCGGTCATGCCTTTGTTAGAGCTGTTGATGGATAAAAAAGAAAGAGTGCGTACTTCAGCCGAAGAAGCACTCACGCAAATAGGAAGTCCCTGTGTTAATATCCTTATTATGGCGCTCGAGGAAGAGGATGAGCTGGTGCGTTTACATGTAGCAAAAGTGCTGGGAAATATAAAAGATCATGCTGCGGTGACACCTTTAACAGCGATGCTACATGATGAAAAAGCACCGGTTGTAAAGGCGGCCATAGATGCTCTGGGTGAAATAAAAGATCCCTGGGTAGTAAAGCACCTGACACGGATGCTAAAATATGGAATCCCAATGAAAAGTGCACTCCAGACAGTAATAGACAGGAAAGGTAGCCGGCGAAGTACAGGTCTTTTATTATGGCCGCTTTCTACCTATTATGAAAAAATAGAGGTGCAATGTAAGGCGGCAATGGCGTTGGGGCAAATGGGTGATGCGGGAGTGCCACCACTAATTGATGCGCTTGGTGTAACACAGGAGCAATTAAACCGGGCAATACTAAAAGCCTTGACCAAGATTGGTAGGCCGGCAGTAGGGCCGTTACGAGAACTTAGTGAGCATAGAAATCCAACGATAAGAAAAAATGTGGAAGCAGCGCTAAATCAATTAAAATATTACTGATAAAAAATGGAAAAAGTCGTGCACGAAGAAAGAAAATTAAGTTTTTTTGAGAAGTACCTGACAGCTTGGGTGATCGGTTGTATCGGAGTCGGGATTTTACTTGGTAAGTTGTTTCCGGAAGCAGCGATCACCTTGGACCGGATTTCTATATATCAGGTTTCGATACCGATTGCGATATGCCTTTTCTTTATGATGTACCCGATCATGGTGAAGATCGATTTTGCCGAGGTTATTAAAGCCGGGAAGACGCCAAAACCGGTAGTTCTGACTTTAGTTGTGAATTGGTGCATTAAACCGTTCACGATGATCGCAATTTCCACTTTTTTTTTGGGTTTTTTATTTAAAACATGGCTTCCGGGCACAGAGATAATCAAAGGTGGAGCAGAAGTCGAGTTGTACCGGTCTTATATTGCCGGATGTATCTTGCTTGGTGTCGCACCCTGTACGGCGATGGTGCTTATTTGGGGGCATCTGGCAAAGAGCAATGACGGCCATACCCTTGTTATGGTGGCAATTAATTCCTTAACCATGTTATTTCTTTATGCCCCACTTGGCGGATGGCTGTTGGGGGTAAATAAAATGCCAATTCCCTGGCAGACGATTGTCCTATCAGTTGTGATTTATGTTGGATTGCCGCTTCTGCTCGGTTATCATACGCGCAAATGGATCATTGCGCATAAGGGATTCCAATGGTTTGAAGAAAAGTTTTTGCATTATCTAACGCCAGTGTCCATCGGAGCATTGCTGGTTACGCTAATCTTGCTTTTTTCGCTTAAAGGAGAATTGATTATTAAACAACCGCAAATTATATTATTGATTGCGGTACCTCTTTTTATTCAGACATGTTTTATTTTTGCCATAGCGTATATAATGGCTAAGTGGTTAAAATTACCTTATAAAGATGCAGCGCCTTCTGCGCTTATCGGAGCAAGTAATCATTTTGAGGTGGCGATCGCTACCTCGGCAATGCTTTTTGGTTTATCATCAGGGGCCTCCTTAGCTACTGTTGTTGGAGTTTTAATAGAAGTTCCGGTTATGCTTATGTTGGTAAGAGTTTGTCTTAAAACTAAACATTTGTTTTAACTGAATCTATTGCGAAAGGAGAATAAGGATATGGGGTTAATGAATTTCTTTGAAAAGATAACTAGTAAAAAACAGGGGAAGAAGAAAAAAACAACTAAAAGGACAGCAAAAAAGACGGTTGCTAAGGCTAAGCCTAAGAAGGTCAAAAAAACACAGAAAAAGAAGACAATTAAAAAGAAGACAATTAAAAAGAGGGTTATAAGTAAGACCGTAAAAAAGAAACAAAAAAAGGTTACTAAGAAAGTAAGAAAGCCCGTTCGCAAAATAGTGCAGAAAAAAAAGCCTAAAAAGCTCGTGAAACCGCGAAAGGAAAAGACGAAACTAAAAGAGCTCGGTGTTATTACCCATTATTACGGGGGGATTTCCGTCGGGATTATCAAGCTAAAAGCAGAGCTAAAAGTGGATGATAAGATCCATATCAAAGGAGCCCACGACGATTTTACCCAGACTGTAAAGTCAATACAATTCAATCACCGGGCGATTTTAAGGGGACAAAAGGGCAAAGAAGTAGGGATCAAGGTCATCCAGCGTGTGCATGAGAACGATAAAGTGTATATAATATAGATATAAATTTGAACGATTAAAATTATGAGAATCTCATTTCAAGCCCCATACTGTAATTTTATTGCTGAGTTTAATCAAAGTATTGCCGCTCAGGGAATGATCAAACGTTTTCCGATAGATTCAATAGTCGAGGAAAAGGAAAAGTTTCTTTTTATCAGAGTGGAGGTTCCATATTTAGTCGGTCAGTTTTCGAAAACGGTAAGTAACGGAGATATTATTTATGTTAATGCCAAGCGGTGTATTGGAATATTTTTGGGAGAATCCTCACCAGAAGGAGAAAACGGGGAAAAGACAGTTTTTAACTACCCGATGATTATTATTGGTAAGGTCGATAAGGGTACTTTTCAAGCGGATAAGATTCAGCCGGGAGATCCTGTTCGTATCGTCTCAATGGAGAAAAAATCTCAAACGTCTGCTGAGGGTTATCCACTAGACAGAAAGCTTACCCAGGAGGAGATCGACGTATTAGTACAAAAACTTTTAGTCGAGAGAAGACAGAGGCAGCGGAAAGGCGGGTAAGAAACACGCCATACGCCACACGCTGCACGCTACATGCTGCACGTTACAAAGTCACAAGACAACAGACCAACAGCTAACATCATCCCCTTTGCAGATTTCCATAAAGAATTATAAAATAAGTAAGGCAAAAAAATACTTATTACCCCGGTTATGAGAAATCTTTTTAGTAAGAAAATTTCAAGACGTCATTTCCTGATCCAAGGTTGTAAATCTTTAGCTTGCCTGGGATTGTCCGGGATATTTGGTGATCTTTGTGCGGATAAAGCTAACGCTAAAATGAAAGCACAGAAGAATTCTTTAAAAGAAGCAATGTTTTACAAAAAACTGGATAGAGATGAAGTTGAGTGCGGGGTTTGTTTTCGCGGCTGTCGGATACAAAATGGAAAACGCGGTTTTTGCCGGAACCGAGAAAATCAAGACGGCACCCTCTATAACCTGGTTTATGCGAAGCCCTCAGCCATACATGTTGACCCGATTGAAAAAGAGCCAGCGTATCACGTGATTCCCGGCACATATATCCTTTGTTTTGGCACGGCGGGCTGTAATTTCCGCTGTAAATTTTGTCAAAACTGGCATCTTTCACAGCGTTCACTTGAAGAGATGAGTTATGTTTACCAGCTTAGCCCGGAACAAGCGGTTAAGATGGCCTTAAAGAAGAATATTCCAACACTTTCTTTTACTTATAATGAACCCACCTCATTTTATGAATATGTATATGATACGGCAACGCTGGCGAAGGAAAATGGTTTGAAGATATTATGGCATACCAATGGCTCAATGAATTCTGAGCCGTTAAAGCAGCTCTTAAAATATACAGATGCAGTCACCGTAGACTTAAAGGCCTTTACGGAAGATTTTTATCAGAACGTTTCCCAAGCTGCGTTAGCACCGGTATTAGAGACTTTGAAAACTATCCGCAAAGAAAACAAATGGCTTGAGATTGTAAACCTGCATATTCCGACCTTAAATGATAATCCAGAAGATGTAGAAAAAATGTGTACCTGGATCAGGGAAAACCTGGGTGCGGATACACCGCTTCATTTCTCGCGCTTCTTCCCGAATTATAGACTTACTAGTTTGCCGCCGACCCCGATTTCAAGTTTGGAAAGAGCATATACGATTGCCAAAAAATGCGGGTTAAATTATATCAGCATCGGCAATGTGCCGGGGCATAAGTATAATTCTACATTTTGTCCTGGTTGCGGTAAGAAGATTATTGCTCGTTCCCATTTTGCCGTCTTAGACAATCATGTAGTTGAGGGTAAATGTAAATTTTGCAACCACAGCATTGCTGGAATTTGGAAATAGCCGTCAACTTGCGCTCCGGGGGCGGAACTTCCACTCCGGGGGCGTAAGTAGGTCCTCTTGTACAATATCCTTATAAATTATACAATATAACCATTATGAAAAAGACCAGAAAAGCGATTATCCGAAAAGGTCTTTTTTATGTTTATATCATCGAATGCAAATATGGTACCTATTACACCGGATATACGAATGATTTGGGGAAGCGTTTAAAAGAACATAATGAAGGAAAACGAGGTGCGAAATATACCCGGGGTAGAGGGCCGGTGAAACTGGTGTGGTGGAAGGCGTATAAGGAGCTTAAATCAGCGTTAAACACAGAAAGAACTATAAAGGGATTGACCAGATTGCAGAAGGAATCACTGGTTAAGGGAAGACGGTTGGATAAAGTTTTGGCCCGGGCGCAAGGCTCACGAGGTAAATCTCTGTGATATTTACCCCGTAGCGCCACGGGCATAAAGATGAAGGCCCGGGCGCAAAGCTCACGAGGTAAATCTCTGTGATATTTACCCCGTAGCGCCACGGACATAAAGATGAAAGCCCGGGCACGCAAAACATAGGGTAAATTTTTATTAAAATTGACCCTATGCGCCACTATTAAAAAAGTAGTATAATATAAAAGAATTGGTGAAATCAGACGCCAAGGGAAAGGTTAATTTCAAGTTTCAAGGTCTGACCCCTTTTTTAGTCTTTGCAGGAATTGGTGATGCGATATGTATCCGGAAGAAGGAGGCCATATGGAACGTAAAATTGTGTTTATAGTTATTTTTTCAATATTAATAATTTCAAATGTTTTTTGTATTGCTACGATTATAAAAATAAATAGCGGATTAACGCGATTAGAAGAGGGAAAAGAAGAAATAGAGGGCAGGATAGATCCTTTAACAAGGCCGGGCCTCGATATCCCTAAAGAGATACATAGGCAAAAAGAGAGAAACCTCGTAGTTGCTCAAGAAATTAAAAAAAGACTTAGCAAGCTAGAGCAGCGCATGGGCATGGGAAGAGAAAAAGGCGCAGAACATATGCGAGAAATGGAAGGAAAACTCGCAGAACGTATCCGAAAAATTGAAGAAAGACTCAACGCAGTAGAATGGCACACCAAAGCAGCGATTAGCGAGCTCGAACAGCGTTCGAACTTCCGAATAACAAAGGAAAAACAAATTGAAAAAAGACTCAACGGATTAGAACGGCATGTAGGCGACCAACTAAGGAGATGTGTTGAAGATATCCGAGAAATGGAAAGAAAGTTTGGAAGGTTCGAGGAAGGAATGCACGAAGCATTTCGGAAATTAAGACTAAGCAAATAGGGGGCATGGTTCTTAGGGGACAATATTTCAGAAAAATATTTTGTAATTCTACTTTTAAAAATTTCGCCGCCGCAATTTTGATATAACTTGCCTAAATCCCTTTCAAATTATACAATATATCCACTATGAAAAAGACCAGAAAAGCGATTATCCGAAAAGGTCTTTTTTATGTTTATATCATCGAATGCCAGGACAGTACCTACTACACCGGGTATACGAATGATTTGGGGAAGCGTTTAAAAGAACATAATGAAGGAAAACGAGGTGCGAAATATACCCGGGGTAGAGGGCCGGTGAAACTGGTATGGAAGAAGAAGTATAAACTTTATATAAATGCGGTTCGAGAAGAAGCCCGGATAAAGAAGTTAAGACGATATCAAAAGGAAATATTAGTAAATGAGTATAAACAAAAGCTATAATTTTACACTATGGAATACCCCAAACTCTAAGCGCTGGAAAAATTTCTCATCAGGAGACGATTCGAAAATTTTCTCAGCAGAGTTCGGGGTGACACCCAAATGTCAGGGGGTGCTTCGGTGAAGTTTTTCATAAAGACATTTGGCTGTCAAATGAACGATCGGGATAGTGAGCTGATTGCCGGGCTCCTGATAAAAAAAGGATATCAGCTTGTCAATACACCAGAAGCTGCGGATGTGATTCTCTTTAATACATGTAGTGTCAGACAGCACGCCGAAGATAAAGTCTGGTCGGAAATAGGAACGCTCAAGAGTTTAAAGTTTAAAGTTCAAAGTTCAAGGCGAGAACCGAACACCGAGCACCGAGAACCGATCATCGGCCTGATCGGATGTATGGCCCAGAATTATCAGCAGTCAGCGTTTCATAAATCGCCATTGCTCGACTTGGTTGTCGGGCCGAATAATATTGATTCGATACCCGATTTAATTGATACAATTCGTAAAGAAAAATCTGTTGGCCTGGCCGTAGGAAGAAAGGAACGAAACCCCCAGCTCTATAATACCGAATATATCGCCGAAAAATCACACTGTAACGTGAATATTATGACCGGGTGTAATAATTATTGCTCCTACTGTATCGTGCCTTATGTCAGAGGCCCGGAACGAAGCCGATATTACGAGGATATCCTCAACGAAATCAGAGAGCTAGTGAAAAAAGGAGTTAAAGAGATTACGCTGCTCGGTCAAAATGTGAACAGCTACAAATCAGCGTATAGCGTTAAGGGAATAGGGGATAGTAAAAAGATCAAATCCCTAACCCCTAACCCCCAACCCCTGCAGGAAGTGGTTTTTACTGAACTGCTGAAGATGGTGAATGATATCGAGGGATTGGAGAGTTTTGATTTCGTTACCTCGCATCCCAAAGATGCCTCAGAGGAGTTGTTCCAGGCAATGGCGGAATTGCCCAAGTGTAAAAAATTTTTGCATTTGCCAGCACAGTCCGGTTCTGATAAGATATTAGTGCTTATGAACCGGGGCTATACCTCAGCCTATTATTTTGACTTGGTGAGAAAAGCAAGAAGAATTATCCGGGGCTTAAGATTAACTACCGATGTTATGGTCGGGTTTCCTAAGGAAGCAGATGATGATTTTGAAGCGACTTATGCACTCTTAAGAAAAGCGGAATTTGATGCAGCGTATATTTTTAAATATTCACCCAGGCCGCATACTGAAGCGGCGGAAGTTCCGGATGATGTGCCAAAAGAAGTAAAAAAACAAAGGAATCAAATTCTCTTGGATTTTCAGAAAAACCTGCATCAAAAAAGGCGGAAAACGGATATAGACCTTAGGAGCAGGGAGTAGGGAATAGGGGGTAGGGAGAAAAACCAGAAGTTATGAATAAGTCACTAAAAATTTTTATATTAATTACCATAATCTTGTGTGTAGGAGTGGGGAGTGCTTTTGCCTTTAGTTATAGTAAAAGGTTGGATGAGGTGCTTGCTTCAATATTAAAGGGCAATTACGGGGCGGCGCTTGATAAATGCTATGATCTTGAGCCGCGGGCGCGGGGATATATAAAGGGTGAGGTTTTGCATCTGGAAGGGGTATGCCTGATGGAGTTCAAGGAGTATGACCTGGCCCGGGAGGCGTTTAAAAAAGCAATACCCTACGCAAAAGGAGATCTTGCGATCGAGGTCTATATGGGGATTGCCGATACCTATTTCATGCAATACACTTATGATAAAGCGATTAAAATCTATGATCAGATGATTAATAAATATGCAAACAGTGATTATATGGCGATGCTTTATTTTAAAATGGGCAAAGCTTACCAGAAGAAAAGTAAATGGGTAAAATCGGAATATTATTTTGATAAGCTAAGAAGAGAGTTCCCAAGAAGCTTTGAGGCGGAGTTGGTGGATAAATCATCTACCGGCGGAAACTTTTTTACCGTGCAAGTAGGCTGCTTTACACAAAAACAAAATGCGCAAAACTTGTTTAGCGATTTGCAAAGTAAAGGATATCAAGCGTATGTGATGAAGGTTAAGTCCGGGGTCCAGAAATTGTATCGGGTAAGAGTCGGGAAATTTGTATCCCGGTTGGCTGCCGAGTATGAGGAAGAAGCATTGCGGACAAAAGAACATTTGCCGACACACATCTTCCCCTAGAAAGTAGCGGGTAGCAAGTAGAGAGTAGAGAGATTAACAAATCTTAGAATTATGAAAAAAAAGCCATTAGTACTATTCTTAGTTGGGCCGACGGCAAGCGGGAAGTCGGAAGTTGCCATAGAACTGGCTGCGCTTGTCAAGGCGGAAATTATTTCCGCGGATTCAATGCAGGTTTATCGCGGCATGGATATCCTCAGCGCAAAGCCGACAAAGGAGCAAAGAAAGAAAATCCCGCATTACCTTATCGATATATTAGAACTAAGTGAAGAATATAGCGTAGCGATTTTCCGTAACCATACCCTGAAATTGATAAAAGAAATTCATAACCGAAAAAAAACACCGCTTATTGTCGGCGGTACGGGATTGTATATAAGAATGCTTATAAAAGGATTATTTATTGATAAGGGAAAAAATGACCAGTTAAGGGAGCGGCTTTATAAAGAGGCTGACCGCAAAGGCACGGAGTGTCTGTATGAGAGGTTGAGAAAGATTGATAAAAGCACAGCGGCGAAGATTCATCCTAAGGACCTGCGCAGGATTGTCCGCGCGATAGAAGCGTATGAGGTAAATAGGTCTCCACTGTCTGCTTTAAAGAAAAAAGTCGTAGGCCTGGATAAAAATTATCAGCTTAAAATGTTTGGGATCAGAAGACCGCGGGATGAGCTTTATGAACGGATTGAAAAAAGAGTAGAGAAAATGTTTGAAGCCGGAATTGTAACTGAAGTAAAAAAGTTAGAAAAATTATCTTCTAGTCTAACGGCAAGGCAGGCGTTAGGACTAAAACAGATAAAGTCATATTTACACGGTAATAGTACTTTGGAAGAGGCAAAAGAAACGCTTAAACGCGATACCCGGCGCTTTGCAAAGCGGCAGTTGACATGGTTTAGAAGAGATAAGAATATTGTTTGGATTGATGTGAAACATAAAAAGAAGACCGCTTCTGAAATTTCAAGAAAAATACTCGCATATTTGAAGAAGCCATCCTGAATGCAACTATAATCTTCAATGCGGGATAAAGAAGATATCTCCTTCCGGAATTCGAAATTCTTACTATTAAATAGCACTTCCTACTAATTCATTTGCGGGCATCGTAATTGACTGCGGCGAAAGCGGGGGTAATGGCTGGTCCGGACGAAATACTATTTGATGATATATTGGCTCGATTTCTTTTTTAATTTTCGCTCTGATTTTTCTAGCGATAGGAGCGAGATGTTGATGAATTATTAGTTTATTTGCATGATTATCAAGCCGGTCAATTATTGAGAAGCTTTTCTGTAATCTTTGGAAAGTTTCCTCCAGGGTTTTAAGTTCTTCCGTGCCGATATGCTCGATAAATTTTTTTACAAATCCGATTTCTTTTCTTCCGACACTAGGATAGATAGCATAGCCTTTGCTATTTAACCAGGCGGCAAATAAAAGAAATTCCGGCTTTGCTGCCAGGGCTCCACAAACACATAATGTGAGACCTTTTTGTTTGGCAGTTTCTGCTAGTAGCCTTAATTGTCTGAACCTCAAAGGAGTTAACGTTACATAGAATGATTTTTCATCAGATTCTATTGCCAGATCATTTGTCCCGACATTCCAAAAAGCATCCGTAAACTGGTTTCGGTTATCAACGCCTTCAGGGGTTTCTATCATTGACCCGACCTGAAAATCATCAAGATCTTCTTTGCTGATTTTAAGCTCTGTATTTGATTGAAGTGCCTTTTTCGCCTGTTCGATAAGCTCTAAAATACGGGTTCGATGTGCATTATTAGAAACCATCGGGAACAATGCTCTGATTAGCTTTTCCCCTTTTTGCTTTACCTTTTCCGGATCTTTGTATTTTACATGTAGACGCATAATCGCCCGAAGCAAGGGCATAGTCACATCGTGGACCCCGGTAATGTTTTGAGGATTTTCGGCTACATCCCATAATAAATAGTCAATATTTTGTTTATCGCTCGGGCCAAAAGCAGGGGAGTCTCGATCATCACCACGAGCTAATGTTCCGATAATTCTGTCCGGCAAGCGGATATTTGCAATTCTTATATCAGATAGATCGATTAAATTACTAAGATGCTCAAACCATTCATCTTCAGAAAGAGGTCTGCTCCGCCCCATATAAGCATATTCAGTACGGAAAAGGCCAATACCCTCTATTCCTAAGGCTTTCAATTCCCGGGCAGCAGCAGGGTCAAGAGAATCAAAATTACTAAGCACGAGCATTTTTTTAGTTCCTTCTTTGAAGGTTGTTGGCTGGCCAATACCGCTAGCATAATAATATTGTTCTGCTTTTTCTCTGGATTTATAATTTTGGAAAGATACCACGTCGTTCCAGCGCTCATTATGATTAGGATGAAGAAGTACTAAGTTATGTTTATCGGTATATATAATTGCTTCCTGGCCACCTTCACCGAGCACATCCAGTAATGCATACTGATGCTCATCGTCGGAAAGGGTAGCACCAGTGAGTATAGTAAATCCCTCTTCCTGGGCAGCGATTTCATAGTGTTTTCCTAATCTTTCATCCGGCTGATGCAGGATAACCATTGCTTGCATATTAGGATACTGTTCTCTTAGTTGATGATATTCAAGCACGTTCAAAAGCGGTCCGGATAATACCAGAATAAAAGGTTCATCATCTTTAGCTTCACTACGCAATGTTATTCGCTTCTGAGGAACCGGTTCGCCGATTTTTTTTAGCCAGATGCGGATAATCTGGTTAACACTGCCGATCATTTCTTTTTGGGCATCATAAATATTTCCATATTCAGGTGCCGTGGCTTTATCGATATTTAAAATATTATCCATCGGACTGGCAACACTTCTATATAGCGCCTCTGTGACTGTGGAATCATTATCGATACGAAGGAATGTACGTACCTTTTCAGCTAAATCAGCCAGCATTAATTGCACTAACTGCTCAACCATAGGATCGTTAGAGGTGAAATCATCGTGCATTTTCATAATGATTTTTTCTATTTCCACCTCATCCTTGTGAGCAATAGCATCTTCCGGAGCTTTATGTATTTCAAGAGGATATATTGCTTTTACAATCTTCTGAGCGGTGCTTTTTGTGTATGTAAACAAAGTCATTTCGTTTCGACTCAATAAGATGCGCATTTTTTCGATAACATCTTTTACAAAGAAGCCGACAGGAGTTTTGTCGTGCTGTATTGAGTTTTGCACAGCATAGGCCTGAGATAATATAATTATTTCTTTTATTTTGGCCAGATCCATATGACTTAACTCTTCTTCATCATCCAGGGTTGAGAGAATATCTTTTACTTTTGCGTTGAAATTCTTTATTTCATCTTCCAAGTTTTTCGGAGTATAAGGAAGGGGGACCAACTCTTCTTCGACATCAGCAACAACAATTGTTCCGTTAATAGCGCTTGTTCCCAGTGCTTCGTCAAGAGGGTTCCCTTTGACTTCAAGCCTTGCTGAATTTAGTTGAGTAATTTGCTCCTCAGTTGGGTGGACAATTATTTTATTGCGGTCATGAATACGGCGCAATTTTTTAGCTATTTTTTCATGTGCGTCTCTTGTTTCAGTAGTATGGATGAGGACATAGTCATCTTTCTTTGGGAAGTTTTTTTCAACGTCCCTCAAGGCTAAAGGCCCTCCGGCAGCTAACGTCCCTTCGTAAAGGCCCAATGTTCCATAATGCAGTGTGCGTCCAAAGAAATTACCGGTATGCTCACTGTAATCTAGTTTCTTTGCCCCAAGGTAGTTTTCGCTGATTGCGATGACATTAATATCAGCATCATGCTTCATTACGGAAAGTATTTCCGTATGACCTACCCCAGAGGGATTAGATACATGAAAATAATTTTTGTCTGGATTCTCGGAAAATTTTTGGACTAAGATTGCGATGTCAATTATTTCCTGATATAAGCGTTCATAGCCGCCTTCACGCTTTAAAACAACATCTAGATGGTCACCGACCATTATGGTATTCAATATATAATCTACTAAATGAAGATCAACTTTTATAAAGAGATCCTTTTCTCCTTCATCGAGATATTCTTCATAGTCTTCAATCCATTTGTTGTGATTTCCGACAAACATTAAGAACTTTATCTGTGCCGAGTTCCATATGCTTCTTGGATAGAGTTGCTTTCTAATATCCTCTATATTCTCAGCGTAGTATAAAGGCTCTTTTGCCTGGTCCGGATCTACTAACTCAAAAATGGATGGAGTAGCGGAAAGCGGAGGGAGATTTCTTGTGGGCCTAATAGAGGCGGAAGAAAATCTATCTCTAATCGATTCAGAAGATATCTTGATCGACGGCGCAAGGAAACTATCTCCGGCTGCTGCCCAGCAGAAATTGCTGCAGATAAATAGCTGGATAAGTATGAGTGCTATTATTTTTCTTAACTTATTGTTTTGTAACATGTTCAATCTCCGGAAAATGATAAAAAACTCCCCTCAAAAATGTCAAGAAAGTATACCATATAACCCCTGAAATTTCAATAGCACAGCATAACTTTTTTAAAAGTTTTTTATTGCACAAAAGAAGATTGAAAAGAATTTTAAATTTAGGTGTAAAAATTGAGCAGTTATTTGCTGTATCGTAAATAATATCAATATGTTACGGGTTTAAATCCGATTTAAAAAAAGCGGGCTGTTGTTATTGCGAAATCCAGAAAGTTATGGTATACTTTAAGACTTTTTGTATAAACAAGTTATGAACCAAGGAACCAGATGAAAAAGTGCATATTTAAAATAATTGCTTTAGTGCTGATTCAGGCGTTCTTATTGCTCGACTTTGCCTGGTGTGGGGATATTGGGGATATTACTGATGTGCAGCAACGTAGGGAAAAAATCAGTACTCTCTCACCAAAACTTACTCTTGATGTACAGCTTTTGCAGACTGCGTTTTCAGATAAGATCATCGCGGAAAAAATTATTGATACCTTAAGAAGGAATAAATGGGATGCCGTAGAAACAGCAAAGCAGTTGGGAATAGATAAGGAAAAAGTGTATGAAGTCGTCCCGCAACATGTAGTAGAAGCAGCACAAATAATAAAAGGTTCTTCTAGAAGTTCACCGCCGCAACAAGTTCAGCGCCAGGTAAAGCCAAAACCCCTTTCCGAAGCACCTACCTTAGAGATAAATAGAAAATCCGCATTCTGGAAGTTTGTGCGCCTGGGATTAATGGTTATTACTATCGACCAGGCAATAAAACTGTTCGCCTATTATTTTGCCCCTGATTTCCTGACCACCTCTGGCTGGCCTTATGGTTGGACAGTCAATTTTGGCTTCTCATACGATCAGGTATCTTTAGTAAAAATGATTTTATTTAGTCTGGCCGGTATAAGTATTATTCCGCTGGCCTTTATTGCAGTTCACCGATTAATTAAAACAAAAATCAATAATTTAAGAATGACACCGCTATTTGTAGCGCTAACCATGTTCACCGCGGCGATCATAAGTAATCTGGGAGAACTCTGGATAAGAGGAGGAAAAGTAGTTAACGTTATTGCTTTTCATCTCCGCGAGGTTTACAGTGATTTTCAGATGTATAATCTGTCTGATTTTGTTATGCAAATTTCCGGTGGGATTATGCTGGCGTATATGGTGCATCTGGTGGCAGCATACCGCAAAGAAGGGCATTTCTCCGCAGTAAGGATTTCTTTGGCATTAGTACCGTTTGTGGGTGTCGGTTTATTTTTGAATCCGGTAAAGTTCGGATTTTTGCTGGCACCAGCGTTGACGAGCGCGGTCGTGGCGTTTGTTTTATTAAAAATATTTGCGCAAGATACAAGTAGGAGCATAGATGTTGAGCAAGCAGAAGAACCAGCAGATGAATTAAGTAATCTTAAATCTCCAAAAGATGCTTTTGTCCGGGTAAAGATGCAGATCAAAGTACATCTCAAAGAGACATTAGTCGGATTAGCCGGGATGATTACGGCAGTTATTGTCTGGAAAATGGGGTTAATACCTTCTTTTGTAACGCGTGAGTTTATCAAAGAAATAACCGGGCCTTTGATTGGCGTGGCGCTTGTAGTTTTTGTTGTCTTAGAAGAAATTGCAAGGCACAAAGAGAAAAAACAAGCGCTTGCCGAAAGCGCCCAAAAGCAAGAAAAAGCAGCTGAGCAATCAGTTGCACAAAAACCTTTGCCGGAAGAGATCACGGTATCTGAGGAAGAAAGAGATGCCGGATATATTTTTCGTACCGGAGACATGCCCTCCCCAGAGGCACAGGCAGAAAGTACAACCGGAGTTAATAGAAGAACCGTAACCTTAGAGCAAATACAAGCCCAGGCGAATAAAATATATGCGGTTTTGGATGGAACGCTAAATAGAATATCCAGAAAAGAGGGGGTTCGCCTTGATGATCCGCAGTTAAGAGAAAAAGTAAAAAATAGAGCTTTGGAAATAGCCTACAATAATTATGGAATGCTCCGCGGAGATTATGAGCTGGTGATAAAGATCGAAAGAAAAGAAAATATTTATATAAAAATTTCTCGAATTAGTGGGGTAATGATTGTTTATGATCAGGCGGCAAAACTTAAATTTGAAAGTTTTAAACCAGTGGTAACTTCGTTTGTGCCCCGCGTAGATCAAATCACGATTGAAGTCGAAGGCCAGCCGAAAAACTTACTTGATTATCTGATTGAAAGAGGTTTTGTTACAGAAAACATAAAAAATATCGATTTTTCGGTGGAAACTAATTTTGCGACAATCTTATGGGCGGGGATTGTCCCGGATATTGTTATCAGCCGGGCGAGAAAGACGATCGTTGTCGATCGCCAGGGTGAGGTTAAGCGTCTCCGTGTTAGCCGGGTGCCGGTCGATGAAATTATAGCTTTAAAAGGGATTACTGAGCTGGTGAATATTCATACCCATGGCGTAAATGATGAGCCGTTAGAATTTACAGGAGGGGATATAGAAGATATTCGGTCTGGTTTTTATCAGGGCAGAAAATATAATGTTGTTTTAGTTGAAAGGACAAACGGAAAGATCGAAGGGTTATTGGTTTGCTTCGATAGTGAAAAGGAAATGTTGGACTATTTAGACTTATTAGCAGAACGCGAAAAGGAAATTGGCGTAGAGCTTTTAGATGATGCGCAACCAGAGATGCCGGTATTAAAAGTAAAAAGACAGCTGGTTGCAGACCCAGATGAGCTTATTGGGCAGGCGATATAACGCAGGGAAAAGGTAAGGTAGGGTATAGGGTGTAGGGTGTAGGGTGTAGGGTGTAGGGAAAGACACTAACCCCTGAGTAAAATGAAAGCACACAAAATGAAAAACTACATAACAAAAATCATTGCCGTGGTGCTGATTCAAACATTTTTGTTAACGGGTGTTTGCTATGCGGCCCCGATAGATACTTTATCACCTAATCTTCATATCAATATAAAAGGGTTCCGCAATGCTTTTAATGCGGCGGTACAATCAGGTTTAAGTTTAAGTGGAGCTTCAGAAATTTTAATTTCTCAAACTGAGATAGTATTAGCCAGACAAAAATTTATTGAAGCGGCTCAAAAGTATGTTGATTTGCTTTCGTTAGATGGAGAATTTATTACGGAAGTGGATGCATTTCTTGTTTTGGGAAATTTAGACATTATATCAGTTATAAGATTTGCGAAAAGATGGAAAATGCTCGAGAAGTCGTATGGCAAAGAAGTACCTATTGTGATCACTGGAGGACGGGGAAAGGTAACCATTTCTCTGGTTGAGAATGTAATCGAATATTATACAATGATGGGTAATATTACCAACGTTGAGAAGAAATATTTAAAGGGAGAAAATATCTACGAGACAGATTGTCTGGAATTTGTTTTTAGAAAGGAAAACATTCCGCTTGAATTTGTGGAAAAAGAGGATAAACCTTCTCAAACCACAGCACAAAATTTTGCCAATAGTCTAAATCCACTTAAAAAAATAATAGGGTATAAATCTAATCCGGTAATTGTAATAATTACCTCACCACCACTACTTTTAAGAGCTAAAGCCACTGCTCTTAAGGCATGGAAAGATTATGGCTGGCAGGTAAAAACATTGCAAACTTATCGTTTGAATTTAGAGGAACTTTCTGATGATCGGCTGATTGAGGCGTTTGGTTTTCTCTGTGGATATCCGCAAAAATATCGAGATATTTATCCAAATCTTAATCCATATAATGAACTCCGCAGGTCTCAGGCAGAAAACAATCCACATGTGGAAACAATACCTTTAACCGCTGGCGACTGGCAGATATTAGAAGATACGCAAATCACATTTGAAGGGTTTCTGGATGCCATACAGGTTTCTTATGATAAAGAAAGGAACAGATTGGTCAGGGTTCGCCCTGAGGAATCTTTGAAATTTCCCTTTTCCGGTCACAAAGTTGACCAGGAAATTTTAAAAGGGAAACATGTTTTGTTTGTATCTTTTCGCCTGGATAGTTCGACCTATCTGGGGGGTGACTCACCTTTAGACGGAGTGTCTTTGGAAACCGGGATGTGGGCGGATCTGTTTTATCAAATGGGAGCGAATATTTATTATTTTTCAGGGCAGACAAGGACACCGATAGTTGCGGTGGGAGAAAAAGAGTTAGAGATCGCGCATTTTAATATAGAACCTTTGCAATCAATATTGAATTCCAGAATATTTAAACGTGGGGTGATTAATGAAGCTGAATTGAAATTAATCAAGGCCGTAAAAAAGCAAATAAAAAAGGAGTTAAAGCAATATCTCGAAGATAATGAGATAGATATCGTTGTCTCTGAGAATGTGCATGCTTTTCCCGGTAATCCGGCGCTTTCACAGGCGCTGGCAGAAATCTTAGATGAGCTGGGAAATGTAAGATTGATCAAGCATAGTCACGATTTTTACTGGGAAAGAGACCGGTTTATTGTTGCGCCGGGTAAAAATTTAGATGAGATGTTGCAGGGGATGGTCACCGCAAATACGGAGAATTCAGCAACCGTGGTTATTAATCCGCTGCAGCAAAAGTACCTGAAAGATAATTTCGGGATCGATTCGACAGTCGCTCCGAACGTGAGAGATTTTGATAATCCGCCGGAAGTCTCTGAGCGCCAGTTACAGAAATTTAGGAACTATTTCGGCATAGACCCGGATACAGATATTTTGATTGGTTTGCCGGTAAGGCCGATCGAAAGAAAAAATTTAGAGATGGCGTTTGACCTGATTAAAAAGCTTACCAGTAAAGTCGAACAGGTAATGCCCAAGCGTACAATAAAGGTTATGCTCACTCATCCTGATGGAGATGAAGATAACGAATACTGGAAACAATTGAAAGAGAAAACAAGAGCTCAAGGGATTCATATTATTGATGCCGGGGACCCGGAAGAAGCAGGCCTGGGAGCGAAAGAGTTTGACCTGGAAACTGCATATATGACGTTTGATATGGTCTTGTTTATGAGCCGCTGGGAGGGATGGGGTAATGCGCTGGCAGAAGCAATGTATTATAAAAAGCCGATAGTTGTTTATCCTTATCTTGTTTATGAGGAATATATAAAACCATTGGGAGTGCAGTGTATCGAAGCGGAAGAGGCCTCGGATAAAGTGGTAGATGAAATTGTTAGAGTGCTGAACACACCGGAAGAACTTGAAAAGATGGTTGAGCATAATTACGAAGTGGGAAGAAAACATTTATCTTTGACAGCGTTAAATCGAATCTTAGTCCCGGTAATCAAAGATCTTTTTGCCCGGGATAAAAATGGATTGAATATCAAGTCTTTAGCAGAGGGAAAGCTCATTGAGCAGGCGATATAGAAAAAGTTAAAAGTTAAAAGTTAAAAAGTAAAAATATGAAGAGACATAAACAAAAAAACTACATATTAAAAATTATTACCCTGGTGCTTATTCAGGCGTTCTTAATGCTCGATGTTGCCTGGTGCGGAGAGAATGTTAGTACGCTGGCACCGGAAATTAGTATGGATACCCGGCTATTGCGCAGGGTGTTTTATAAGCAGCTGGCACAAATTGCTGAATTGAATGGGAATTATTCAACCGAAGGGAATTTTACGCGCACAGAAAGAGATGCCCTGTTAGCAGCGATGAAAGCAAAAGGCGCGAAATATATAATGATAACCGATATAAATACAAAGGACAGCACCTGTAAAATTTCTGTGGTTGAAAATGGTAAAGAAATAGGGCACAGTTTAGGAAGCGAGAAGAACGATCAGGCATTAGCGCATAAGGTATCAGCGGCAAGAGCAAGGCTTTATAAATATAGTGCTCAAGAAATAAAAATGCCCGCAACAATGTTTGTTATATTAAATCTTCCGGCGAAAATAAACGTTGCTCTTAAAAATACGCAGGTAGAATGTGATTTTGGAATTACCAAAAGAGGCAATATTGCCCTTAAAATGAAAGACGGTAAAATTAAGCAGGCCCGTGGAGTGCGGGTTAAGAATATAGCTATAATTTCAGCTAAAGTTTTACAAAATAAGGTAGCATTATATACGGCCCTGGCCCATCTAACCAATATTCTTAGAGATTCAGCTGCCGGCCTTAGTAATTTAGAGCAGCAACAAGAGGGATTGTCCAGGGAACTAAGGATATTAGGAGCAGGATATAAGGCGCAGAAATTTGAAGAGACTGCATATAGGCGGGAGAGGCGGAGAATAGATGATGGGATTAATAATCTGGTTGCCCAAATAATGATTGAAATGACCGAACGCGAAGAAGAGCTAGAAGAGACAGGTGATGATAAGGATGAATTTGAGGAATTGCGGCTGATGCCGGAAGATTCACCGGTTCCACTTGCAAAAGATGATGGACCGGTTCAGCTGGATGTAGTCAAAGATGATTTATCTTCGCTCAATGAGACATTAATCGGGCAGGCGATATAGAAAGAGTACCCAGTAACCAGAGGCTAGTTACCAGAAAACAGAAGACAGAAGATGGGAAAAATGAAGGTACAGAAAGAGAAAAACTACATATTTAGAATAGTTGCCATAATAATCATCCAGGCATTTTTGGTGCTGGATGTTGCCTGGTCTGGGGAGAAAGTCAGCACTTTATCTCCCAAAATTAATATTAATGCTCCTGTGCTGCAGGAGATTTTTCTTAAAAAGATTGCGGTTGAAAAAAGTGAGGTAACATTAGGGGCAAGTACTAGAGAAGCGCCGAGGCTTACCGGGACAAGAAGACGCCTGAATACAAAAAGAGGCGGAAACCCGTCTAAAGACCCATTAATACTGGCCCAGAGAAAGAGTTGGAGATACAAGAAGGCCCAATTAAGGGAGAAAGAACCCCGCGATGAATTCCCGGGGTATTCTGGCGATGGGGAATTAGGAGAAGAGCCTTTTCTTTCTCCGTCACCGCAGCAGCTTAATTACTTCACGGCTGTCGGGGTAAGGCCGGGAGAATTTGGAAAGATTGTTGACCGTTTTACGGTACGGGAACTTGTAATTCTTCTTACCGATAAAGAACATTCTCATTTCAAGGTTCCGCTGCGGGAAATCAGAAAGGCACTGGGAGAACGCAATTCCCGGAGGAGGCACTTTGATAAACTACTTGCCAGGCGTCTAGGTACAGTAGGCGTCGCTATTAGACCCAGAGTTAAACACGTGAATATTGACCGGCAGAGGGGAAAATTAATTGAGCAGGCGATATAGAAAAAGTTAAAAGTTAAAAGACTAACCCCCAATCCCCAACCCCTTGTTCAAGAGAATTGCATCGCTGAGGCGGCCGATCTCTGCTAAGCTCAGCTGCTCTCCCCGCAAAGAAGCTGAGATGTCTGCCTTTCTTAACGCTTCTAACAGGTCTTCCTTTTCTAATCCTAAACCACCACCAGCAACCAGGCTATTTAGCAATGTTTTTCGACGGTGGGAAAAGATTGCTTTGACTACGGAAAAAAACATCTTTTCTGATTTAACCCTGATTGATGGGGTATCCAGAACCTTTAATTCGATAAGGCTGGCATCTACTTCCGGCTGCGGGAAGAATAGTTCGTTGGGAAAGATTTCAAGCTCCCGCACTTGGCAGTAGAATTGCACAAGACAGGTTAAGCGCCCGTAGTTTTTATTCCCGGGGCAGGCAATAATCCGCTTAGCAACCTCTTTTTGAACGGTAATCAGTATTGTCTTAATATATTCTCTTTGCTGGATAAGGTGAGTTAGAATAGGAGAAGTGATGTAAAAGGGAAGATTACCGATGACCTTTAACTTTTTATTCTTAAAGATGTCTTTAAACTTAAATTTAAGAATGTCCGTAAAAATAATTTGTGTATTTTTAAACTTATTGAGATTTTTTTGCAGGATTTGCTTAAAAACGCAGTCGATCTCTAAAGCATATAATCTGTTTGCTGTTTTCGCAAGCAGGTGAGTCAAATTTCCAATGCCGGCACCGATTTCAACAACATCATCATCTTCAGCAATACAAGCAGCAGCGGCAATTGATTCCAATGCTTGTTCGTCTTTAAGAAAGTTTTGTCCCAGCCTTTTTTTTAAACGCAGTTTGTGTTTAGCCAGTGTGGTTTTTATGGGGAACATATACTCTTGTTTTCTTTCTCTTCCGGGGAATGTTTGTGGCCATCTCAATGGCCAGTTTTATGGCTTCTTTCATTGAGCTGGGATCGGCCATATTCTGACCGGCAATGTTAAAAGCAGTCCCGTGATCGGGTGAGGTGCGGATAAAAGGCAGACCTAAGGTAACGTTTACTCCTTTGTCAAAATAAAGTGTTTTAAAGGGGACGCAGGCCTGATCGTGATACATGGCGATAACCGCGTCGTATTCTCCTTCTTTGGCTTTCCAGAATAAACTGTCGGCCGGAATGGGACCTTCGACCTTTAATTTTTGGGCATTGGCTTTTTTGATTGCCGGGATTATGTATTCTTTTTCTTCTGTTCCGAATAAACCATCTTCAGAGGCGTGTGGGTTTAAAGCACAAACAGCAATTCTCGGCCGTTTAATCTTGAAATGTGTATTCATTGTGCGATAGGTAGCAAAAATAGTGTCTAATACTAACTTTTTGGTTATAAGTGTGGGGACGTCTTTAAGGGCAATATGGGTTGTAACAAGAACGACGCGCAATTTATCCGCAACAAACATCATGCGCACGTATCGGGCATTAAAGCGCTGGGCCAGAAGCTCAGTGTGTCCCTGGAACTTATAACCGGCAAGATTCATTGATTCTTTGCAGATCGGAGCGGTGATGAGTGCATCCAGGTTATTTTTGGAACGCAGCAGAAGACAAGCCATATTAATATATTCATAAGCTGCTTTTCCGCAGCGGGTGTCTACTTTACCATAGGGTATATTGAAGGTAATGTTACCCAAATTAATAAAGTTAATTATTTCTTCGCTTAAGTGTAAGCGCCCGATATCAGAAAGAATATGGAAATTAAGTGACATGTTGAGCCGTCTTAAGGTGTGCGTAATTGTCCCATAATCACCGATGATAACAAAGGTGGCTAATGAACGCAGTTTTCTGTCTTTTAATGCCTTTAATATTATTTCAGCTCCGATACCAGCGGGATCGCCTAAGGTTATCCCAATTCTAACTTTTTTCTTCTCTTTCATATTTTTTCACCTCAATAAAAGCGGACTCTTTTAATTTTGAAATCCATTTTTTTAACGCAATGTTTGCTTTTCTCTGAAAAAGTTGTTGCCGAATTTTCAGTTGAACTTTTTCTAATTCGGGGAATGCAGCTTCTTTTTTTTCTTCGAGTTTAAAGAAATAATAACCGGATGAAGTTTTTATCGGTGCGGTGAATTCACCGACTTCTAGGGCAAAGACGGCGTCTTCAATCTTTTTTTGCAGAGTTCCTTTTTGCATATACCCCATGTCGCCGGCATCAACGACGTTGAGATCTTCGGAATATTTTTCTACCAGCTCAATGAATTCAACGCCACTTTTCAACTGCTCATGGATGTCGTTTGCTTTTTTTATTATTTCTTCTTCTTCTTTATCTTTTGCTGTGTGTTCGGTTTTTATAAATATGTCTCTTAAACGTAACTTTTCCGGTATTTTAAATTCTTCCTTGTTTGCCTCGTAATATTCGGAGACCTCCAGCGGAGAGATGGTGATTTTGCTAAGCACTTCTTTATTGACCAGCTTTTTGATCAAGAGCTGCTCGGTATAGCTTTTTTTTAAATCGCTTAAAGTAATATTTCGAGTGCTAAGGACATTGTCAAACTCTTCTGGTGACTGAAAGTTGCTTTTTACCCCGTCAAGCAATCGATCGATTTCTTTTTCATCGATTTGCAGTTCCTCTTTTTTTGCTTGCTGTAACATCAACTTGTCTTCAATAAGTTGATCAAGGATATCTGTCTTAGCAATTTCCAGCTTTTTTTGCAAGTCCTTCCCCTGGTAGGTGCTCTGGTATTGGATATAAATGGGCCCGAGTATTTCATCAACGTCGGTTTGGGTAATAATCTCGCCATTGATAACGGCGAGAATTTTTTCGGTAAATTCCGCCTGTCCCAGGGCCGTCCCGAGAAATATGAAGCCGATAATAAATATGAATATGTGAGTTGTTTTTCGCATTATTCTTATTGCTCCAAATTGCTCCAAAAATAAAAATTCTCCTCGGAAATTGCCCAAAATATAAATATACCACAGATTTAGTTATAAGACAAGGGGAATAAGTTGAAAGTTAAAAGTTAAAAGTTCAAAGTTCAAAGTTAGATGTGTTTGAGTCGGTCTATTTTAGGCGTTTGAGATATTCAATGGTATGGCTTAAGAGCTGGCAGTAAAGATCAAAGCCGACGGCCATTATGTAACCATGTTGTTCTTCCCCGAGAATATTCCCGGCCCCGCGGATCTCGAGATCTTCCATGGCAATCTTAAAGCCGGAACCCAGCTCAGTAAATTTTTGAATAGATTTTAACCTTCTTTTTGCTTCCGGGTTGAAGGTCGCATGTTTTGGCGTAAGAAAGTAGGCATAGGCCTTCCGGATAAATCTTCCAACCCGGCCGCGCAATTGATATAGGTCGGCAAGGCCAAAGTTTTCAGCATTATTTACAATCAATGTGTTTGCGTTAGGGATATCGAGTCCGGATTCAACGATCGTTGTCGAGATGAGAATATCAATTTTGTGTTCGATGAAATCGATCATTACTTTTTCCAGGGTTTTTTCATGCAGCCGGCCATGGCCAACGGCAATTCTTGCGTGGGGAATGAGTTTTTTTAGCCGGGCATGGATTTTTTCGATATCTTTTATGCGATTATGAATAAAATAAACCTGTCCCCTTCTTTCGAGTTCGGTATTTATTGCGTTTATGAGGAGTTCTTCGTCATAGACACAGACAAAGGTTTCTATCGGAATCCTTTTTTCCGGAGGTGTATTTATTGTCGACATATCTTTAACGCCCAACAGCGACATATATAAAGTGCGGGGGATGGGTGTCGCGGTAAGCGTAAGAACATCGACAAGTTCTCTTAAATGTTTTAATTTTTCTTTTGCTTTTACTCCGAAACGCTGTTCTTCATCGATAATGACAAGTCCGAGGTCTTTGAATTTTACATCGCCGGAGAGAAGACGATGGGTGCCGATTACGATATCAACGTTTCCGGTAGCTAATTGTTCGATTATTACTTTTTGCTCGGATGCCGTTTTGAAACGGCTCAGCATCTGAACATTTATCGGAAAATCCTTGATGCGTTCGCTTAAATTATGATAATGTTGTTCGGCTAAAATGGTAGTCGGGACAAGCATCGTTACTTGTTTGTTATCCATGACCGCTTTAAATGCCGCCCGAAAGGCAATTTCTGTCTTGCCATAACCGACATCACCACAAAGCAGCCTATCCATCGGCAGGGGAGATTGCATGTCTTTTTTTGTCTGCTCGTTTGCTTTTTTTTGGTCAGGAGTCTCTCGGTAAGGGAATTTTTTTTCAAACTCCTGCTGCCAGTCAGTATCGCAAGAGAAGGCAAAGCCGGAAAGCGTACTTCGCTTTGCCTGAAGTTTTAATAATTCCATGGCAAAGCTGGTGATGCCTTTTTGGGTCTTGGCCTTGGTGCTTTGCCAGAGCTTTCCTCCTAACTTGTGGAGGCGGGGAGTATGTCCGACAAAGCCGATATATTTTTGTAATAGATGTTTTTGCGAAAAGGGAATATATAATTTATCCCCTCCGGCATATTCAATTTTAATATGGGGTTTGCCTTTTAGTCTGCTTTTTCCCTGATATTTTCCGATCCCGTGATCGATGTGAACGACAAAGTCTCCTTTTTCTAATTCTTCAAATTTGTTTATCGTCAGACGCTGCAATTTGAAGGCGGGATGATGAGTTCGGCAGGGGAGGATAATTAGAGGATTTTGATCACTTTGAGTTTTTCCGTTGCTAATATTAAATGTGAATATTTTTACAATCGTATCAAATTCAAGTTCGATGCGGACGGGGTTTTCATGGTTCACCGGAAAGATATCAATAATTGAGCCGCGGTGGGCAAATTCGCCTTTTTCTGAAATTTGCGCTGATTGTTCGTAGCCAAAATCAAGAAACTCGGCAAAGGTTTTTTTTAATTCGATAGATTGTTGGGGATAGAATTTTAAGGTTCGGAACATCCCTTAGTTCTCAAAGTTCAAGGTTTCTGCCTGCCGGCAGGCAAGGTTCTGTTTGAATTTTTGTTTAGAATAGTCCTTTCACTTTACCGTCAGCATCGATATCTACTTTTGTGCCGCAAGGTGTTGTCGGTAACCCAGGCATCGTGCGCATTGTTCCGCAAAGCGGATAGATAAATCCTGCACCGACGGAGGCATTTACATCACGAACCGGGAGGGTGAAGCCTGTCGGTCTCCCTTTTAATGTCGGGTCGTGGGAAAGGGAGAGGTGTGTTTTAGCCATGCAAAGGGGAAGTTTGTCAAAGCCGAATTCGGTGTATTGCTTTATTTTCTTTTCCGCTAAAGGATGAAGCTTTACGTCTTTGGCCCCATAAATTTTTGTTGCGATTATTTCAATTTTTTCTTTTATCGAGATATCTAACGGATATAGGAATTCAAATTTACTGGGTTTTTCCGCCGCCTTGGCGACGGCTTCGGCCAGTTCTTTAGTTCCTTCGCCACCGGAGAGATGAGCGAGACTCACAACCGCACCATCAGCCCCGCTGTTTAAGGAGATACGTTTTACAAGTTCTACTTCTTTATCGGTATCATGTTCAAAACGGTTAACGGCGACAACAACCGGAATGCCAAACAGCTTCATGTTTTCTATCTGCTTTTGCAGATTGCAGGCGCCCCCCTCGATCGCTTCCAGGTTTTCACAGAGTAATTCTTTATCCAGCGGCCTGCCGGCAATTACCTTAAAGCGTCCACTGTGCATTTTAAGGGCACGAATGGAACAAACCATTACTACGCAATCTGGTTTTAGTCCGCTATAGCGGCATTTTATATTCATAAATTTTTCGGCACCGCAATCAGCACCAAAGCCGCTTTCGGTAACAACATAATCGGTAAGTTTTAGGGCAATCTGGTCGGCAATAATGGAGCTGTTACCATGAGCAATGTTGGCAAAAGGACCGGCATGAACAAAACAAGGGGTGCCTTCTGTGGTTTGAAGCAGATTCGGTTTTATGGCATCTTTTAACAAAACCGCCATTGAACCGGCAACTTTTATGTCTTCCGGGGTTATGGCTTTTCCCGCATAGCTCGTGCCAAGAAAAATTCTACCGACCCGGTTTCTTAAATCAGCGAGAGTTGTAGTCAAAGCTAAAATTGCCATCACTTCGCTGGCGACAGTTATGTCAAAACCGGTTTGTCGGGGAATACCTTCTTGTTTGCCGCCGAGGCCGATGACGATATTGCGCAAGAATCGATCGCTGACGTCTACGACGCGTCGCCAGGTGATACTTAAAGGATCAATATTTAGTTTGTTTCCCTTTAAAATATGATTATCTAAAAAAGCCGCACATAAATTATGAGCTAGGCCTACGGCATGAACATCACCGGTTAGATGAAGATTAAAGTCCTCCATCGGGAGGACCTGGGAGTATCCACCGCCGGCAGCGCCGCCTTTGATCCCGAAAACAGGACCGAGGGAGGGTTGGCGGATACAGACAATAGATTTTTTGCCGATCTTGTTTAGTCCTAACGCAAGACCGATTGTATTTACGGTTTTTCCTTCACCGAGCGGGGTGGGCGTAATCGCGGTCACATCAATATATTTGCCGTTAGGTTTATCTTTAAGCCGGCTTAATATCTCCAGGGGAATTTTGGCTTTATATTTTCCGTAAAGCTCAAGCTCATCCTCGGTTATCCCGATTGAAGCGGCGATTTTAGTAATCGGAACTAATTTTATTGATTGAGCAATTTCCAGATCGCTAAGCATGTATGCTCCTTTCCAGTTAGGTTGGTAAAATAGCGGTAATTTTGTAAAAATCGTTTAGAGTTATTATAAATTCCTAACGAGAATGTGTCAAGGAAAATAGAGATGATTATTGGCTTGACGTTTAAGTATAATTGTAGTTAAATAGTTTTCACGGAAAAAGATAACAAGAGTTGCGGCTCATAAAAAATCCACTTTTCTCTTATCACTATTGGGATCATGAACATCGAAAAATTTACTTATAAAGTCCAGGAAGCGCTTCAAGAAGCGCAGGCATTGGCTAAGCGTTTGCAGCATCAGCAAATAGATGTTGAACATCTATTCTTTGCCTTGTTAGCGCAGGCCGAAGGTATTGTTGTTTCTATTTTACAACAACTCACAATCGATGTTGCCGGATTTAAAAAGCGGCTTCTGGCGCAGCTGGAAAAACAGCCGCAGGTTTTAGGCACTACTCAGGTATATATAACACTTCGTCTTAATCAATTATTAGAGCAAGCGTTAAGGCAGGCGGAAATTTTAAAAGATGAATTTTTATCTTCAGAGCATATTCTGCTTGCGATCAGCGAAGAAAATGCCGGGTTGAGCACAACGCTATTGAAGGAAAATAAGATTGATAAAGAAAAAATTCTAAAGATTCTCGTTAACTTAAAAGGAGGACAAAGAGTGACAGATCAGAATCCGGAAAGCAAGTATCAGGCTTTGGAGAAATATACGCGCGATTTAACCGCCGTCGCCCAGGCGGGAAAACTGGATCCGGTAATCGGCAGAAACGATGAAATCCGGCGCGTGGTGCAGGTTTTATCACGCCGGACAAAGAATAATCCCGTGCTCATCGGAGAAGCGGGAGTAGGAAAAACAGCGATTGTCGAAGGTTTGGCCCGCCGGATTATAGAAAAGGATGTGCCGGATACATTAAAGAATAAAAAGATTTTGGCCCTGGATTTAGGTGCTTTAATTGCCGGAGCAAAGTTCCGCGGCGAGTTTGAAGATCGGTTAAAGACCGTTTTGAAGGAACTTTCCAAAAGACAGTCTGAGATTGTGTTGTTTATTGATGAGCTGCATACTCTGGTCGGCGCAGGTGCGGCCGAAGGGGCGATTGATGCTTCCAATATGCTCAAACCGGCACTGGCCCGGGGAGAACTGCGTTGTATTGGCGCGACGACTCTGGATGAGTATCGCAAACATATCGAAAAAGATGCGGCACTGGAACGCCGTTTTCAGACTGTATTTGTAAGAGAGCCAACGGTTGACGATACAATCGCTATTCTGCGCGGACTTAAGGAAAGATATGAGGTTCATCATGGGGTTAAGATCAAGGATGCGGCGCTTGTGGAAGCGGCGGTATTGTCGCACCGCTATATAACGGACAGATTTCTTCCGGATAAAGCGATAGATTTGATTGATGAAGCGGCAAGCCGTTTGCATATAGAAATTGACAGTATGCCTCAGGAGGTTGATGAAATTGAACGGATTATCCGTCAGCAGGAAATAGAAAAAATGGCTTTAAAAAAAGAAAAGGACGAACAGAGTAAAGAGCGGTTTAAAAATCTGGAAGAACAGTTGAAAAAGAATAAAGAAAAATCAAAGGAATTAAAAACAAAGTGGCAGAGTGAGAAGTTTTTTATCAGTAAGATACGGTCTTTAAAAGATCAGCTCGAAAAAGCAAGAATTGAGGAGGAACGGGCAGAAAGAGAAGGCAACCTGAATAAGGCGTCCGAGCTTAAGTATGGAACGATCATCGAACTTGAGAAAAAAATAAAGCAAGAGAGTAAAAGTTTGGAAGCATTGCAAAAGCAGACAAAAATGCTCAAGGAAGAGGTGGATGAGGAGGATATTGCCAGAGTTGTTTCGCAATGGACAGGGATTCCGGTCGCGAGGATGATGGAATCAGAGGTGCAAAAAATTATCCGCATGGAAGAGGAGATAAAGAAACGGATCGTTGGCCAGGATGAAGCGGTAATTGCGGTGTCCAAAGCGGTCAGGCGCAGCCGGGCCGGTCTCGCGGATGTTAATCGTCCGATTGGATCGTTTATTTTTATGGGACCGACCGGGGTGGGAAAAACAGAATTGGCCCGCGCCTTGGCGGAATTTTTGTTTGATGATGAACGGGCGATGGTGCGTTTTGACATGAGTGAATATATGGAAAAACACACGGTCTCGCGTCTTTTAGGAGCGCCCCCGGGGTACGTCGGGTATGAAGAGGGAGGCACACTGACGGAAACTGTCAGGCGCCGGCCTTACAGCGTAATTCTTTTTGATGAAATAGAAAAAGCGCATATGGAAGTGTTTAATGTTTTGCTTCAATTGCTTGATGATGGCCGGCTTACCGATGGACAGGGACGAACGGTTGATTTTAAAAACACAATTGTTATCTTAACTTCAAACGTCGGCAGCCAAATCCTGCTTGAGGAGGATTATCAGAAAGCATGCCGCCTGGCGGAGGAGGAATTGCGGCAGACGTTTAGGCCGGAATTTTTAAACCGGATTGATGCGGTAATTATATTCAGCCGTTTATCGCAGCAAAATTTAAGACAAATTGTTGACATTCAACTCCGGAAATTAAAGAAAAAATTGGCCGATAAAAAGATTTCGATTAATTTTAGTGATAAGGCTAAGGATCTTTTGGCCCGGTTAGGGTATGACCCGGCGTATGGGGCACGGCCTTTAAAAAGACTTATTCAGCAGAAGGTTATCGACGAATTAGCAATTGGGCTTTTGGAACATAAATTCAAAGAAGGAGATACGATTGTGGTCGAGGTTGATAAACAAAAGGAAGAGTTTGTTTTCAAAAAAAAGTGAAAGTTGCGATGTTTGATCGTAATAACAGAAAGCAAAGATGATGATATTAATCAGAAATAAAGTTTTTTGGGTGACCGTGATTGTTACGATGTTTATGATCAGGGGAGGGATGGTTATGGCAATGGAGCTAAAGAGTCCGGCGTTTAATAATGGTGAAAATATACCGCGCAGATATACAGGCGAGGGGCCGGATGTGTCTCCGGAACTTTCCTGGAGTGGTGTTCCGGAGGGAACAAAAAGTTTTGCCCTTATTTGTGATGACCCTGATGCACCGGTTGGCGATTGGGTCCATTGGGTGATTTATAACATATCCCGCGAAGTTCAATCACTCCCCGAACAAATCCTTAAGCAGGAGATTTTGGACAGTGGAATAAAACAGGGCCGGAATGATTTTGGTAATACCGGTTACGGCGGGCCGATGCCGCCGCCGGGCAAGCCACACCGTTATTTTTTTAAGATTTATGCTCTGGATTCTGAACTTGATCTGGCCCCGGGCCTGACAAAAAGAGCCCTGCTAAAGGCAATCGAAGGTCAGATTTTAGAGATTGCTGAGCTTATGGGGATCTATAAGAGGTAGAACAGTTAAAACCAAAAAGTTTTTTCCCCTTGACAGACGCCGGTTCTCGTGATATATTTCTTTATTACGATTTTAAAACTAAAAACAGATAGATCGGCCCGAAAAGACAAAAATGAAAACATTTGTGAAAAAACCAAAAGATGTGAAAAGGCAATGGCAACTTTTCGACGCGGAAGGTCAAATTTTAGGTAGATTTGCCACGCAAATAGCGGTTATCCTGCGCGGTAAGAACACACCTGAATTTACTCCCCATGTGGATATGGGAGATATGGTTATCGTAATTAATGCGGCGAAGATACGTGTTAGCGGAAATAAGTTGAAGGATAAGATATATCAGCGTTATTCCGGATACCCGGGCGGACGAAAGGAATTTAATTTGGCAACAATGCTGAAAAACAAGCCGGAGGAGGTTATCAAACAGGCGGTTCGGGGGATGTTGCCGCATACTTCTTTAGGCAGAAAGGTATTAAAGAGACTGAAAGTCTATGCGCAAAGTGAACATCCGCACGCGGCACAGAGGCCGAAAGAATTAAAGATCAAATAGAGGGAGGTATTAAGTTGGTACGCGAAGCAAAATATACAGCTACCGGGAGAAGAAAAGAAGCGGTTGCCCGAGTTGAACTCAAAGTAGGCAACGGAGAATTTATTATAAATAAACGGCTTTTAGATAGTTATTTTGGAAGGGAAGTATTAAGAATGTTGGTTAGACAACCTTTAATCGTTACTAATTCTCTAAGTAAATTTAATGTATATGCTAATGTTAACGGTGGTGGACTTTCCGGGCAAGCCGGAGCGATCTGCCACGGGATAGCTAGAGCTTTACTCAAATACGATTCCAACCTTAGGCAGATTTTGAAAAAATCTCATTTTCTCACCCGAGATCCCCGGATGAAGGAGCGTAAAAAGTACGGACAAAAAGGCGCTCGTGCTCGCTTCCAGTGGACAAAACGTTAAACCTTTCAGCGCTTTTTATTAACAATTCCCCATAGTAATCTTAACTTCTTTATTAGCAAGAGGTAATAACTTAAATTTACTCAAAAATACCTCTTTTCGCTACGTCCATGACGGCCTGCCTGTCGGCAGACAGGCATCGTACCTGCCTGTTTACCGGCAGTCAGTCAGAGTGCCGTCCCGCCAGGGCGGGACCGCTCAAAGAGATATTTTTTAGTCTAATGTTAATTTCTCGTCGAAAAATATATTGACGAGGGAATTTTTTTCCTTTATAATGATTTTCTGTTTCTAACAACAAATGAAAGGGACAGTTATGATAAGAGCAGCAATTATTGGAGCAACCGGATATGCCGGAGAAGAATTGATTAGAATTCTTCTGTCGCATCCAAAAGTTTCGATTTCTCATCTGGTCGCTAAAATTGAACAGAGTTGTCCGATCAATACTATTTTTCCCTGGCTGGAAAATTTGCTGGAGCTAGAATGTGCAAGTGTAATCGATACCGATGAGATTGCGAAAAACAGCGATATAATATTTCTGGCGCTTCCGCACCAGCTATCTATGGCCGTTGCGCCAAGTTTTTTAAATCAGGAGAAAAAAGTCATTGATCTTAGTGCGGATTACCGGCTAAAAGATGTAACTGAATATGAAAAGTGGTACGGCGTTGAGCATAAGAGCAAAGAATTTATTAAGGATGCGGTGTATGGGCTCTGTGAGTTGCATCGAGCAGAAATCGTTAAGGCCCAATTAATTGCTAATCCCGGTTGCTATCCTACGTGTGCAATTTTACCCTGCGCTCCGTTTTTAAAAGCCCAATTGGTCGAGCCGGATATTATTATCGATGCTAAGTCCGGAACAAGCGGGGCCGGTCGAACGTTCTCAGCTAACTTGCTTTTTTCAGAAGTTAATGAAAATTTCAAAGCCTATAAAGTTTGCAATCACCAGCATAGCCCGGAAATAATTCAGGAGCTTCAAGCTGTATCTAATGGGGCTGTGCTTTTAAGTTTTGTTCCGCACCTTATCCCGATAAGCCGGGGAATCTTAAGCACGATATATATGAGGCTAAAAAAGAACATTTCGGTCTTTGAGGCAGTGGATACGGTAAAAAAGTTTTATCAAGATGAGCCGTTTATTCGGGTTCGGCCGGCCGATGAGTTCCCTGAAATACGGGATGTCGTTCATTCTAATTTCTGCGATATCGGAATCAAGGTCAACCAGCAGCGGCTCGTGGTTATTGCGGCGATAGATAATTTAGTTAAAGGGGCGGCCGGGCAAGCGGTCCAGAATTTAAATATTATATCGGGATTTGAAGAGACTTTGGGGCTTATTAAAAAATGAAAGAAATAAGGAACGGGGCGATCACCAGCCCCTTGGGTTTTAAAACTAAAGCTGTCTGTTGTGGAATAAAAAAAGGAAAACCAGACCTGGCTTTAATATATTCGATTGTAAAAGCAAAGTCAGCGGCGGTGTTCACCGCTAATAAGATAAAAGCCGCACATATCGAAATTAGTAAACGAAATTTAAAAAATAATTGTGCCCAGGCCGTGATTGTAAATAGCGGTAATGCCAATTGTGGTACGGGGGAAAAAGGCAAACACGATGCCCGGAAAATTATTAGTAGATTAGCTGAGTGTTTAAAACTAAAAGAGGATGGGATCCTTATCGCTTCGACCGGGGTGATCGGAAAGTTTTTGCCGCTTAAAAAGATTTTAAGTAAAATAAAAAATCTCGTGCAGGGACTTAATTTTAATACCGCGGATGAGGTGGCAAGCAGCATTATGACGACCGATACCTATCCTAAGCAGACAGCCGTTGAGATTAAGATTAAGGACAGGCGGGTTACGCTGGGTGCGGTGGCCAAGGGGGCGGGCATGATTTGCCCGAATATGGCAACGATGCTTTGTTTTATTACCACCGATGCTGATATTGAGATATCAGCTTTGAAAAAAGTTTTGAAAGAGGCGGTGGATGGTTCTTTTAACTGTATCAGCGTTGATGGCCAAATGAGTACTAACGATACGGTAATTATTCTAGCAAACGGGTTGGCCGGTAATCCGATAATCCGCAGAGGCACTAAAGATTTGAAAGTTTTTGCGTCGGCGCTAAAACACATGTGTTTGAAATTGGCGAAGATGATTGTTGAAGATGGTGAGGGAGCGACGAAGATTATTCAGGTTAATGTAACCGGTGCACAGACAAAACGCGAAGCAAAACTGGCGGCGCAGTCTATTGCAAATTCTCCGCTGGTTAAAACAATGATTGCCGGGAACAATCCCAACTGGGGACGGATTTTAGCCTGCCTGGGTGCGGCCAGGGTGCATTTGCATGAAAAAAAGTTGAAAATATTTTTGCAGAAAAGACTCGTGTATCGAAATGCCCGGCCGGTATTAAGCAGCAACAAAGCACTTATCCGGTTATTAGCCAAAAAACAGGTAGAGATAACGGTTGATCTTAATCGGGGAAATTCCCAATTTTCAATGTGGGCTAGTGATTTGACAGCTGAATATGTAAGGATTAATACCGAATATAATTAAAGATAAGATATGAATAATGATGTTAGCAAGAAAGTTGATATTTTAATTGAAGCGTTGCCGTATATCAGAGAGTTTTACGGCAAGGTGGTAGTTATTAAATATGGCGGAAGTATCATCGAGCAGTCGACATTAAATCAGTCATTGCTTGAAGATATCACCTTTATGAGTCATGTCGGTATCCATCCGGTGATTGTGCATGGGGCAGGACCGCTTATAACCCAGAGGATGAAAGAAGCGAATGTAGATGTAAAGTTTGTCGAGGGAATAAGAGTTACGGATAAAAAAACATTGGAAATCGTTAATTCATCTTTGGGCGAGGTCAATAAAAATATTATCCGACACTTAAAAGGCCTTGGTAATGAGGCAAAAGGTTTTGTTGGCCGAAATGGTGAATTAATAATTGCGAAGAAGAAAAATCTCTCCTTCGATGTTGGCCTTGTCGGAGAAGTCACAGGTTTTGACCGAAAGCTGATTTATAGTTTATTACATTCAAAAATAATTCCGGTAGTTGCGCCGCTGGGTGTCAGTGAGAGTGGGGAGCTTTATAATCTGAACGCAGATACGGTCGCGGCGGAAATTGCCGCCGCGATGTCAGCAGAAAAATTGGTGCTGCTTACTAATGTCCAGGGGATAATGGCCGATTTGAATGATCCGAATACGTTAATCTCAAGCGTGACAATTGATGAACTTAAAGGGCTAATCAATAAACAAGTGGTGCACGGCGGCATGATTCCTAAAGTTAATGCTTGTATTAAAGCCGCTGAAGAAGGCGTTCATAAAACGCATATAATTGATGCTCAAATAACGCATGCTCTACTTTTAGAGATTTATACCGATAAAGGGATTGGGACAGAAATAGTTAAGAAGTAGCGAGAAAAACTAAAATTTAAAAATAAAATATTTCTTGCTACTCGTTACTCATGAAAAGAGGATGGTAAATATGGATGCCAAGGCTGTAATGCAGTCCTATAGTGAATATGTTATGCCAAATTATATTCGGAAAAATTTAGTAATTGATAAAGCCCGCGGCAGCTTTGTCTGGGGAGCTGATGGCAGACTTTATTTAGACTTTTTCCCGGGGTGGGCGGTAAGTGGCATCGGACATTGTCATCAGCGTGTCGTAAAAGCAATTAGAAATCAGGCAAAAAAGGTGATTCATGTTTCTAATAATTATTACCATGAGCTTCAAACTAGACTTGCCGAGCGCCTTAGTCTTAATTCTTTTGGCGGAAAAGTATTTTTCTGTAACTCGGGAGCAGAGGCGAATGAGGCCGCGTTTAAATTAGCGCGGGTTTTTGGGGGTGCGCGGAAGTATGAAATCATAACCATGGAAGGGTCGTTTCATGGCCGGACTTTGGCTTGTACGGCCGCGACCGGACAGATAAAATGCAAAAGAGGATTTGATCCGTTACCGGAAGGATTTAAAAACATCCCTTTTAATGATCGCACGGCATTAGGTGTTGCGGCAAGCAGTAAAACAGCAGCTATAATGTTGGAGTTGATTCAGGGCGAAGGCGGAATCAGAGTGGCGGATGGAGATTATATAAGATTTGTAAGGGATTTTTGCTTTAAGCATAATATCCTGTTTATTATTGATGAAGTGCAAACCGGCATGGGTAGAACCGGCAAACTTTTTTGCTATCAACACTTTGGGGTTGAGCCGGATATAATGACATTAGCCAAAAGTTTAGGCGGTGGGATGCCGATTGGAGCAATGGTTGTGCAGAAAAAGATTTCCGGAGTATTGGCCCCGGGAATGCACGCTTCAACATTTGGTGGCAGTCCAATTGTCTGTGCGGCGAGTCTTGCTGTTTTTGATGCGATTGAAAAAGAGGGCTTACTTAAGAATACACTCAAGATGGGCAGTTATCTCTATAATGAATTGCTGAGGTTAAAAAGTTGTCATCCGATAGTAAGACAAATAAGAGGAAAAGGATTGATGTTAGGCGTAGAATTGATTGCGAATGCAACCAAGGCTTATGAATATTGTTTTTTAAACGGGCTGTTAATAAATTGCACTCAAGGCAATATATTACGCATTATGCCTCCGATGACGGTGACCAAAAAGGAAATTGACCAGGCCTTGGGAATTTTAGATACTGCGCTTGGGAAATGTTAGTATGGGTGAATAATTATGAATAAGGATTTATTATCAGGATTTGATCTAACGAGAAATGATATAGATAAGATTTATAAACTTACCTCTCAGTTAAAGAAGAAAACTGTGGTTAGTCTCCTTGAGGGTAAAGTTATCGGGCTTATTTTTCAAAAGCCATCAGTGCGGACGCGAGTTTCCTTCGAAGCCGGAGCCCGGCAACTGGGGGCCCAGTGTATTTATTTTGCACCCGATGATATACAGTTAGGCAAAAGGGAGCCCATAAAAGATACCGCGCGGGTGCTCTCAAGATATCTGGAAGGAATAATTGCCCGAACCTTTGCGCACGAGCATGTTTTAGAGATTGCTAAATATGCAAGGATAAGTGTAATAAATGGGTTGAGTGATTTATATCATCCCTGTCAGGCCTTAGCCGATATTTATACTATTTATGAAAAGGTGGGGAGTTTTAAGGATGTTAAACTTGCTTTTGTTGGCGATGGCAGTAATGTATTGCACTCCCTTTTGGCGGTGGCCAGTAAAGTTGGTTTATCCGTCAGTGCGGCAACCCCGAAGGGATATAGACCGAAGAAGGATATTTGGAACGCTGCTTGTAGAATAAGTAAGCAAACAAAAGCAAAACTCACTTTTACTCATAATCCCCAAGAAGCGGTGAAGGGTGCAGATTTTGTCTATACTGATGTGTGGACTTCGATGGGACAGGAAAAGCAACGGAGAAAAAGGGTGCGGGATTTTCAAAAATTTCAAATTAATGGCAAATTATTAAAAATGGTTGGCAAGAAATATTCTATAATGCATTGTATGCCGGTGCACAGAGGGGAAGAGATAACGGATGAGATTATCGAATCAAAGGAGTCTATTGTATTCGATCAAGCGGAAAATAGATTGCACGTGCAGAAGGCAATAATGGCTTTACTCATGAAGTAGCAATCCCCTTACGGGGACTCCCCCTTCGGGGACACCAGCTCAAACATTTACAAAAGTAAATCTTTGAGGGGCCAGCGGGGATATTTACCAGGAGGTAAATTTCCCAGGGGCCGAAGGTAAATTTTCGAGGGGGCTAAAAATAAGGAAAATAACATGAAGAAGAAGGTTGTTTTAGCGTATTCAGGAGGTTTGGATACATCCTGTATCGTACATTGGTTGAAAGAAAAGAATTTTGATGTCGTTGCCTTTCTTGCCGACTTAGGTCAGCAGGAGAACCTGGAAGGACTAAAAAAGAGAGCGCTTAAAACCGGGGCCTCTAAGGTTTATGTAAAAGACCTGAAGATTGAGTTTATTCGGGATTTTATTTTTCCGGCAGTTAAGGCAAATGCCGTATATGAAGGAAAATATCTTTTAGCTACGGCATTAGGTAGGCCGCTGATCGGGAAAGGCCTTGTCGAAATAGCACATAAGGAAAAGGCAAAGTTTATTGCCCATGGTTGCACCGGTAAAGGTAATGACCAAGTACGGATTGAACTTACCGCAAATATGTTAGATCCAAAGCTGGAAATTATCGCGCCGGTGAGAGTCTGGAAGTTTAAATCACGGGAAGAAGAGATTGAATATGCTTTAAATAAAAAGATTCCGATTGATATAACAAAGAAGAACCCGTATAGTCTGGACAAAAATCTTTGGGGTGTAAGTATTGAATGCGGGATTTTAGAAGATCCTTATAATGAGCCACCGGAAGATGCATACCAGATGACAAAATCGCCGGCTAAGTCTCCCGCAAAACCTAAATATATCGTGCTTGGGTTTGAAAAAGGGATTCCGGTGAGTCTAAACGACAAGAAATATAAATCAGAACAATTGATTTTGCGGCTGAACAAAATCGGCGGTGAGTATGGAATCGGCAGAACTGATTTGGTTGAGAATAGACTGGTGGGAATAAAATCCCGGGAGATATATGAGGCGCCGGCAGGCTGGATTATTCACACCGCACACCGGGAGCTTGAATCGCTGGTTTTAGATCGAGAGATTAGCCATTTTAAACAGATCATTGATACTAAATATGCGGAGCTTATCTATTATGGGCTGTGGTATACACCGCTGAAAAAAGCGCTGGACGGATTTATTGATCAGACCCAGAAAAAAGTTAGCGGCCAGGTGCGGTTAAAATTATATAAAGGAAGTTGTGTGTGTGTCGGCAGAAAATCGCCACATTCATTATACAAAAAAGAGCTGGCGACATATTCAAAGGGAGATAAGTTTGATCAAAAGTTAGCCGAAGGGTTTATTAAACTTTGGGGGCTGCCGTATAGGAAATAAAATTGTAAATTGTAAATATCAAATTGCAGATTAGGTTAAATTTGCAATATGCAATCTGTAATTTTCAATAAACCTGAGGAGCGGTCATGAGTAAAAAGTTGTGGGGTGGAAGATTCAAGAAAAAAATAGACCCGTTAGTTGAGGCGTTTAGCAAATCAATTGATTTTGACCAGAAACTTGCTAAATATGATGTTTTTGGATCGATAATTCATGTTCAGATATTGGAGAAAAGTGGTTATCTAACATCAGAAGAGGCAAATAAACTTGGTGGGGCGCTGGCGTCTATATATGAAAGTGTTATAAATGGATCGTTTATTGTAGACGGAGCAAGTGAAGATATTCATACCAATATCCAAAATATCTTGCAGGAAAAAGTGGGGGATTTAGCGCTAAAGCTTCATACTGCTAGATCCAGAAATGATCAGGTAGTTTTTGCGACTAAACTCTATTGCAAGGATGTTATTCTTAATTTGCAAAACGATATAATGAAGTTACTCTTAAGCATAACGGAGTTGGTAAATAATAATAAAGACATCATTATCCCGGGTTTTACGCATTTGCAGCACGCGCAACCTGTTTACTTAAAAGACTATCTTGTTGCATATATAGACATGCTGGAAAGGGATAATGAAAGGCTAAACCACATTAGTATAAACTTAAAAATTACCCTGGGTGCCGGTGCTTTAGCCGGCACACCTGTTGACTCATCAAGCTTTAAAATAAATATCGAAGATGTGTTGAAAGAATCGGAAGATTTAAGAAAAATAAAGGATATATTTAAACTTGAACCGGTTAGCAATTCTTTGGATTCAGTCAGCGACCGGGACTTTGTAATTGAAATTATAAGTGCTTTGTCGATTATGGCGATGCATCTTTCAAGATTGGCTGAAGACCTGATTATCTGGTCGACAAAGGAGTTTGATTTTATAGAGATAGACGAGGCTTTTTGTACGGGCAGTTCGCTTATGCCGCAGAAGAAAAACCCTGATGTTCTGGAGTTAATAAGAGGATATGCGGGCAGGTTAAATGGAAATCTGGTCAGTGTCCTGACGATGATGAAAGGCCTGCCGCTTACCTATAATCGGGATATGCAGTTGGATAAAGAGCCGTTATTTAATTCTTTTGAAATAGTTTCCGGAGAACTTAACGTATTGGCAGGATTGATGAAGACACTCAAATTTAATAAAGATAAAATAGCCGAGCACCTATCCGATGAAGCATTATATGCTACAGATCTGGTTTACTATCTTGTTGATAAGAAAATTCCGTTTAAAGAAGCACATGAAATCATCGGAAAATTAGTGACGCATTCTATTGATCGCGGAACTCAGATAAAGGATATGGATAATGACCAGTTAAATAAGTTTTCGGATAAGCTTGTAAAAGATGAAATAATTCAGCTGTTTGATCCAAAGCATTCCGTGGAATCTAAAAAGTCAATTTTAAGGAGCGATCAAGAATAAATGTATGATTTTAAGTTCAAAAACAATAACCTTTATTGTGAGCAGGTGAGTGTAGAAAAAATAGTCCGCGCGGTGGGAACGCCGGTTTTTGTTTATAGCCAAAAAACTCTCCTTGATCACTTTAATAAATTAAAGCGGGCATTCCGTGAAAATTCTCCGCTTATTTGCTACTCAATGAAAGCGAATTCAAATTTGGCGATTTGCCGCGCGCTGGTCAATGAAGGAGCAGGGTTGGATATCGTTTCCGGAGGGGAACTTTACCGGGCAAAAAAAATTGGGGCGCCAGCTAAAAAAATAGTTTATGCTTCGGTCGGTAAGACGCAAACGGAAATAGAAGCCGCGATCAGGGCGGGCATCTTGTTTTTTAATGTTGAATCTATTCCGGAGCTTCAGTTAATAAATAAGGTCGCCGGGAATTTAAGGAAAAAGCAGCGGGTAGCAATCCGGATCAATCCGGATGTTGAGGCCAATACTCATCAGTACATAACTACAGCCAAAAAACAAAATAAGTTCGGGATTGATGTAAAAACAGCGGAGAAGATATTCTTAGGTTTGGCCGGGAAGCTCAGAAATGTGGATATCTGCTGTTTGCATATGCATATCGGCTCGCAGATTGTACAGGTTAGTCCGTTTGCCCAGGCCTTAAAGAAGACGTTGGCCTTGATTGAACGGCTTGATAAAAAGAGAATAAAAATTACGCATTTGAATATCGGCGGTGGGTTAGGAATTATCTATAAGAATGAAAAGCCACAAACCGCAGAGCAATATGCAAAAGCGATAACCCCGCTTTTGAAAGATAAGAATCTTAAGCTTATTCTAGAACCAGGGAGATTTATAATTGGTAATGCCGGAATTCTCGTTACCGAAATTATCTACGTAAAGGATACTCCGGTGAAGCGTTTTGTTATTATTGATGCAGCAATGAATGATTTGATCCGGCCTTCATTTTATGGTGCGTATCATGAAATCTTAACCGTTAGAAAAAATAAGAAAACAAAATTTCGCAAAGTAGATGTGGTTGGGCCGGTTTGCGAAAGCGGTGACTTTTTAGCCAAAAATCGCTACTTGCCGGCAAATTTAAAACCGCAGGATATCCTCGCGGTTATGAGTGCCGGAGCTTATGGTTTTAGTATGTCGAATAACTATAACAGTCGAAGGCGTGCGGCTGAAGTTTTGGTTAACGCAAATAAATATCAGATTATAAGAAAACGGGAAGCTTATAGTGATTTGGTGAAGCAAGAAGTTATAGGCAGGAGGTAATGATTTGCCCCTTGCTTAAACACTTGAAAATTTTTTTAAAATTTTCTACGTAAGCTTCGGGATTAATTTGCACAGCGACTTATGTTCACTGGCGCTCCATAAGTCACGTGCTCATTAAAAGGAGTGAATATGAAGAAGAAGAAAGTAGTAAAGAAAGTAAAGGCCAAGAAGGCAAAGAAAAAGCTCAAAGTCAAAATTCGGCCGAAGAAGACAGGGAGTGAAAAACCGGTGAAAAAGAAGGGTAAGGTTAAGAAGGTTAAAAAGATAAAAAAGAAAGTAAGGAAAATAAAAAAAGTAAAGAAGGTAAAGATAAGAAAAAAAACGGTCTTAAAAAGAAGAGCAGAAAAGACAGTAAAGAAGCGGCATCTGGCAGCCAGAAAAAGAAAATTTGAATTTGTAAAAATGGTTGCTTCCGGTAACGACTTTATTATATTCGATAACCGGCGCAGTAACCTCAAAAATGGACCGGAATTGGCTTCTCGGTTGTGTGCGCGGATCGGAGGGATTGGTGCAGATGGGTTGATTTTTATTGAAAAATCAAAAAAAGCAGATTTTAAAATGCGCATATTTAATCCGGATGGCTCGGAAGCAGAAATGTGCGGGAACGGATTAAGATGTATGGCCCTTTATAAACGAAAAAGAAATGTCTCGATCGAGACAATAGCCGGGTTTTTAAAGGCGGAGCTGAAAGTGGATGGGATAAAAGTAAGAATGACCGATCCGAAAAATTTGCAGCTGAATATAAATCTGGATCTTGATGGCCGTATTTATCCGGTAAATTATATAAATACCGGAGTTCCGCATGCTATATATTTTGTTGAAAAGCAGGAAGCTGCTAATGTAAGGCTTTTAGGGAGATTGATTCGTTATCACCGGGATTTTCAACCGGAAGGGACGAATGTTGATTTTGTAACAACAGTAAATTCGGATAATCTGGAAATCCGTACTTATGAACGGGGTGTCGAAGCAGAGACGCTGGCCTGCGGCACCGGGGCCGTTGCCGCAGCTTTAATTAGTCATGCTAAATTTAGGGGAGCAGTCAATGGTAGTTTTACGACGGATATTCGTACTAAAAGCGGGGAAACTCTAAAAGTATATTTTGACTACTATAATAACAAATTTGAAAAGGTATGGTTAGAAGGCAAAGCAAGTATTGTTTATAAGGGGGAATGTTATGTTTAAAGGCTCAATGGTCGCATTAATTACTCCATTTAAAGATGGTAAGGTTGATGAGCAGAAATTGCGGGATTTAGTTAGGTTCCATATAAAAAACAAAACCCGTGCTCTTGTTCCTTGCGGGACTACGGGTGAGTCAGCAACATTGTCTTTAGCGGAGCATGAACGGGTAATTGAACTGGTTGTGGAAACGGCGAATAAAAAAGTACCGGTTATTGCCGGCACGGGGTCAAATAATACGGTGGAAGCGATCAGGCTTACCGAGCATGCTAAAGCAGCTGGTGCCGATGCCGCTTTATTGATCTCTCCTTACTATAATCGGCCGACGCAAAAAGGATTGTATTTACATTTCAAAAAGATAGCCGAGCGAGTAGATATTCCAATCATTCTCTACAATATTGCTTCGCGAACCGCGGTGAACATGGAACCGCAGACGATCGCAAAATTAGCATGTGAATGTAAGAATATTGTTGGCATAAAGGAGGCTTCTGGCAATTTAGATCAGATGTCGCAAATAAAATTGTTGTCTCCAAGAAATTTTGCGCTTATTTCCGGGGATGATACACTTACTTTACCAGTTTTATCTATTGGTGGGATCGGAGTAATTTCGGTGGTTGCTAATATTGTGCCCCAAGATGTAGTGAAAATGATTGAGGCGTTTGAAAAAGGCCAGTTTGAAAAAGCCCGAACACTGCACTATAAACTCCTTCCGCTGGTAAAGGCGATGTTTTTGGAGACAAATCCGACTTGTGTTAAAACAGCAATGGAGCTTTTAGGGATGTGTGAACCGGGGCTTCGTTTACCGCTATGTCCGATGAGTGAAATTAATTTGAAAAAGTTAAAAAGTGCTCTCCAGGCTTATGGGCTACTGAAAAAAAGAAAGAAATGATTAAATTAGCGATAAATGGTTGTTGCGGAAAGATGGGAAAACGCATAATGGAGCTGGCTGTTGCCGGTTCTGATTATGAGGTAGTTACGGGTTTGGAAAAAACCGGACACCCGGCACTACATACCGATGTCAAAGGAGTTACGATTAGAGATGATTTCAATTTGATTAAAAATGCGGATGTGGTCATTGATTTTACCGGGCCGCAAGCATCAATGGATTTATTGGAGGTAGCCTTAAAACATAAAAAGGCGCTGGTTATCGGCACAACCGGGTTGACTCATGAGGAGACCCAAAGGATAAAAGAAGCGGGGACGCTCATCCCGATTGTATTCTCACCGAATATGTCGGTGGGGGTGAATATTTTATTCCGGCTGGTTAAAGAAGCTGCGGCGAAATTAAAAGAATATCATATTAGTATTACTGAGGCCCATCATGTTCATAAAAAAGATGCGCCTAGTGGAACTGCTAGAAAATTAGCTCAGATCATCCAGGACCAAGCCAACCGGCAGATAGAAGATATAGAAGCGATTCGTGAGGGGGAGATTATTGGCGATCATAAGGTTAAATTTGAAAGTGAGTTGGATACAATTGTTTTAAGCCATAGCGCCAAAACCCGCGATATATTTGCCAAAGGGGCACTGGAAGCAGCAAAGTGGGTGGCTGCAAAACAAGTACCCGGATTGTATAGTATGCAGGATGTACTAAGTTAATGACAACTAAATATGTTCTTTTTACTTAAAAACACCTCTTTTCGCTAAGCCCGTGATTGCATCGTGCAGTCCCGGCCGCGCGTTCTCGCTATTTTGGCGTCCCTGCCAAAATTACGCTCGAAAACGCCGCTCAAAGAGGTATTTTTAAGATATAGATTATTTCAGAAAAGGTTGTGTAATATATGCAGATTAAAACAGCTGATTCTCTTAGAAAACTTCCGCCTTATCTTTTTGTCGCAATTGACATTGCGAAAAGAAAAGCGAGGCAGGCGGGTAAGGATTTAATTGATTTAGGAATTGGCGACCCGGATCTGCCGACCCCCCGGCATATTATTGAAACTTTATACAAAGCCAGCAAAGACCCGGCCAATCATCGCTATGCGTTAGATGCGGGAATGCCTCAATTGCGCAGGGAAATTGTGCGTTGGCATAAAAAGCGGTTTAAGGTCACTTTGAACCCGGAAAATGAAATATTACCTCTGCTCGGGTCTAAAGAAGGCATTGCCCATATCCCGATTGCCTTTTTAAATAAAAATGATGTTGTTCTCGTGCCCGATCCATGTTATCCGCCATACCGGAATGCAACAATCCTGGCTGGGGGCCGGCCATATCTTATGCCTTTGCGTGAGGAAAACGGATTTTTACCGGATCTTAAAAGGATACCGCTTTCGGTTTTAAAAAAAGCAAAGCTTATGTTTCTTAACTATCCCAATAACCCGACCGCTGCTGTTGCTCCGAGGAATTTTTTAGTCGAGGCCGTGAAATTTGCCAAAAAACATAAAATTATTATTTGTTTCGACCTGGCTTATTCGGAAATGGGTTTCGATAATTATCGGGCTCCGGGTATTCTGCAAATAGAAGGGGCCCGGGAAGTCGCAGTTGAATTTCATTCTCTTTCTAAAACCTATAATATGACCGGCTGGAGAATTGGTTGGATTTGTGGAAATAAAAATGTGGTCGCGGCATTAGCCAAGGTAAAGTCGAATATTGATTCCGGAATTTTTCAAGCCATCCAAGCAGCGGGTATCACGGCTTTGAAAACAGATAGTAGTTTTAATAAGAAAATGTGTAAAATGTATCAGGCAAGAAGAGATGTTTTGGTTGATGGCTTAAAAAATTCAGGCTGGCTGATAGATAAACCGAAAGCTACTTTTTATATCTGGACAAAAGTACCTAAAGGTAAAAGTTCGGTTGAATTTTGTGATTGCATGTTGAAAAAAGCGGATATCGTTGCTACACCTGGGGTTGGTTTTGGTAAGTATGGCGAAGGTTATCTGCGATTTGCTTTGACCCAAGATGAGTCCAGGATAAAAGAAGCGGTGAAACGTTTGCGTCGTTTATGAGACAAAAGCAGAGTAAAGTCTTTTTAGGGGTCGGCTCCAATTCAGGTAATAGAAGAAAGAACATAACTAAGGCTCTTTCTCAATTAGCGCAACTACACGCTATTCAAATAATTAAAACCTCTCGCCTGTATGAAACTGAGCCTGTGGGTGGACAAAAGCAGAGAAATTTTTTAAACGGCGTAGTCTATATCTTGACGAGCGTGAGCCCGGGAGAGCTCCTGCGCACATTGAAATCAATCGAAAGAAAAATAGGACGTAAAAGTAGCCCGATAAGATGGGGACCGCGGATTATTGATTTGGATATTCTTCTTTATAATGATTTAATCTTTCAAAGCCGGAGCTTAAAGATTCCTCATCCCTTGCTGCCGGAACGATTTTTTGTATTGACACCTTTTGCCGAGATTGCTCCGCGGGTTAAACATCCAATATTGAAGAAAACGATTGCAAGATTACTCAAGGAGCTAACCGAGATACATGAGAAAGCTTGAACGAATAGAGGATGGTAAAATAATCGCTGGCGTTTGTGCCGGCCTGGGTGAACATTTTAATATTGATGCCGTTGTTTTTAGAATGATCTTTGTTGCTGGTTCATTATTATGGGGCACGGGATTTATACTATATTTTGTCTTGCGCTCCATTATGAGCGTTCGTAAAGGTTTAAAAGATGAAAATGATCAGACGCATTGATGAAATGCAAAATATCAGTCGAAAATCAAGCTGTGCCGGCAAGAGCGTCGGTTTTGTCCCGACGATGGGGTGCCTTCATGAGGGTCATCTATCCTTAGTTGCCAGGTCGGTTAAAGAATGTGATGTAACGGTTGTTAGTATTTACGTTAATCCCTTGCAGTTTGGTCCGCGTGAAGACCTTAAGAAATACCCCCGCGACTTAAAACGTGATCTGTCTCTGACTAAAAAGGCCGGCGTAGATTATGTTTTTGTCCCCCGGGATAAAGACATGTACCCAGAAAAGTATTTAACTGGAGTCGAGGTTGGAGAAATCACTAAAGTTTTATGCGGCGCATCCCGGCCCGGTCATTTTAAAGGGGTGACTACCGTCGTCGCTAAACTTTTTAATATTGTTTTGCCTGATGTTGCCTATTTTGGGCAGAAAGATGCCCAGCAGGCGGTGGTTATCAAGAAGATGGTTAAGGATTTAAATATTCCGATAAAAATAAAAGTACGGCCCATTGTTCGTGAGCGGGACGGCTTAGCAATGAGCTCACGTAACAAATACTTAAGCGCCCAAGAAAGGAAAGATGCGTTGATTCTATCTGAAGCCTTAAAAAAGGCACGCCAGCTTATTGGAACCGGGGAAAGGAATCCGCGTAATATTATTTTGTCAATGAAAAGGTTGATAAGCGAGGTAAAGTCTGTTAAAATAGACTACATTAATATTGTTGATGCCGGGGACTTATCAAAAAAAGAAAAGATAAAAGGTAAAGTTTTGATCGTCTTAGCCGCTTTCATCGGAACTCCGCGCTTGATCGATAATATTATAATAAGAGCATAAATTGGAAATTCATTCGGTATTGGTCATTGGTTGATTTGATATTTTATTTAGATAAGAGGGAAAAGAGATGTTACGGATAATGTGTAAATCTAAAATACATCGTGCAACCGTTAGCGATGCTAATTTAAAATATATGGGAAGTATTACGATTGATCGGAAGCTTTTAGCGGCCGCGGATATATATCCTAACGAGCGGGTACAGGTGGTTAATCTTAACAACGGCGCAAGGATCGAAACGTACACCATGGAAGGGGAGTCTGGTTCCGGTGTAATTTGTATGAATGGACCAGCCGCGAGATGGGCTCAGCCAGGAGATATTATTATTATTATTTCTTATTGTCTATTGCCGTCAAAAGAGGCAAAAACTCATAAACCGAAAGTTATTTTTGTCGATAAAAAGAATAGGATAAAGAAGAGCGATATTCGGAAGGTTCAAGCTAAGCGAAGGTAAAGATGATAAAAGCTGGGATTGTTGGGTGTGGAACAATAGGTTCATATCTGGCAAAAACAATTTTAAAACAGTATAAAACCCAGATTAATTTAGTTGGTGTTTGTGAAATTGATCGGAAGAAGATTCTCAAACTAAAGCAGTTATTAAAGAAGAAGATAGATTCATATTCGTTAACTGAGTTAGTCAGGAAGTCTGATTTGATCATTGAAGCTGCCGGGGCCGGGATTGCCGCTGATGTGGTTAGAAAAGCTATAATTTTTGGCAAAGAGGTAATGATCATGAGCGTGGGCGGACTTCTTGCGCATCCCGGACTGATTAAAAAGCTCAAAAGCAGAAAGATAAAGCTTTATATCCCCAGTGGGGCGATTGCCGGGCTGGATGCCTTAAAGGCCGCTCGTATGGGAAAAATTGATAAAGTAACTCTTATTACGAAAAAACCTTTAGCCGGACTCTCAGGTGCGCCATATATTCAAAAGAAAAAAATTGTTTTAAATAAGATTAAAAAAGAAAGAATTATTTTCCGAGGCACAGCGCAGGAAGCAGTTGCGGGTTTTCCCAAAAATATTAATGTGGCGGCGATCCTGAGTCTGGCAGGAATCGGGGCGCGAAAAACAAAGGTTTGTATCATTGCTTCCCGTTTGACAAAAAAAAATACACATACTATTGAAATTGAGGGAAATTTTGGTAAAATAGTATGTTGTACCGAAAATGTTCCATCAACGCTGAATCCGAAAACAAGTGGGTTGGCCATACTTTCCGCGCTGGCGACACTTGATGGGATCTTGAGTACAACGAGAATCGGCACCTGAATTAAGAATATTCTCTTAATATATGGAGATTCTTTTATGGGTTGTTCGAACAGAGAAAAAAATTTAGAGATGTGTAATTGTACCTATGAACCTTGTTCACGTAAAGGTACGTGCTGCGAATGTCTACATTATCATCGGCAGATGGATCAACTACCGGCTTGTTTTTTTAGCAGGCAGGATGAGCAAACATACGATCGATCTATTCAGCGTTTTATTAAATCTCAGAAGCAAATCGATCGTTAAAAAATTTAACATTGGAAGGGGGTGAAAATATGTCAGAAAAAGTAGCAAAGGCAGGAATTAAAAGAGAAAAAGGTTATCTTTATTATTTAGACAAACAGGGTGATGTTTCCAGAGCAAAGATGGCTAGAGGTGGAAAAAAAGGTGGAAAACCGGAAAAGGTAACTAAAGTGGGTATAAAAAGAGCCGAAGGTTATCTTTATTTCATCGACAAACAAGGTGATGTTTCCAGAGCAAAGATGGCAAGACGTAAAAAGAAAAAGTAACACAGGAAATGTTTAATAAGTAATTATTGGCCCCTGTGAAGGCAACTTTACGGGGGCTCAATAGTCATCATAAGTTTTTAATACAGAAAGAAACCTCCGCCACAAAGCTTGGCGGCTTTCCGCCAAACTGCATGGCGGATAGTGTTCAGGATGCACCAATTTTTGTGGCGAACGCCATGTATTATGGCGGAAGCAACTACCTGCCTGCCCCGAGAAATTCAAAGAATTTCCGGGACTTGAGTCCTTGGAATTTCTACGAAATTCCTAAGGGCCGGTAGGCAATAGGCAGTAATCAGATGCCAGGATTTTTTTATTCTGGATATTGGCTGTTGAGCTATGTCCACTTGAGCTATGAATGAAATTTTTGATGTTCTTGAGCGACAAAAAAGTAAAATTATTAAGTTTACTAAAGATTTGATCAATATCCCGACAATTAATCCGCCGGGCTTAAACTATAAACGTTTTATTGATTTATTAGAGCGTAGGTGTAAGGATGCGGGACTGGCAACAACCCGTTATACAGTGCCGGCAAGTAAGCTTAAAGAATTTAAGATAAAAGGCGGTTCACCGCGGATAAATCTAGTTGCACGCTGGGATACAGGCAAACGTAAAACTTTACATATAAATTCCCATTATGATGTGGTTCCGGCAACCGGGCAGTGGTCTGGCGATCCTTTTCGGGCGACCGTAAAAAACGGTCGGTTATTTGGCCGGGGCAGTGAGGACATGAAAGCTAATATTGCCTGTATAATTTTTGCCGTAGCAGTTTTGAAAAAGCTGAAAATTACTCCGCAGGTTAACATTGAGCTTTCATTTACTCCGGATGAAGAAACCGGCGGCCAGGCCGGGCTGGCATATTTGTTGAAGAAAAAATTAGTGAAAGCAGATTACGCTATCGGTGAAGGTTACGAGGATGATTATGTTTCCATTGGTAATAAAGGAATGCTTTGGCTTGCGGTCGAGGTTTTGGGTAAATCCGCACATTCATCTGTTCCTTACAAAGGAGAAAACTCTTTTGAGAATATGTTAGTTGTTGCTAATCGCCTGACCAATTTTAAAAAGAGGTTAAAGCGGAGAAAAACGAAATATGGAACAAGGTATAAAGTTGAGGCATATTCAACGATGGTCGTTGGCGGCCTTATTTATGGCGGCAAGAAGATAAATATCGTTCCGGACAATTCTGCTTTTACTATTGATCGACGTTTGATTCCCGAGGAAAAGGTGATCCAAGCCACCAAAGAAATAAGACAGATTATTAAGGATACAAAAATAAAAAATAAAAAATTGAAAGTAAAAATAAAAACTCTTACCGCGGAAGATGCGGTAGTCGCCAAGCAGGATAAACGTTTAATCAGGGCTTTTTCTGAAGCCGTAAAGCTTGTTTTAAAGAAGAAACTAAAAACGGCAATAATGCCCGGCGGGACAGATTTACGGTTTTTTATGCGCCGGGGAATCCCAGCTATTGGCTATAGTGTGCAGGGTGGAAATCGTGCCCATGCCGATAATGAATTTGTGTATGTTAAAAGCATAATAAATACCGCAAAAATATTTGCCTTGCTGATGAGTAATTTAAACTAACCCAATTGCAAGGATAAGTTGAAAAAGCGGATGAGAAAGGAGTAAAATAGTTATGTCAGAGGAAATGAAGCAGGATTCCAAGTCGGAAACACCAGAACCTTCAGATAAGGTCGAACAACAGCCCCAACCGGAAGAAGCAAAAGCAGAAGAGACAAAGCCGGAAGAAGCAAAGCCGGAAGAAGCAAAGCCGGAAGAAGCAAAGCCGGAAGAAGCAAAGCCGGAAGAAGCAAAGCCGGAAGAAGCAAAGCCGG